>Ga0307968_1000863_pt1 | contig 23557 bp, 26 predicted proteins | sample OrgLakmetagen650_FD_201834 | JGI IMG/M metagenome (GOLD analysis project Ga0307968, IMG submission 201834) | Saline water microbial communities from Organic Lake, Antarctica - #650 | ecosystem: Environmental > Aquatic > Non-marine Saline and Alkaline > Saline | place: Antarctica: Organic Lake...
AGGATGCATTCTGTGACGTGCACACAAGCATGACTGTGTAGCGCTCTGCCTGACACATCATTGTATATACACATAGGATGCACTCTGTGATGTGCACACAAGCATGACTGTGTAGCGCTCTGCCTGACACATCATTGTATATACACACAGGATGCACTCTGTGACGTGCACACAAGCATGACTGTGTAGCGCTCTGCCTGACACATCATTGTATATACACATAGGATGCACTCTTGTGACGTGCACACAACAAGCGTAAAGCAAAGTGTGCACATGGCGTGGAGCTATTTAATGAATTTTTAAATTTCCTCCGCTTGCAAATCACGGCTGGATTGTGGTGAGGCTCCCTGCATGCTGTAAGGGGGCGGACCTCATACGAAATCCTCAGTCCTGACATCATACATCTACGTAACACCCATCTATTCTATTAGGATGTGTGAGGAAATCCTCAGTCCTGACAGCATACATCTACGTAACACCCATCTATTCTATTAGGATTTGTGAGGAAATCCTCAGTCCTGACAGCATACATCTACGTGATACCCATCTATTCTATAAGGATGTATGAGGAGATGTGTGAGGACCTCTGCAGTGATCGCGTCTTTTAAAGGGCAGTGCAACATGTTCCTGTTATGCATCAGGGGACAGAAGATTTACATGATTTTAGAGTGATTGGATGTTGTGTTTGGCTCATCGTACTTCATCTTGGTCTCACATCTTTTCTTAAGCGTTCTTTGTCTTCTTTCCACGAATCCCTAGGCATTCTTTGTCTTCTTTCCACGAATTCCTAGGCATTCTTTGTCTTCTTTCCACAAATCCCAAGGCATTTTTTGTCTTCTTTCCACGATCAACACTTTGTGTGCGATGGTTGAGATAACACTCTCTCCCTCAAACTTTGTTCTCTTGTCCCTCAGACTTTGTTCTTTTGTTCCTCAAACTTTGTTCTTTTGTCCCTCAAACTTGTTCTTTTGTCCCACTCACATGGCCTTATTCAATTGCACTGCTGTACGTGTTGGCACATCCTTATCGGGGAAAAGTCTAGGCTTATATGCTTATATGCACACATTAAATATGCTTTTATGCACACATTAACCTATGCTTACGTGCACACATTAAATATGCTTGCATGCACATGGTGACTTAGGTCTGGGCTGCTCGTGAGCATTCCATCCCTTTCATGCACATTTCCCTGCTTCGTCCTCCAACACCCACCCACCTGGAAGAAGTGGGCATTGTCAGCAAATGAACGGTCCGTGACTAGCTGTTGTCCCCGCTTGTAGTCTTGCGCAACCACCAACCCACACAGCACGGCACAGGTGTCTTTGATCTGCACACAAAGAAGTGGGCATTGTCAGCAAAGGAGCGGTCTGTGACTAGCTGCTGTCCCCGCTTGTAGTCTTGCGCAACCACCAACCCACACAGCACGGCACAGGTGTCTTTGATCTGCACACAAAGAAGTGGGCATTGTCAGCAAAGGAGCGGTCTGTGACTAGCTGCTGCCCCCGCTTGTAGTCTTGCGCAACCACCAACCCACACAGCACGGCACAGGTGTCTTTGATCTGCGCACAAACACAGGGGAAGCACGTGTGTCCCCGCTTGTAGTCTTGCGCAACCACCAACCCACACAACACGGCACAGGTGTCTTTGATCTGCACACAAACACACAGGGGAAGCACGTGTGTGCACAAGTGTCAGTCATGCGCACTGCAGTAGGGTTGGCCAGAACCATACATTGATAGGTATATACGGTGTACATACGGCTCTTTCAGCAGGGAAATCACCATACCTACGGTCATATAAGGTGCAGATATACGGTCATATAAGGTGCAGATATATGGTTCTGGCCAACCCTACACTGTAGTCATGTGCACTGTAGTCATGCGCACCGTAAACGGAGCGGGTCTGTGTCCAGCTGCTGTTCATGCTTGCGATAATGCGTAGGGTTGGCCAGAACCATACATATATACGGTGTATATACGGTATTTTTGGCAGGGAAATCACCAAACGTATGGTCATATACGGTGTATATATACGGTTCTGGCCAACTCGAATAATGCGCAACCATCCCGCCCCAAAAGCAAAGCACTCATCCAAGAAAGCAAAGCAAAGCGTCTTTGGAGCCCACACATTACGACCGTGGAGACATCGCACACGTTTATAGATTTGCGTGGACAGGGAATTCAGCAGGGTAGGGCATGCAGCAACAGACTAAGGGAGCGCGTGCTTTTAAATCTAGGCAGCAGCGACGATGGTAGAGCATGCTGCATTTCGGAATGCTGCTTCAAGCGCATGCTTTTGAAATTAAGCAGCAGCGACGATGGTAGAGCATGCCGCAATTCGGAATGCTGCCTCTCACAGGCGATCAACGCCACAGTACTTTTTACTCTTTTCAGAGCAGCAGTGTTTGCAGCGCTACTGTTTCACCAAAGCACGCCTTTGATGCACACCCACTTGTATCACCATCACCAAAGCACCATTGTATCACCATCGTATCACCATCACCGGAGCACGCCTTTGATGCACGCCCATTTGTATCATCGCAGGCTTTGGAAACGCAAATAAGCACATAAGCTGGACCCCAACAAATGATTCAGCGCAAGCTTACAGGCGATAAAGCTGAATCCAGAGATGCGCACCTGAGTGTGGACTCGCCCAGACTTGTTCTTCCAGGTCAGAATGTCAACCTGGGCGTGGCGGAGGTAAAAATGTCTTAGTTTAAGGGCACGATCTGCAAGCACTTAGTTCACAGACGTCTCAGCTTCATTGGCAACAAGGTAGAGGCAAGAGTAAACAGCACCATACACTCGGATCCCTTGGTCTGCATTTAATGCCTTCGATCCTTGATGCGTCAGCTTGAATTTGGTTTGGTAGTGCAACAGTTTCAGAGAGGCACCAGGCCTCGACCTGCTTTACCTCCTCTTAATTGACAAGCGAAGGAGCGTCGCAAGCGACGCTGAAAAATTGGCAAAGCCCATCACGCGTGCGTGCATATGTGTGTGTGTGTGCGTGTGTATTCGCGCGCATATACATGCGCGTGTGTGTAATTGAAAAAGCTTGCTACCCTGCTTGTAATTGAAAAAGCTTGCTACCCTGCTTGACGTTTAGTGCTCACACTCAGCGCTGCTTTGAAGACAGTATTGTCTACAATCCTGGCTAGAGCAGACCACACCTTGTGTCCGTGCGTGTGTTAGTGTGTTAGTGTGTGTGTACGTGTGTGCACTCAATCACAATCACCCCCTCTAATAAAGATATGAGCACTCTACAATCTCCATAACTCCATACACATTCGCGTGTCCTGAATAACTCAACCCACACATTTCTCAACTCACACAACTCACGACCCACACAACTTTTCTGTCCACTTGCTCACGCCCACCTATGCCTGAAGACAATTCTCACTCTATCCCAATTAAATCCGCGTCAAATCTGCTTTGTACCTTGTCTGTGACCTACTCATGCACAGGACTGCCGGCCAAAATGTACACCCTCCTTTATCCGTCAAAAAACGCCTTCGCACCTTACCTGTGTACTCACACTCACACTCAGCGCGGCCTAAAACATGGCACAAGCATTTATTATTTATTGTGTATTTATTATTTATTGTGTATTTGTTCCACAACCAGCCGCTACCACACCATGTATACAATTGTATACTCGCTCACGCTTTGAGTGAGTGGCTTTTGAGCGTGGCTTAACAGAGGGCACAACTTTCACTTAAGCCGTACCTTGTCCGTGTACTCGCTCACGCTCAGCGCAGCCTCCAAAAGGTGCAGCAGCCGCCGCTGCTCCTGCTCAAGACGCAGGGGTATGTACTTTGCACGTTCCGCAAAGTTGGAGATGCTGCCTAAACTCTGAGGCGCAGCCGCATCCTGGGAGGAGGCTGAGGCCTCTGCATCGCCCTGTGTGAGCAAGCAAGGAAATCAGGAATGTGGTTTTGCTACCGCCTGCATCGCCCTGTGTGAACAAGCAACGAAATGAGGAATGTGGTTTTGCTACCGCCTGCATCGCCCTATATGAGCAAGCAACGGAATGAGGAATGTGGTTTTGCTACCGCCTGCATCGCCCTGTGTGAGCAAGCAACGGAATGAGGAATGTGGTTTTGCTACCGCCTGCATCGCCCTGTGTGAGACCAAGCAACGAAATGAGGAATGTGGCATGCTACCGCAACTGGCATGCTAAATAGATAGAGCTGCCTACAGGCTCCCAAGCACAGCTGCAGAGAGTTCTTGGTTTGGTCAGGAAATGACTATCACTGGTAGAAAGGATGACGAGACTCATGCCACCACGATGATCTCTAAAAAAAGAAGAGGAAAAATAAGAGACAAAACAGGTCTGAAACAGCGTGTCGCAGGAAAGGCGGCACCTCTCGCAATGGTTGCAGAACAACGCGTCACCCATCCTTATGGACTCAGAACAACGTGTCACCACTCGTTATGGCTTTACGACAACACACCACCACTTGCTCTGATTAAGAGCATCGTGTCACCTCTTGGCATGGTTTCAGGACACCACGTCACCACTCACGATGTTCTCATCCTCTTGCGCATTGCCTTCCTCATCCTCTGGGGCTCCCTCCCTCGGTCGTTTCATATCCTCGTCGTCGTCCACCTCAATGCCCGCCTGAATGCAACACACACGATTTAAATGAGAACATGATACACAAGGAGGTGCATGCCTAAATTGAGCATCGCGAGCTTGTACTCAAAATAAATTGAGCATCGCGAGCTTGTACTCAAAGAGGGGTGCAGGACAGTCCCAACTTCAGCCTGTAGGTGATTAAGAATTTTGCTAATTTTTAGGGTTGGCCAGAACCGTATACCGTAGGTTCACGATCACTTCGGAAATTAATTAATTATTTGGCCAGAAAACGAAAAATTTTATTAATTCTTGGAGGCCTCTCCGAACTGAATTCGAAGTGATAAATTAATTATTTTTAGTGATTTTGAGGTTGATATCGAAATGAGCTCCAAGCGCGCCAGTGTGAACCCCTGGCCGGGTTCTTGAAGCCCCTGTCCCCAGCCTCAGCCACAGCCACAGCTTCAGCCTCTTCAACAAACAGCAGAAGTGCACAGGCAGAATTCACAGGGGGCTTCAAAAATAAATTCCCGACAGGGCCCTCCTGAAGTGCCCTCGAACCCAAAAATTATTCCCCAGACCCCCTCACGAACTGAAATCGAAAATTTAATTAATTAATTAATTAATTTTTTGAAAGTGTGGTCCCGAAGTGATTGTGAACCTACGGTATAACGTATATGACCGTATGTTTGGTAAAATTCCCGCCAAAAACATCGTATATACATTTATGGTTCTGGCCAACCCTACTTATATTGAAGAAGCCCTACAATAAGTATGGTAATTTCAAGGGAAGCATCTCTCTAACTTGTTTCTGACCAGATGAGTTGTAGTCACATTGATTTTACCGCTTGCCTTCATGTGCCTGCTTGCAACCGGGCATAGGTCACAACATGCAAGGATTGCAAGTAAAGTTTCAGCATAATACACATGCGACATGCTGCGTTGTCCTTACTAACTTGTTCGCATTTAATCGCATCATGTGCAACACCCTAAAAAACGCTCCCTTGAGGGGAGGGACCTTTAGAGCTCCCCAGGTTTCAATAGCATCCCGCACAAGAACAGAAAAAGAAAAAACTTTGCCAACTCGTCATAGTGCACCACCAAACTTGGAGCTACCTGTCCGCATTAATTCAGGATCATGCCCGTAATGCGTTCTACGCTGAAACTGTAACTCCCCCATTTAGAAATGCATTCAAACCTTCCACTTCCCATTCACGCTCACACCTGAGCGCTGCTCCGCTTCTGGTGCTTCAGCACGTCTGCTTTTTGCTGGGCCGCAAACGCCCTGGCCTCCGTAGCGCTCTCCTCCAACTTCGCCGTCAGCTTCTCTAAGTCAGCTAGGCGCTCCTGGGGTGCGGAGCAAGTGCGCAAAAGGTGACAGATGAAGGGCAGAGTAGGAACACAAAACCTCAAAAGAAAACGCCAGCAGCGGGAGAATGGCAGGACAGTTGTCCCTAAGAGAAGCTGAGGGCTGGTGCAGGACCTTCATTCAGTTCAATGCAAGAAACGCAGCACTGAATAGTGCATGAAAATGGTCTACAACGCCTGCATTTCTCGCCCAGTTCCCTACATAATTCCACACTCAAGCAAAATACGAATAGCACTAGCAGAATACAATATTGCAGCTCACCTGGGGCCCCTCTCCCCCTCTCAAATGTTCCAACGCAGCAGCAGACAGTTGCACCAGATGCAGGGCGTCCTGCTCCTTTTCACTCGCCCTGTGGTGTGTGCATGCCATGCGCAAACCACCATATGTAGCGTTGGTGAGTAGATAAATGTGTGCGTGAGCATGTGTTAACTTATGCGTGTCTTGCGCCAGTTTTGTGCATGCTGTATGCCTGTGCACGTGTGTGTGCGTGCATGTGTGTACGCGCATGTATGTGCATGTGTGTTTGCGTGCGCCTCAGGATACGGCAAAGCAATATAAGCTGGAGTTGGTCCAGGATCTAAAAAAATCGTCCTCAGGCCCAAATTTAGTCCTCACCATTCCGCTAGCTGCTCCTGGGCGACCCTCAGCCTATTGCTTGCATCCTGTGCCGCATTCTCTGCGTGCTCTCGCGCCGTTTGAGCTGTAAACCAAGTACAAACAACAGGAGGAACAGTTCCTCTAGGGATGTATGACGTGCCAGCGGTGATGAAAGGGGTTAGCAAGGAGGATAAAAACCCTCCTCTGTTCACTCACCCTGAAACATTTGCTCCTCCGTATTTTCGTCGACTTGCATGCCAGAGGCACTTTGCTGCTGCTGTTGCTGCTGCTGCTGCAGGTGATGCTGCTCGTCCAGGACAGCATGAATTGCAGGGTTGGGGTTCTGTAAAGCAAACAAGGAGGCAACGGAGAATCCAGTTGTACAATTAGAGCACAGCCCACATGCACAAAAGCAGACAAAAGCACACATGGTCCTTGGAAGAACAAGCATTGAAGGCATGCGTGTATGCACACAAAGCGGCCTTCAAGACCACACTCCTTTCATGCCAGATGTAGCTTACCATCCGGCTGTACTGCCTCCTCCTAAAAAGGCCAGCTAGAAAAATGGTTAGGCTCTCAATAAAGCTTGAAAGCATGCAAAAAACAAACTACTCAGCTGAGCTGTCCCACTTATAAGATTTTTTATTCAATAGGAAGCAAAAATTATGGGCACGGCTTGGGATTTTCGTGGCCAATCCCTCTCCGACTCCGACGCCATCAAGATCGCCAAGGATCTCGCGAGCAACGGCAACAAGCAAATAGAGTCCTGCGATTTGTCAGTGAGTTGCGGTCAACCAAATGTTGGTCAAATGTTGGTCAACACACACGCGCACACACACACACACACACACATATACACACACACACAACTAAAACACACACTCATACATTCACACACACACACACACACACACACACACACACACACACACACACACACACACACACACACACACACACGCACAACATGCACATAAACACGCATACTTGCACAATGACACACACACACACACATACACACACACAAACAAACAAACAAACACACACACACACACACACCAAACAGTGGTTAGCTTTTGTACTCGTTACCTACTAACTGCAGGGCAACAACATTGGGCAAGTAGGAGCTAAGGCGCTTGAGCAGGTAGGTGGGCAAAGTATGTGTGCCCATGCATGTGCGGTACTGTGAATGTGTGAATGTGTGTGTGTGTGTGCGTGTGTGTGTGTGTGTACTCATGCATGTGCAGTACTGTGAATATGTGTGCCGCTTGAAATTTGTTTGTAGTACTGCTCAAGCTGATTTGAATGGGAGGGATGGTTACCTCACATTATTCCTGTGTAAACACCTTTGCAGTCTGTACGATTTGAAAACAGTACCCTCACCAAACTGGTGCTTGGTGGCAATCCATGCGTCACAACTTGCCCGGACATTGTGACAAACATTCAGAGACTCGTACAGGTAAGCGCGTACGGTTGTGCCTCCCCATTATCGATGTATGGTTGTAGGCACACAACGCCGGTACAGGCTTGACAAAGCACTATTATATTTCAAAGTTCAAACTGAGGGCAGCACTTAGAGCTGCCCGCTCTTACTTATACATTGACCAGCACACACGCACACACATACACACGCACACACACACTCACTCACTCATACATACACACAGAGGAATGCCACCCTTTCATGCAAGACCCCTCGCACCGCCCGCACCCCGCGTGTTCGCCCGAATGCCCCTTCCGTGCCTGCTGATCCCCCACCCGATGTACTGAGCAGCGGCAGCAGCATCACCAATCCCCTCATGCCCCCCCCTCCTCCCAGACATGCCGCTCACCACAGCCAGCACCCACCACCTGTCCACCAAAGCGGACCTGATGCTGACCCCTGCTTGGCACCTGAACCTATTCCTCAGCTGTCAACTGAGTCGGCTCAGCCAGCTGTCGTTCCTGCTCCAGCTGTCGCTCCCGCTCTGGCAGCAGCTGACAGCAAGGCAATTGAGCTGCAGCACCAGGGTGCAGGAATTTTTGAGCAGCGCCTACAGCGGTTGGAGGAGGCATCTTTCCAGGCCAATGATCAGATGAAAGAGGTGGGACCTTAGTAACATTGCTTCATTGGGTTTACCTCTCATCATGGAAAGGCTGGCGGCTTCTTGAGCAGAGGGTGGAAGGCCTCGTGCTGTGTGTGCTTCTTTTTTCGCTGAATTGAGGCTAGCATAATTTGTGCTGTAAAGGATACTGGACGCAGTAAGGTTGGCAGAAACCTCTGATGCACTTCACGAAAGCTGTCAATCTCAAACGTGGCGCTCATTGAGGTTCCGTGTTCATGGCCAGAAGGAGGTACCAGCGCTGGACCAGATAACAGTGACACACACACACGCACACAGGCATGCATGCTCGTGCACGCGCGCACACACACACACACACACACACGCACACACACCACAGACACGTGAACGCTACGGCATGTGTGCAGGTGTTGACGGCATTACAGGGAAGCAACCCTGATGCCAGATCAGAGCAGCCTGCAACCCAGGTAATGCTTGCTGAGTATTCAGGTATTGCTTGCTGAGTATTCAGGCAATTTTGATTGTTTTGTGTCTAAAGAGGCAGTGCATGCAAACACCCACACGTGCGTGCACAAGCGTAGCTATTTGCCAGCACGCAGGCTCCTACGTTACAAAAATAATTCCTTTTTAATTTAAAGGTTTCCCTTAGGGTCTACGCACCAAGCAGGAGTCCTAGCCCTTTGAGCTGCTTAGTCAACCTTGTAATGTGAGCATAAGCCTCTGTGGCCTGCAAGGCTAAGCAGCTCATGCAACCTCTGTTAGGTGCGCACAACGGTGGTACACCACACTGAGATCTTCGAGAGCGGCATGTTCAACACCTAAAGGCCCTCATGGCCAGGGCCGTTCATTGATGTGTGTGTGTGTGTGTGTGTGTGTGCGTGCGCCCTAAACGTGCACACGAGCCACCTACTGTATAACTTGCGAATAATTGTCTGTCTTTAGGAGCAGCGCCTTCAGCTCCTAGAAGCTTCTGTGGCCGACAAGGCTGAGCAGGATGCCACGGAGCAACGCCTGCAGAGGCTGGAAGATGCAGTGAGTATCGTGGGTTTAATTAAAGGCTTAGAAGCTTCTGTGGCCGACAAGGCTGAGCAGGATGCCACGGAGCAACGCCTGCAGAGGCTGGAAGATGCAGTGAGTGTCGTGGGTTTAATTAAAGGATGCCACAGAGCAACGCCTGCAGAGGCTGAGGCTGGAAGATGCAGTGAGTGTCGTGGGTGTAATTGAAGGATGCCACAGAGCAGCGTCTGCAGAGGCTGAGGCTGGAAGATGCAGTGAGTGTCGTGGGTGTAATGAAAGGATGCCACAGAGCAGCGTCTGCAGAGGCTGAGGCTGGAAGATGCAGTGAGTGTCGTGGGTGTAATGAAAGGATGCCACAGAGCAACGCCCGCAGAGGCTGGAAGATGCAGCGAGTGTCGTGGGTGTGATTGAAGGCCTTGCCGCCAAGTTGCGCTGTTGTGTGTGTGCTTGTTGTCCTTGTAGGATGCATTTATGTTCATGGTTTGATCAGGGGGCGTCGTGGTATAAACGTAAGAAACAATTCAATGCCTTCGTCTGATGGCTCATTCTGTGCATTTAATTGGCGGCGAGCGAACCGGGAACAGCCTAAACCTAATTCCGCAAGGGAATAGGGGTAGTGGGAAGACGTTAGGCTCCTCAATCGTTAGATTGGCCTAATCCCTCTGTTGACCGTTCATACATAGGATTGGCCAGAACCGTACATGCACCGTATATGACCGTAAATTCGTTGATTTCTCTGCAAAAAATACCGTGAATACACCGTTTATATGTGGTTCTGGCCAATTCTATTCACACAAGTACCAGCATATGGGTATTTAGAGGTGAAACCGGGCTATTTTGGCCCCACGTGCGGTCAAACATACCTACCAAAAAATGGGCAAAAGCATGTTTACCATGCTCGATAAACTGTCAGCTTTTTGAAGCACAGACGCATGCCTTCCCTTGTTGTCTGGCGTGTGTGAATGTGTGTTTGCGTGTCTGAAAATTGCTTGTGTTTTATGTATGGGTATACTACATGATATACTGCCAGTACCTATTAAGCACTTAGTTTTGGATGTTCAGTGATGGCTGGCTCCTTGCTACGCTTCTGTTTTTTTTCTTGCGTGCCCACATTGGCATCAATAAGACGCAATCTTGTGTGAAAGTTAGTTGGTCATAATCTAATAAAGCGACATGCGTTTGTTCCTATGCTTGCTGCTGAACTACTTGCATTATTAGCTCTCTGTGTACCTCGTACTCCGCACCAGCTCTACATACTTGGTACCTTCACTTGCCAATTTTCACCAGTGTTTGCACGCCTCAGTGTTTGCACGCCTCAGTGTTTGCATGCCTCAGTGTTCGCATTCCTCAGTGTTTGCATGCCTCAGTGTTTGCATGCCTCAGTGTTTGCACGCCTCAGTGTTTGCATGCCTCAGTGTTTGCACGCCTCAGTGTTTGCATGCCTCAGTGTTTGCATGCATCAGTGTGTGCATGCCTCAGTGTTTGCACGCCTCAGTGTTTGCACGCCTCGGTGCTTGCACGCCTCAGTGTTTGCATGCCTCAGTGTTTGCACGCCTCAGTGTTTGCACACCTCAGTGTTTGCATGCCTCAGTGCTTGCATGCCTCAGTGTATGCACGCCTCAGTGTTTGCACGCCTCAGTGTTTGCACACCTCAGTGTTTGCACACAACATGTAAATCAACGCTCTCATTCGTGCAAGGCAGCTTCACTGGCGGCACAAAATCCCCTATTGCTCTGCTCCCCTCATCTCCACTCCCTTACTGCTCCCTTATTGCTCCCGACAAACAACGACAAGCCTTATCTTTCTGGCTTTTGTCAATGAGCTTAGCTTGAATCGCCAGTAACCAGTAACATTGCTGTACGAGTAATGTGTTGCCCCTCATTCTGGGCCTTGTCGGATAGCTTTGCTGGATACCTTGGCTCAGATGGCGCGCGCTTGCTCCCTTTTGCTTCCGTGTTTGGAGTTGGATTTGATAAACACCTTGCCTCTCCTCCTTGTCGAAAACGCGCAACTGCACGATCTCACCCGCACAGGCTGCTGATGCACAGGCTGCTGATGCGCACAATATCACTGTGACTGCACGATCTGCACTGCGACTGCACGATCTCACCCACACAGGCTGCTGATGCACACGATCTCACTGCGACTGCACGATCTGCACTGCGACTGCACGATCTCACCCACACTGGCTGCTGATGCACACAATCTCACTGCGACTGCACGATCTGCACTGCGACTGCATGATCTCACCCACACAGGCTGCTGATGCACACGATCTCACTGCGACTGCACGATCTGCACTGCAACTGCACGATCTCACCCACACTGGCTGCTGATGCACACAGGCTGCCGATGCGCTGAGTGGGCTGCTAGAGATCAGGCAGCTTGCGGCAAGCATCAGCCATCGCCAAATGAACCATATCCATGAGGTGAGCGTGCCTGGATGTGCGGCAAGCATCAGCCATCGCCAAATGAACCATATCCACGAGGTGAGCGTGCCTGGATGTGCGGCAAGCATCAGCCATCGCCAAATGAACCATATCCATGAGGTGAGCGTGCCTGGATGTGCGGCAAGCATCAGCCATCGCCAATTGAACCATTTCCATGAGGTGAGTGTGCCTGGATGTGCGGCAAGCATCAGCCATCGCCAAATGAACCATATCCATGAGGTGAGCGTGCCTGGATGTGCGGCAAGCATCAGCCATCGCCAAATGAACCATATCCTTAAGTTGAGCGTACCTGGATGCCGTCCCTGCCACTGGTGTGCCCAGCCATCCACTTTCAAGGGTATCCGTGGATTGGGTGTGGGAATTGGCATGTGGGTGTATGTATGTGTGTTTGCGGATGTGTCTGTATGTGCACAGGTTACTGATCTACCTCAGGCAGCATGCAACGTGAGCAGGTTGTAAGACAGGACGAGCAATGGGCATGCGTTTGCATACAAATTAAGCGTCAGTCACTGCAGTTTTCTGTCATTGCTCGTCTTTGTGGCAAAACGTGTGTGTATGGGCAACACACTCGACCCTTGCTGCTGGTGTAGCGCTTGTGAGCCTACATTGAGTGTGCTGTGTGTGTGTGTGAGAGTGTGCGTGTGTGTGAGTGTGTGCTGTGTGTGTGTGCTGGATCACCGGCTGCAACTTAAACTTTCCACACAGGTTGCTGAACCACAGACTTAAACACCGGCATTTTTCATGTTTAAACGTGCAGATCGCTGAACTACTCGAGGCCGCTGCTGCTGACCGTGCAGCGCTGCATCAGCGTGTGGCGGCCATGGAGCAAAAGTCCTCGCTGTGCAAGGTGCGTGCGTGTGTGTGTGTGTGTGTGTGTGTGTGTGTGTGGAGTTTTGAGCTTGTGACGTGCTGGTGAGTGTACTGCACGTGCATGAAAGTGCACGTGTGTGTGTCAGGAGTGTTGAGCTTTTGACGTGCTGGTGAGTGTACTGCACGTGCATTTAGTGCATGTGTGTGTGTCTGGAGTGTTGAGCTTTTGACGTGCTGGTGAGTGTACTGCACGTGCATTAAGTGCATGTGTGTGTGTGTGTCTGGAGTGTTGAGCTTGTGACGTGTTGGTGAGTGTACTGCACGTGCATTAAAGTGCATGTGTGTGTGTGTCAGGAGTGTTGAGCTTTTGACGTGCTGGTGAGTGTACTACACGTGCATTAAGTGCATGTGTGTGTCTGGAGTGTTGAGCTTGTGACGTGTTGGTGAGTGTACTGCACGTGCATGAAAGTGCATGTGTGTGTCTGGAGTGTTAAGCTTGTGACGTGCTGGTGAGTGTACTGCACGTGCATTAAAGTGCATGTGTGTGTCTGGAGTGTTGAGCTTTTGACGTGCTGGTGGGTGTGCAGCACGTGCATGAAAGTGCATGTGTGTGTGAGTGTCTGGAGTGTTGAGCTTTTGACGTGCTGGTGAGTGTGCTGCACGTGCATACATGCATGTAAGTGCATGAAACGCGCACATCCTTGGTCCTGTGTGTGCTGAATGTCACTTGCTGGAGTGCAATTTAAAGTGGTTTTGAGTGACAGATGGTCTGTTACACTAATTTGAGCGACAGAAGGTCCGTTACACTACGACTTGATAGAGGCTGCACGCTTTCACCGGTTTGCTGGCTGCTGCTGCCCTTGTGCACACCAGCAGCAAATGCTGAAAGCCCTCAGCCACGCCATGGTAGCACCCACACTGCACAAGCGCACACATATACATATATCACATACAAGCATCCACAACACACACACGATTTCAGGCTTTGGAGGGCCGGGTGGCCTCTCTGGAGCAGCAGCAACTACCTCAAAGAGGCAGCAGCAACCTGAAAGAGGGCTCGCAGGACGTTCAGGAGGGCACCAGCGATAATGCACAAGCAGGGCCCCCCACGCCTTCAGGTAAGAGTGGCCATCAGAGTGTGTTCATTACGCACATTGAGGGTGCATCAATTTGTCTCATCCCAGGCCATTCTACACGCACAGCCACCTCATTCGCAGACCTTCAGATCAGTCTGCACAGTACTGCTGTGTGGTAGCAAATTCTATTGCAGTGTCACAGAAGCACTAGGCCGAAAGGACCGAACCAGTTCCGGTGGTTGGATGCCACTTTGGCACCTTCCTATTGAGGGTCAGCCAGATCTCATCATACAATGAATGCAGTTATATCAAGGATCAGCCAGGACTCGTGATATAATGAATGCACGCTTTCTGTGGCAGGGAACGCTGACAGATACGATCATGCACATGTGTTCACGCTGACAGATACAACCATGCACATGTGTTCACGCTGACAGATACGACCATGCACGTGTGTTCACGCTGACAGATACGACCATGCACATGTGTTTACGCTGACAGATACGACCATGCACATGTGTACACGCTGACAGATACGACCATGCACATGTGTACACGCTGACAGATACGACCATGCACATGTGTACACGCTGATAGATACGACCATGCACATATGTACACGCTGATAGATACGACCATGCACATGTGTACACGCTGATAGATACGACCATGCACATGTGTACACGCTGACAGATACGACCATGTACATGTGTAAAACTTTGGCTGATCCAGATCAGTCAGCTGAAAGCAGCAAAAAGCACAAACGTCTGGCTCACCGTATGATAGGAAGGTTGTCAAGGCTCCCTCCTCCTCATACAAGTCACCAAGGCCGATGGTGCCCAGGATCTTTGTTAGCCCTGCAGCAGAATGCAGCAAAAATGCATGCAAGTGTGAGAGGGTGCCAAGAACCGATCACATCAGATCAATGGAGTCCAGGATTTCCGTTAGCCCTGCAGCAGAAACGCAGCAAACATGCATGCAAGTGTGAGAGGGTGCCAAGAACCGATCACATCAGATCAATGGAGTCCAGGATCTCCGTTAGCCCTGCAGCAGAAACGCAGCAAACATGCATGCAAGTGTGAGAGGGTGCCAAGAACCGATCACATCAGATCAATGGAGTCCAGGATCTCCGTTAGCCCTGCAGCAGAAATGCAGCAAACATGCATGCAAGTGTGAGAGGGTGCCAAGAACTGATCGCATAAAATCAAATTAGACCAAATCAATTCATTCATTTAACAATGAGCCTGCATCATGCTTACCATAAGGCATCGCATTCATGCACACGCACACACACACACACACACACACACGCACGCATACTTAAGACACACATACAAACACCCCACATTTCCCCCACACATACACACACATGAACACACACACATGGCACAGCACCATCTATATTCCCATCCAGCGACGGACGTGGCCACTTGGCAACCCATCCGTGTTTCTTTTTGTGTGCATTTGCAGCAGGCATGAAGCCTGGAGAGCCTGCTAGCTCTTTAGCTTCCATGAGGAAGCCTGCAACCTGTAGTCACTTGAGCAGCCTCAGTTCCCCTGTCACGACTCCGGGCATGGGACGCCTGGGGGGAGCCAGCAGCCCAGGGAGTGTGCAGTCCGTCAGCAGCGGGATGGTGCATGGAGGTGCGTGTGCTGGTGCGTGGAGGTGCGTGTGCTGTGTGCTGGTGCATGGGCATGGAGGTGAGCAGTGCTGGAGCATGGATGTGCGTGGGGGTGCGCATGCTGGTGCATGGGCACAGAGGTGAGCAGTGCTGGTGCATGGGTATGGAGGTGAGCAGTGCTGGTGCATGGAGGTGTGTGGAAGTGCGTGTGCTGGTGCATGGCCACGGAGGTGAGCAGTGCTGGTGCATGGAGGTACTTGTGCTGGTGCGTGTGCTGGTGCATGGGTATGGAGGTGAGCAGTGCTGGTGAATGGAGGTGTGTGGAGGTGCGTGTGCTGGTGCATGGGCATGGAGGTGAGCAGTGGTGGTGCTAAAAAATGCGTGTGCTAATGAATGGACGAAGGTTGCCCTTTTTCTCTTCTCTCAAAAAGAATTCAGTGTCCATGTGAGTTGTGGGAGCGTGTGTGGGAGCCCCTCTCCCCTCAAGAGGTGGTGCCATTTAATGGTTGCTCTTGCATGGTGCCTTGGTGCCATTTAGTGGTTGCTCTTGCATGGTGCCATTTGATGGTTGCTCTTGCATGGTGCCATTTAATGGTTGCTCTTGCATGGTGCCATTTAATGGTTGCTCTTGCATGGTGCCCATGTGTGCAACGTAAAGGTACACGAGCCTGTCCTTTTCTACGCGCATAGCATGGATTCGCGGTTGAATGACAGTCACACTGACGACGTGAAATGGTCGTGATCTGCCTTGGGAAGATCTGCCTTGAGAAGTTGGACGAAACGCACACACATACGTGCATACTAGGGTTGGCCAAAGATGTATATGTACACCGTATATGACCGTATGCCATGATTCCTGTTTTGTCTGACGGTGTATGGTAACCAAAACCGTACATACATGCATACTAGGGTTGGCCAGAAATGTATATGTACACCGTATATGACCGTATGTATGGTAGCCAAAATCGTACATACACCGTATATATGTACGTATGTATAAATGTATGATTTGGGCCACCCTAACACATACACACAACAACCAACCAACCCTAGTACATACACACAACGCACAACTGCACAGAGCCGCCCGTGTATGAGCGCCCCACCAACCCTGGCCTAGCAGCCATAGGCACTGTGCACAGGCCTCATTCTTCGCTGGTGTGGTACAAGAACATCGCAGCAGCAGGTGTAGCTGGGAACCCTACCGAAATTGGCAGCACAGATGCCGAGGACAGCCCGCGTGTGCAAGGTACAATGCATGCACGTGTGTGTGAATGTGTGTGTGCGTGTGTGTGTGTGTGTGAATGTGTGTGTGTGTGCTCGTGGGGGGGAGTTGTGGGTGCGCATGGGTGTGTGGGTGCTTGCGCATGAGGGCGTGTATGTGGATGTGTACAGACCTTGCAGCATCAAGGTATTTGGTAGCTATTTGCAACAAATTGATCGCATTATTTTAAAAGAGCATTTGCATGTTCATAAGGCACGACGCGTTCACGTCTTGTTCAGCATGTCGGCGTGGCAGAATTGATCGCATTATTCTTAAAAGAGCATTTGTATGTTCATAAGGCACGACGCGTTCAGTCTTGTTCAAGCATGTCGGCTTGGCAGAATTGATCGCATATTTCTTTAAAGAGCATTTGCATGTTCATAAGGCACGACGCGTTCACGTCTTGTTCAAGCTTGTCGGCTTGGCAGAGAGGAGGCACATATCTGACACAGGGTCAAACCATATGCTTGCAATTCTGCAACCCTGGTGCCGTGCTCAACCAGATCTCAACCTTGCTCAACCAGATCTCAACCGTGATCGTCCAGATCTCAACCTTGATCGTCCAAATCTCAACCGCCCTCAACCAGATCCCAACCGTGCCCAACCAGATCTGCTTGCAACTCATAAAAGCAACTCACACACCCCACATTCTTGCACAGCCACCATTCCCTTCTAAATCGTATCTTTCGATCCTTTCCCCCCAAATCACACAAACGCACACGCACACAGCAGCCATGCCACTTGATAACCAAGAGGGAGAGCCACCAGCGGCGGGAGGACACCCGCCCCCAGCCCTGATTCTCCCCGGCACCCGTGACAATGGTGTGGCTGACCAGCACAGGCCTCACAGTGCATCTGAGCGTGCTCACAACTCGGCTGAGTGTGCTCCCAACTCTGAGGGTCACAGTGGCCACGCAGTCAGTGACAGTTCAGTTAGTGACTGCCAGCCCAGCCCCTTGGACATCTGCCGCTACCGCGCCCGGCCCCAGAAGGTGCGACACTTTTTGATTTTTGAGGTGGTTCTGTGGATGTGAAATGGGAGAGGAAGCACAAGGCATGTCTGTGTTCCGGAGCCCCTCGGGCATCTGCAGTTGCCACGCCCGGCCCCAGAAGGTGCGACACTTTTTAATTTTCGAGGTGGTTTTGTGGATGTGAAATGGAAGAGGAAGCACAAGGCACGTCTGTGTTCTTCAGCCCCTCAGACATCTGCAGTTGCCACGCCCGGCCCCAGAAGGTGCGACACTTTTTAATTTTCGAGGTGGTTTTGTGGATGTAGAATGGGAGAGGAAGCACCAGGTACGTCTGTGTTCTTCTGCCCCTCGGACATCAGCAGTTGCCACGCCCGGCCCCAGAAGGTGCGACACCTTTTTGATTTGAGCACATACTGGTCTGAGAAAAAGGGAAGGTACTTGAATGTATGTCGTGCCACCCCAAATCATCCTTGACGTTTTTGAAAACTCTCAGATCAGGGACGTGAGATAGTTCCCTGAGCTACTGCCGACTCGCTCTTTTAGTACCTTTAGTATGTAGTCACAGTGGGGTCGCAACTTAGAGGGGGCCTCACCTTTTACATTGGTGTGACGTGTGTGTGAGAGCGTGTTCATGTGTTCGTGTGTGTGTGGCATGTTTGTATGTGAGTCGCAAGAGAGTACTTGCTGTTCGTTCCAACCATATCCAGAGTTAGCCAGAACCATATATATCATCGTTCACGACGGGCATACACCAACGGCCATAACGACTTTCCACGCACACAATACGCAGGCACATAACTCTGCCGTGTCTTCTGAGACAGGCACCGTCATCGTTCACGACGGACACGACGACCCCACCGACGGTCAGCTGGCCCACCGAGGCAGCAGCAGCAGCATCAGTCTGAGCACACACCAAAACGCGCACAGGTGAGCTGCAAAGTATGCAAAGGGATATGACTGACACGTAACGTCAGACACATACACAACACGCACACACACTTGTGCACACACTCTTCTACATGTACACACAGGTGCACACCCAGGCCCCTGTGCCTGTTCAAAATGCGTGCACACATTTGCTCATACTGGTTAGATCCGACCAGCCTCTGTGAGAGACATGCACACACGCATACGCATACAGGCACATGCATACAACGCACACAAACCCTCCCGTGCCAAAATCATACACACTAACACACACACACACACACACAAAAACACACGCACACACACAAAACACACGCACACATGCAGCAGCAGCAGCTTCTTGTCACAACAACAGCAGCAGCAGCAGCAGAATCTTCCGCCCAGCGGCTGTGATCCGTACACTGGGGAGAGCAGGAGGGGTGGGCTCGATGGCGAGGCAGCCTGGGGTAGCGGTGTTGCTGGTGAGAACGGCTTCTGCGATGACACACACGAAGGGCCTTGTGTGGCACCTGCAGGCTTTTGGCACGAGCCTGAGGAGGAGAACGACAGGCTGGGGGGGGAGGGAGTGCCAGGTACGAGAAAAAGCGTGCAACCTTTGCTTTCCTTTCCCTCACACCCCACAGATGCCCTTCGTGTGTGTCATCGCAGAAGCCGTTTCTTTCACCACCCTTTTTTATTTTCACCACCCTCCTCCTTTACTTGTGTGTGCGCGTAATTGTGCGTGTGTGTGCGTAATTGTGTGTGTGTGCCCATTGTTACTCTCAGGCGTTGGACCAAAAGGGGAGGCAAAAAGCTGCCGTGCGCCGTCACGCAGTTCAATCGACGTGGCACAGTTGTTGCACTCCATGGTGCGTTAGTGCGCGCATAAACACACATGCACGCACATGAGTACACGCATGTTCACACACACACACACACGCACATACACACACACGCACATGGCACACAAGTTATTGCACATTAAGCTTGTTGGTGTTCAAACACAGGCACACCCATGAGAGCTCCATCACAGCCCACCCACACATCACATGCATAGAATGATAGCACAAACACACACACACACGTGCACATATAGGGGCCGGACTACATAGCGTGGGGGGGGCAGGCTGCGCCGCAGCTGGAAAACCAGGCAAGAGTACGAGTGTTGTAGAGCGCAGCACAAAAGCCGTAGAAAACCTTGATTCCATTCACACAAGATTCCAAGGCATGACACCTAGCGTGTTTAATACATATTTCACACTTCTAGAGTTGGCCAGAACCATATAGGTACATTTACGTATATACGGTGGTGCATATACGGTATTTATAGCAGGGAAGTTACCATACATACGGCCATATATGGTGTGTATATACGGTTCTGGGCAACCCTACACGTTTCCACTGCACATGTTCGATGCACATGCTGTTCAATCGATGCACATGCTGTTCAATCAATGCACATGCTGTTCAATCAATGCACATGGTGACCATGGGCGTCACTTGAGGAGGTTTGGGTTGTGACAGGTTTGCCCAGATGGGCGCCATCCTAAGAAGACCAGTGCGACTCCTTTGCTTTAACAGCATGCACACAACACACACACACACATACACCATACAATTATGCACACACACTCACACGCACACACTCGCTCACTCTAACAGGGGGAGGAGGAGCACGTGGATGACTTACAGCGGCTGGACCAGGTGCACTCTGGAGGGCAGCCTGGCATGTTGCAGCTCTCTCCGCAGAAGCCTCAGCAGCCTAGCATCACAGGAAAAGGCCCAGGAGCTGGCGCTCCCACTACAGCCAAACGCACAGTTAAAGGCAGCCCTGCGCGTGCGCACAGGCAAAAAGCACAATCACCTGCTAAGCTGCCGCAGCAGCAGCGGCAGGAAGTTAGGCATGCGTCTCCCACACCCAACTCAAAACAGGTTCAATCTCGAAGGTGTGTGTGTGAGTGTGTGTGTGCGTAGGCATTCATGGTGGAGTGGATCTGTAGGTCAGTTAGTAGGCCTACAATGCTAAGTCCTGCTTTGTGTACAAGCCTACTGAGCATATCCAATTTGAGCATCCTTGTCAGTTTATTGGCACTATATCGCCCGCCTTCTGAAGACCTAATATAAGTAGCCATACACACATGATTCTCCTTTCTTAGTGCTTTCCACTTGCCGTCCTTAGAAGCAGCGTTGTTGCTGAGATGTAATATAGGTAGGCACACACACATGATTCTCCTTTTTTAGTGCTTTCCATTTGCCGTCCTTAGAAGCAGCGTTGTTGCTGAGATGTATTATAAAAAAGGCATACACACATGGTTCTCCTTTCTTAGTGCTTTCCATTTGCCGTCCTTAGAAGCAGCATTCTTGCTGAGGCGCACTGACATGTAGGGGGGGACAATTGTTTGTGTCCTTACGCATGGTGCTCAGTTTTTATATATGCTATATGCTACATGCTTATGCAAAAACATATGTATTAATTTATGCAGAGGGAGCGGAAGACGGTGCCTGTGCAAAAACACACGTATTGATGTGCAGAAAGAGGGAAAGGGTGACGGTGCCTGTGCAAAAACACGTATTGATATAAGCAAAAAAAGGGAGAGGGTGCCAGTGCCTGTGCAAAAACACACGTATTGATTTATGCAGAAAGAGGGAGTAGGTGACAGTGCCTGTGCAAGAACACACGTAATAATATATGCAGAAAGAGGGAGTGGGTGACAGTGCCTGTGCAAGAACACACGTATTGATATATGCAAAAAAAGGGAGAGGGTGGCAGTGCCTGATCACAAACACACGCATCAATGTGCAGAAAGAGGGAGCGGGTGACGGTGCCTGTGCAAAAACACACGTATTGATGTGCAGAAAGAGGGAGAGGGTGCCAGCCTTCTCTAACCCTGTGACAGTGTGTGCAAAAGCATTAATGTGCACAAAGAGGGAGAGGGTGACAGTGAGTGCCTGTTCAAAAACACACGTATTGATTTATGCACAAAGAGGGAGTGGGTGACAGTGCCTGTTCAAAAACACACGTATAGATTTATGCAGAAAGAGGGAGCGGGTGACGGTGTCTGTGCAAAAACACACGTATTGACATATGCAAAAAAAGGGAGAGGGTGCCAGCCTTCTGTGAACCTGTGCAATCTTTCTCTGCTGACCTCCTGTTTGCAGCACTTCCCAATTGTGCCACTACTAACTTTGTGTGTGTTTTACCCTTGTCTAAAAACACCATCTCTAGACACTCAGCATTTGCTCGCTCTTTCGTCCCGACCCGCCCTCTGGCATAGACGTGTCCTATAAGGCGTGTGTTCTGCACCTCTCGAAAACATCATATGGCTGCTGGAGTACATGGCTCTATTGTTCAGTCCTTTAATTCTTTTACGCTGTTTCGATACATCTGATTAGTGCTCCAAATGATTCCAGGTCCCTTTCCTGATTCGTTCTGGTGACACCCGTGATCCCTAAATAAGTAGAATCTCCCTATGGAATTTTTGTCTTGTTGCTTTTGAACGGATCTAACTCAGGCTTTGACATCATTTGTTGCCCTTGTTGCCTTTGTAGGTCCAGTGCGTGTGGGCAGCCACTGTCCCCTTTAAAAAAGTCCCCTCTGAAGCCCAAAACCCTGCATCAGCAAAGCAGTGTCGGCGCATGTTCTTGATATCACAAGTCCTTCTGATAACTTAGTACTATCAGTTGACTCAGTGCTTTGCAATCAAGCACAACCAAGCAAGCTGTCGCAGTTCTGATGTAGTTAGTGAAATTTAGCACCAACATACAAGCGTAGGGTTTGACATGCACAAGGTTCCATATATTTCATGTGGTGGGGGAGACTCACGGCACTTCGGGCCAATGTCTCTCCTTGTCCTTATTTGATGCAGGGAGTGTTTTGCTGTCTGCGTAGTTTTCTTTTCTTTTCATGTTGTTTTTCTATCGAGTTGTAGTGAATTCTATCTTGTGCTGAACCTTTTAAGCATAAATCTCCACTGATAAAGGTCAGCATGTATTGAGGAACAGTCAGCACGTATTAAGGAAAGGACTAATGTTTGCTGCTTAAAGGAATGAACCAAAGTGGCTCTTTCCACCCCGCTTCTCAGACCTAAACACAGGTTTACCTCCAGCCGTTGGTGGAGTTGCTGCCAATGCACCACACGCTCGCAAATCGACAGCCACAAACACCATGCAACACAAGCGTTTACACAAATTATCACTCCTCCCACCCAGCATATCGATATCATCAACCCAATAACTTACTAGGTACACAACAACACAACCTTTGATATTGCAGACCACCCAGCACCATCATCACAGCGCAGACCCCAAAGGAAAAGAAGATGTGAGATCCTCGATATACCCCATAACCTTCCTAGCCTGAACCTGACCCCCTTGCGCAACACGCATATTCAACAAGAACTCTGGACGTACAAGAAGGATAAGGCTTCTTCAATGACACCCACAGAGGCCATCAACACACTCTACTATGATGATATGGATATCCAGCACATAGATAATTGGAGGTTCTTCACCCCCAAGAAAAGAGAGATGATACACCCCAAAGACAGAAACAATACCACACTTACTATGCCCCTATTTATATTGAAAAATGGGCCTTTCCCCTCTTTTAATCAGTTGGACTAGTGCCCAAATCGAGTAAGACAATTGCCCGGAGCCAAATAAGTGCGCAAGCTGTGAAATTTGCTCCTACCATCTAGGACTTGAATCTCAAGACCTCTCCCCACCTTTTAAATACATGTACATCTGTGACGTCTGCAACCGTACCTACCACTGGCAATGCTTGCTTGAAACATGCTGCTGCAACGCCACTGAAAGGGAAGCCATTGATGCCAATGAT
>Ga0307968_1000872_pt1 | contig 23448 bp, 29 predicted proteins | sample OrgLakmetagen650_FD_201834 | JGI IMG/M metagenome (GOLD analysis project Ga0307968, IMG submission 201834) | Saline water microbial communities from Organic Lake, Antarctica - #650 | ecosystem: Environmental > Aquatic > Non-marine Saline and Alkaline > Saline | place: Antarctica: Organic Lake...
TTCTAGCTTCTTTTTCTGGTGTCTTGTTCAGTCTGGCCTCTTTCTCTTCTTGAAGCTGGCTTTTTTATGCTATAGCTCAACTGCCCTCGCTGGCGGATATAGCTGTGTAACCCTTACCCTTACCCTATCCTAGGGGGGTCCGAAAACCTGCAATTGCGTCGAGGTCACCAAACAAAAACAACCAATCTAATATCAAAACGTGGACGGAATTGTTATACATAGAGGTAGCTACTGCCTTAAAACATCCCAGCAAAATTGGGCATGCAGTTGCTGGCCAGTGATGAACGAGCCATTGCTATGCTTCCAGTCCCTACATCTACACTCCTCGTCTTCAAGTGTCCTCTCGGTGGGCTAAACATCCCCTCAGCAGCAGACATTGCGTCATATTTAAGCTCCTAGCAGTAGGCGCTTCAGATGCTGTTCCAGCCCGATCGGACCTGCAAATGTGTGCGTGCGTGTGTGTGTGTGTGTGTGTGTGTGTGTGTGTGTGTGTGTGTGTGTGTGTGTGTGTACGTGTGTATGTGTGTGCGTGCGTGTGTTTTTGTGTCGCCATGTATCAAAGCACACACACACACACACACACACACACAAGTTAGACAGGACAGAAACACAAGACAGAAAGATGGTGATGTGCATCTAGTAATAAAGGGACTACGCTCCCATGTCTACACGGACACCTGTTGCTATGACCAGCTTGCTCTCTAGACTGGATTGACGGCACGGTATGACGGTAAGGAAAGATGCGCATTCACATGTGTGTCTGTTCGCACACTCACACATCCACGCTGACACTCACACCCCCTGCACTAGTTTACGACATGCCGCCACATTCACACCCCCACTCGGTACAACACGTCGTCAAATAAATGCTGACACTCACACCCCCACCAAGTGGCAAAAACTCCGTCACATCCACGCGGACACTTGCACCCCCACAAGATCCCAACAACGTGCTTTGCCCCACCTGTGCTGCAAGCTAGGTCACAACATCGTGCTTTGCCACTGTATCACAACAGCGTGCTTAACCAGTACGTTACAACAACGTGCTTTGCCCCACCTGTGCTGCAAGCTAGGTCACAACATCGTGCTTTACCAATACGTCACAACAGCGTGCTTTAGCAGTACGTTACAACAACGTGCTTTGCCCCACCTGTGCTGCAAGCTAGGTCACAACATCGTGCTTATACCAGTAAGTCACAACAGCGTGCTTTGCCACTGTTTCACAACAGCGTGCTTAACCAGTACGTTACAACAACGTGCTTTGCCCCACCTGTGCTGCAAGCTAGGTCACAACAGCGTGCTTTAGCAGTACGTTACAACAACGTGCTTTGCCACTGTATCACAACAGCGTGCTTTAGCAGCACGTTACAACGTGCTGTGCCCCACCTGTGCTGCAAGCTGTTTCCTTGAGGTCCTTGCATCCACGCCCTCCTTAATCTGGCGCTGGCGCCAGATAGTCCAAAGCTGTGCTACCTGTTTATCATATGCATACGTGTGTGTGTGTGTGTGTGATTAAATAAGTTGAGTTTGAATTCGATGTGTCATGCACACGCATTAATTTAGTTTGAATCACATGCGTCATGCACACGCGTGTGCATGCACTTGTATCTTTATGGAGCCTAAAACGTGCATTGAGTTTGGGCAGCTTATTGCGTCGAGCACTGCAGCGGTCTCCATAAAACCACACACGTTTTTACATACGTATGTGCAGGTCAATGCCAGTACGAAACTCGGCATTCATACAGTTACAGGCCTGTCATCACCAAGGTCATAACAAAGCTAATCCAATAAGCTTGCGTTTGAATCAGTCGAATAAGGAGTTATAAATTTTGTTACTTGTGACACTCGTCCTCTGTGAAAGGGTGTGTAATCTTGTAACTGTGTGTGTCTTGTAATCTTGTAACTAACTGTGTGTGTCTTGTAACTAACTGTGTAACTGTGTAACTAACTGTCTAATTAATCTTGTAACTGGGTAAATCTTGTAAATAAATCTACAATCTGCCATACACCTGTTCTTCGAAATGCAACTGCACCCTCTGTTGCCATTCACAGGGGGTCTGAGTGGTTATTGCAACTCACAGGGGGTGGGGCATATACGGCGTGCTGAGTCACTGCAGGCATGGCGTGCTGAGTCACTGCATCAACATATGGGGCCCTAGCTCACCATTGCCTGGCTTATCAGTCGCCCCTTTTTGGCTTCCAACCTCTCGCCTTTTTCTCCAACTTTCCTCCTGTCATTCCATCTCTTTTTCTTGTTCTCTTAGGCGTTTCCCCTTTTGTCTAGCTAGGTGTGGTTACAGACTTTTTTCCAAGCTTCCGCTCAGATGCCCCCTGAGGGATATATAGCGATGTAAGCTTACCTTACCAGTCGCCATGTTCTCACACTAGGAGGCCACTAAGCCAATCAGAATATGAGGAGAGAAAAGCTTTTCATGGCAGGTTTTGGAGTAACGTAGTATTTACAGGGTTGGCCAGAACCACGTATATACGGTATTTTTGGCAAGGAAACCATCAAATATACAGTCACGGTGGCCAGAACCATAAAAATACGCCGTATATACACCGTATACAATTCTGAACGAATGTTTGGTGATTTCCCTGCCGAAAATACCGTATATATACACTGTATACATATGGTTCTGACCAACCCTACAGATTGCACATCCAGGTTAGGGTTTAAAGTTTAGGGTTAGACCCACACTGTTTCAGAATCCTGCTCGACCCAATGGACTTAACAAACGCCTCTAGGTCACATTTGGCGTTGCCACGGCTAAGGGCAAAAGTGTAGCAACTAGGTCTCGTGGTCAGCATCACCCACACCCACACATGCTTCCGTGCCTGCAGTGCTGCTGCCCAGCCTGACTGCGGGCGGACGTGAGGGGCAAAAACCAACCAACGCCTGTGTACACCTTCTCATGAGGAAGATTCGGCAGCCTGGATTACTGGATCACTGGATGACTGGATTACTGGAAGGTTCGGCAGCCTGGGTTACTTGCTACGTCAAGTCAGCACCCGACTTGTTTTCATTCCTTCCACACCAGAACACTGAACTAAATTTGTTTATATTTGAGCTGATAGAATTAAAAACTGCCCGTGCCTGACCGAGACTGGTCAGCAGCCGATCAAAGACCCTGGCTGAAGGTCACCTCCTAGTGAAACCGTAGTAAGCCACCGTGTGTGCATGCCCCTAAGTAGAATGTTGCTCCTTAAGCTCACAGGCGTCAACACAATCTTTAAGGTTGGCCAGAACCATACATGTGCACCGTATATGACCGTGTGTATGGTAAATTTCTTGCTAAAAATGCCGTATATACACCGTATTTACATTCGAACCTATGGTTCTAGCCAGCCCTATTTGTATCATACGTATGTACATGAACGCATACACAAGGGAACAAACACACACACAAATACGCTTTTATGCAAACGTGACATCATTGAAATGGCTGCATGCCATACAGGGACGCTTTATACAGATCATAACCAACATCCTTGACCACGTACTCTCCACTCAAATGACCAGACTCGCTGGTAGGTACACATGGCAGGCCTTCCCAACACACGTATGGGCAAACACGCACACACACACACACACACACGAGCGTGCTCACACACACATGCAAACACACACACACACACAACACACACACACACACAAAACACACAAAGGCCACCTGGCGGCGAAGGTACTTAGGGGTGTCAGGTCGGGGCATTTTCTCGGGGTCTGGCTGTGGCTGGCTGTCCCCTGCACTCATTTCACTGATGCCTCGAGTTCGGTACAGGAAGCGCGTTGAGGTCAGCTCAATCTTCAGGTCACCGATCTTGTTCATGATCTCATCTGCAGGGTGAGTGTGTGTTTTGGGTGTTTGTATGTGTGTTTGTGTGCGTGCTTGTGCAATTTTGTACGTGTTGTGTGTGCGTATGTGTGTGTATGTGTGTGTTTGTGTGTGTGTGTGTGTGTGCGCGCGTGCGTGTATGTGTGTGTGTGCGTCGTGTGTGTACGCGTGTGTGTGTGTGTGTGTGAGAGAGAGAATGCGTGCATGAACATGTACGCATAAGAGCGTACATGTGTGCGTTGTGTGTGCCCTTGTGTACGTGTACACACGTTTGTGTGTTTGTGTGAGCGTTAATGTGAGCTTGGATGCGTGCGTGCGTATGTATATGTGTGAGTATGAGTGTGTGTGTTTTTGTGTGCACGTAATTACGTCTTTTTGTACGTGTGCATGTGCAGACATACGTTTGTGCAAGCAAGCATGAATGCGTGTAAGGGTGCGTGCATATGTAAGTATGTGTGTGCATGTATGTGTATGTATGTGTGTGTGTGTGTGTGTGTGTGTGTGTGTGTGTGTGTGTGTGTGTGTGAATCACTGTCCCTGAAAACCACTGTCGCCACACACATGCGGTCCAGAGACGCTAACTTTCGAGCGAGCACATCAGCAATTGAAATGCACCGCGACCCAGGTCCCTTAATATTTATGCGGCATCTGTGGAGCTTGCGGAGCGGCTCTCGAATTGGCTTTCTCTGGCTGGAATGAATCATGCTTGCATACCCCTCCACTCTCCCTATTGGCCAGAGCATCAGGCCTTACTCTCCTAGTCTTGACATCACTCTGAAGTTTGGCCAAGGGCAGCGCGCTGACTGGCTGACTGCAGCCATTAGGCACAACAGTACGAACGTGTAGGGGCACAAACCCAGCCACCACCCTGTGCTCCCACCTCTGTCTTTCAGGCTGACCATCCCAGCTGCCTAGAATTCTCTCCAACACACAGCAAGAAACAAGGGGAGGTCCACAGAAATGCGGCAAACCACCTCAACAAGTTATTGTATGCGTTCCACTCACCGTTGGACAGGCCTTGGAAGTCAGCGGCTTTCGTGGGCTTCACACACACGGCCACGGAGCGTGTCCGGGAGGGCTGGCCCACGGACACCGTCCTCCTCAACGGACCGGGCTTGGCAGACAGCACATTAGCCCTAGACGCCAACATCGTCGATAATGTATTTATGTCAAAAAATAAAAGATATAGAGAGGGAATGGCATTGGCAACACTCGGAACCCCATACGATTTACATTTTATTTTCACAATCACAACAATGCTTGTTCCTGGTGTGTCACTGCTGAAATCCACGTCACAGACTATTAGGCAGTAATGGCCACGCCACCCTTCTCCAGGTTCTGCCATACCCCTGGGGTAGGGTGTGGGGTGTCAAGTGGCCCCACAACACCTCTGCTAGGCCCCGCACACTGGAGGTCTGCTACTACGCGTTCTACAAAACGAACAACACCACGCCACGTGTTCCAGCAGCCCTTTCCTACCCCAGCAACTGTAACTGTAGTATGCCGTGCTTCGCTTCCTGGTGGTTCTTCTGGGGAGGGCGGTGTGGAGGAGCCAGGAGAAACAGGTACAATGCCAAAAATATTCCGCGCCAAACAGTATCTTGGGTGAATGCTGAACATTTAAAAGTACTTGGCTCCACGAGGGCTACAACACGCTGGACTGTTTGTTCACTGTGATCCATTTATTTCCTGAGCAGGTGTCCACGCCTGGACCTCGTGGGGGACCCAGAAGGGAGGGCAGGGAAGTTATCCCCAGGCCTACCCCCCTCCCCTCCAAAACCTTCTCAGGGATGCCCTCGTCCTGCAAAACAAGTTCATGGAGCAGGCAAGGAAAGAGGCAGAGCAATTCCCCAGCATTCAGAGCAGCCATAGCAGCAGCAGCAGCAGCAGCGAACAAGACCAAGTCAGCAGCCTAAGCACACATCGCCGGGTCTTACAGGCATGGCTGCAACAGTTCCCTCAGGTGGGCGTTTTAAGTTACACATCTGAGTCTGTCTGTGGTAAGGCAATTTCCGTGCCATACCTACACCGCTGTGCACGGAAATACAAAAGAGCCTCCTCCAGGTACGCAAGCGTTGGTTCCCCTTAACGTAGAACCGCACTTTCACTACTGGCATATGGCGCCTCCTTGCCCGTCGTGCAAAGCTCTCCCCACATCATGAACCAAGCCCTTAATACATTCAAGCTCACATGTTTCCAGCTACACAATATCAACCACCATCACTGCCTGCGCAGGTCATGGACTCCTACATGAAGACCCGCCTACGTAATGCCTCTTCGGAAGACCTGCAGGTCCCTACCACCTTGGTTCTCCCCGACGTCCAGCACCTTCTCCTCCTCAGTGCCGGTGCTGCAGGCGCAGATATGAACAGCAGCAGCAGCAGCAGCAGCAGCAAGGTCAGCGAGCTTGGCCCCAGCAGCAGCTCACCAAAGGCTCCCCCAGTTAGGCAGCCTGCCCCCCCTCCACAAACCCCCTCCGAGTCACCTGCTCAGTCCCTGCCAAATGTCGCTTCCCCCCAACACCACCTGCAGTACGCACGCCATCTGCTTGCCTTCCATTACCAAGGTGCTCCCCTGGCTGGTTTTGCCAGTAGCAGCAACAGCAGCGGCGGCGGCAGAAGTAGCAGCAGCAGCAGCAGCAGCAAGCCTCCCTCCAGATCTGGTGCTGCTGCTACGTTTCCAGGGGTGCCTGTCTTTGAGCCTTTGCTGGCCAAGGCAGCACAGGTGCGGTTGCAGTTGACGCATGTAAGCATGTTCCCTGTGTTTCCCTGTTAGCGAGGAGATTCAAGTAATTAAGTGTCGACTGTGCTTGGGCCCTTTCTGGTTTAGGCAGTACAGGTACTAGGGCATCCAAAGCGTTGAAGCAATTTCCTTTTTTAGCAAAGGAAGGAGTAAATTGGCTGAATCATACATACATACGTCCGTACAGTTTGGGTACGGAATTGTTGGCAGGGAAACGACTAGGATTGGCCAGAACCGTATATATACACCGTATATGGCCGTATATTTGGTGATTTCCCTGCCAAAATAACCGTATATAAACGGTATATATATATGGTTTTAGCCAACCCTAGAATTGACGACACTGTGATATGCAATGTGCGTGTACGGTTCTGGCCGATTTGGGAAGGAGGGTTCATATGAGTTGAGAAAGTTTGCCAATTTTGTATTCCCCTGCTGGCCTCCAAGCAGGTAGCACAAGCTGAGATCTGAGACTGTCAGACAGCGAACGTCAGGTTTAAGCAGCACAGAGTTGTGACGAATGTGCCTTTGTATAAACTTTTGTTATAGGCTGTGTGTGTGTGTGTGTGTGTGTGTGTGTGTGTGTGTGTGTGTGTGTGTGCCATTTGTATCGTGAGCCAGGCAGAGTTGAGAAATTTTTCTCAATTGCAATTCTTGTGGTATCAGTCCTGTGTAGGTTTGGCCAAACCGTACATACACCTGTATACACGGTGTACATATGGTATATTTGGCAGGGAAATCACCATACGTACGGTCATATACGGTGTCCATATACGGTTTTGGCCAACCCTAAACGCACGGTGTACATACGGTATATTTGGCAGGGAAATCACCATACGTACGGTCATACACGGCGTACATGTACGGCTTTGGCCAACCCTAAACGCACGGTGTATATACGGTATTTTTGGCAGGGAAATCACCATACGTACGGTCATATACAATGTCCATATACGGTTTTGGCCAACCCTAAACGCACGGTGTACATACGGTATATTTGGCAGGGAAATCACCATACGTACGGTCATATACGGTGTCCATATACGGTTTTGGCCAACCCTAAACGCACGGTGTATATACGGTATTTTTGGCAGGGAAATCACCATACGTACGGTCATATACAATGTCCATATACGGCTTTGGCCAACCCTAAAAGCACGGTGTATATACGGTATTTTTGGCAGGGAAATCACCATACGTACGGTCATATACAATGTCCATATACGGTTTTGGCCAACCCTAAACGCACGGTGTACATACGGTATATTTGGCAGGGAAATCACCATACGTACGGTCATACACGGCGTACATGTACGGCTTTGGCCAACCCTAAACGCACGGTGTATATACGGTATTTTTGGCAGGGAAATCACCATACGTACGGTCATACACGGCGTACATGTACGGCTCCAGCCAACCGTAAACGCAGCAGCATTTTTGGCAGGGGAGTCACCATACATACGGTCATACATGGTGTATATGCACCTCTCCAGCCAACCCTAGTCTTTAGCTAGGACAGCGAGGAAAAAGAGGGAAAGGGGAATGGGAATGCCCTAGGATGATAACAGCATGATAACAGAAAAAATACAGGCAGAAAAGTAAGTGCGCTTTACACATTAAGAGTGCCCCTACCCCATTGCTTTTTGGTCAGCTCGGTCAGAAAGGAAAGCGTGAAATTTTATGTTGGCTAGCTGCAATATATTATATATATTTTATTTTATATATATTATTTTATTATTTTATAAATTTTTTTTTTACAATTTACGATTTACATACACGCATTTGGCCGACCCTGAAATGGCTATCGCACTGCGTAGATCTCACTCAAAACTCCCTATATTATGATGTAGGGTTGGCAGAACCGTAATTGTACACCGTATAAGACCGTATGTATGGTAATTCACCTGCTAATAATACAGTATATACACCGTGTATGTATGCATGGTTTTGGCCAGGGATGTGTCATATGGTCATTTGGGACGTTCAATACGGTAAAATACGCGTTAAATACGGAATACGCCTATATTACGATCGTATTTTTAAACAATTTCAGGACTGCCGATTTTTGCAATTTTTGCGATTTTTGACCCAAATCGCCCCAAATCGCCCCCAAATCACCCAAAGCGTTTCCAATTCATTTTAATATATAATAGCATTAAAGCCCGCAGGAAGGCCGTTAGTGGGCGTAAATTGGCCATAAAATCACCCCACAAAACGGAAAAATTTACAATCGTATAACATGGCCTGATTTGTTCACTACTGTAAAATACGCGTTAAATATGATACGACGTATTGTATGAATACGCTGTATGCCATCGTTCCTTATTTTGGCCAACCCTAATTATGTGCACCGTCTGCATTTCACTTGAAACCCATCTTTTCTAAGTTATGCTAATTCAAGGGTGGGTTGCTGCTCATTTGTAAAACGAGTGCATGTTTAGCAGTTAAACAACCCTGTGTGCCCAGGCCTCAAGGCTCCAAACTCACTTTTCTCCTCCCTCCCTCCCTCCCTCCCTCCCTCCCTCCCTCACACACACACACACACACACATACATACACACACACTTATATGAAATGCTGCAAATGCTTTCAAATGCTCCTATCAGGTGAGCCGGGTGATGAGTATTGCCACCTTACCTTCTCCGCCCCCTACCCCAACCAAAACCGAGTCAGGCAGTCGCAAAGGTTCAGAGACGGCACCTGTGGATTCGCGCGAGGGGATCAGCAAGCGTAGCAGCAGTGATGAGGGCGACCGCAGCAGCAGCAGCAGTGGGCGCAGCAGCAAATTGGGTGCTGGGATTAGGGAGGGGGAGAGAGGTAGCAGCGGGCCTTTTGTCGGTAGCAGTGCTGGCAGCGATGCAGGAGGGGCGCAGGAGGTGCTTAAGGTGCCGGAGCCTCTCACGCCTTTTCGCCTGCACAACATCATCTACAAGTGTGTGTGTGTGTGTGTGTGCGCGTCAGTGTATGTGCATGTGTGTGCGTATTTCTGTGGTTGACTGTGTGCGTATGTGTGTGGGTGATTGTGTGAGTGTGTGCGTATGTGTGTTTGGTCAACACAAATAATTCCGCCTGCAGCAGCAAGCGTGTTGTGTGCATGCGTGTGTGTCGGCCATAGCTTTGGGTGTTGTCAGTTTTGTACGGATCCCTTGTCATGTTAGTCAGCTGTAGCAAAGCAGCTAGCAAAACAACGCTAAAAATAGTCATGTATCCATCCATTCTGACCCAGTTCTGTCACCAATTTGCAGGCTGCAGCCCTCTTTTTCCCATTCAAACCTGAACCCACTAGGTGCACACGTTGACAAGGGCAAACGTGCAAAGGGCACAAGGGCAAACTCCCTCTTCTTCTCTCCTCTCGTTATCCAAACTCATCCTTGTGCCCTCCTCTCTTTATCCATTCTCCTCTTTATCCATTCTCCTCTCTTTATCCATTCTTATCCTTGTGTCCCTTTTAATTTATGCCCACTCAACCACATTTCCCACACACGCACATTCCCACACACCCACATTCCCACTCACCCAGATTTACTCTTCTACGTAATATGCAACCCTCACCCCCACCCCACCTACTTTCACTCTTCCAATTACACACATGCACACACACCGCCAACACCCTCGCTCTCATTCACACACACATACACACACATACACACACACAGGCTGCTGCGTTCAGCTGACCACCTCCCCCTACGACATGGTGTGGTGCCCGATGACTGCCTGCCCCAAGATGCTGTGGCTGCTTGGGCCATCTCACTGTGCGGCTCTGCTGCTGCTATGCACCTGGTATGCTTGTGTGTGTGTTTGCGCGTGCGTGTGTGTGTTTGTGTGCACATTTCCTATTCTTGACACAGCTCAACGCATAACACTGATCACCTCACCTGCGTGCTTTTCTGCATGCCCTTTCCATTTTTAGTACATTGTAGACCATTTGTTTTGGCTCCGCGCGTGGCAGGTAACTCATAGTTGTGTTTCTTTCTCCCTTTAAACTGCAGCGTGACGCAGACTCCCTGGCTCCCGACACCGTAGCTTCTGCTGTCCATGTGCTTAAGGACGTTGCAGGTAGTGTGAAACGTGATGGTTGTCTAGTGTTTGGGTACAATTTACTTTTTATTTGTCGGTGTGTTGATGTGCAAAGTGGTGGTCAATGCCTGCTGAAGGCTTTTGTGTTTCTCCCTTTCTGCGCGTGTGTGATTGAGCCCATCACCCAACCGTGCAGCATTTTTCATGTGTGTCTGTATGTGCGTAAACAACCTCGTGCAATTTATTCGTTGTGAATCCCTTTCTGCGTGTGTGTGTGATTAAACCCATCACCCAACCGTGCAGCATTTGTCATGTGGGTTTGTATGTGCGTAACAACCTCGTGCAATTTATTCGTTGTGTTTCCCTTTCTGCGCATGTGTGTGATTAAACCCATCACCCAACCGTGCAGCATTTTTCATGTGGGTTTGTATGTGCGTAAACAACCTCGTGCAATTTACTCTTTGTGTTTCTCCCTCTCTGCGTGTGTGTGATTAAACCCATCACCCAGCCGTGCAGCATTTTTATGTGGGTTTGTATGTGCGTAAAGAACCTCGTGCAATAGTTTCTTAGTGTTTCTCCCTTTCTGCGCGTGTGTGATTGAGCCCATCACCCAACCGTGCAGGATTTGTCATGTGGGTTTGTAAGTGCGTAACAACCTCGTGCGATAATTTCTAAAAGTAAGCACATGTTTTTTTACTGTTAACCGTGCTTTTGTACCTTTGCGGGTATAGATAACTGCTTCAACACTTCAGCACTTACTGGGTAACCACACTGCACACAAATACACACACCAGCCCATGTACGACATTATATATTAATTTGTAGGCGCGGTAATCTCCATATAGCATGTAACATGTCGGTTAAATATCAGAGGGGGGACGCTGAGGCCCAAAATGGGAACACCTTTTGCTGCTCCTAGGGCGGGTGGCCCTAAATGGCACGTTTCAAGCTCAGCTCTGCTATGTAGATTTCAGTGCAGCTGAGCTTGAAACGGGCAAGTTAGGGCCACCTGCCTCAGCAGCCGCGGCGTGAACCCTACTTTTTGAGCAGCCATATGCTGTATCTGACCATCCAGCGCACCAAACTGATTGATGTTTGGTGTTTTGAAGTCCTTATAATAAATAAAGATCATTGCAAGAGAAATGGGGCAAAAAGACTTAGTGGTTGGCGAAATATGCAAATCAATGTGCCATTCCCCCTGGAAAGCACCCATCTAGGGTACAGGTGCACGACGTGTGCTTTTAGTCCTGTCATTCTGTACGCAGGGCGACTTGTCTAAATCTGAGCACATGCTCGGGTAGCTTATACAGTCAGCATTAGTTTGAAGCTAGACTGGGTCCAATTTGATGGTGACGTGTGAGTAGTTGCACCTTTCATGCAAAAAGGAGCATGTTTTGGCTTTTGCCCAGTCTCCCCCCTTTGGTTAAATATGCACACACATGGCGACGTACGGTCCAGTATGGTCACTTACGGTCACGCACAACACGGTCAAGTATGGTCACTTATGGTCACGTATAATATATACATATATAGGTATATGTTTGTTTATTTACACACACAAAATGTAATTTATTTGAACATGCACACAACGCCGGCCAAAAAGCTGTGTTTTAACTCGACATCCATCTCTCACGCCCTGTCTCGCGTGACCATCATTCGTGGCCGCCATCTCGTTGCTCGTGCTCTGCCTTCGCAGCTGGCATGGCCATCCTGGATGCTGAGCACAAGCACCAAGTCATAGCAGGCACCCAGGAGGAGACCACACACACCCCCACAGCCTCCTACACGACCAGCACCACCTCACCTAGCTCCAAAATCGCCGGCAGCAAAGACGGTAGCAAAGCCAGCAGGTCCAGCAAAGCTGCACCTCATGCTGGCTGCACACACACACGTGGCAGTGGCCTCGCTGCTGCTGCGCGCGTGCACGCGTGCGCGCAGGTGCTCGCGTTGCTGCTGCAGCAGCGGCAGCGCAGCACCGCCGCCGCGCACGGCAGGCACGGCAGTGGCAGCAGCAGCAGCAGCAGCAGCAGCAGCGGGGCAAGCTCCAGCCGCCGCGTAGGTGTGGGCAGCAAACACCACATCAAGGCCGCTGCACTTTGTTTGATGGAGGCCCTTGGTGCTGCAGGGTATGAGCGCTCCTCCCCTTTTGCCGTGCTTGGTGCAAGCACGGCCGACACAGCCAAGCACACTGCGCATGGAGGGGGGGCTGGAGGGGGCAGGGGGCAGGGGGAGCCGGGGCCTTTACAGCTGAACCACTCGCTCATCTTATACGACGCCTTGCATCAATTAGGGGATTACCATGTGAGTTGTGGGGGTGTGAGCTGGGGTGCCTAAGCTTGTGTGTGTGTCGCTGTGTGTCTGTGCCTATGTCTGTGCTTGTGTCGCTTTTCCATGTCTGTGCCTCTGTCTGTGCCTCTGTCCCTGTGTGTGTGTTTGCCTATGTCGCTGTGTATCTATGCCTATGTCTGTGCCTGTGTCGCTGTGCCTATGTCTGTGCCTCTGTCCCTGTGTGTGTGTGTTTGCCTATGCCGCTGTGTGTCTATGCCTATGTCTGTGCCTGTGTCGCTGTGCCTATGTCTGTGCCTCTGTCTGTGCCTCTGTCCCTGTGTGTGTGTTTGCCTTATGTCGCTGTGTATCTATGCCTATGTCTGTGCCTGTGTCGCTGTGCCTATGTCTGTGCCTATGTCTGTGCCTCTGTCCCTGTGTGTGTTTGCCTATGCCGCTGTGTGTCTATGCCTATGTCTGTGCCTGTGTCGCTGTGCCTATGTCTGTGCCTATGTCTGTGCCTCTGTCTGTGCCTATGTCCCTGTGTGTGTGTTTGTGCCTGTGTCGCTGTGTGTCTATACCTATGTCTGTGCCTAAGTCCTTGTATGTCTATGTTGAGAAGTTACCAAGTGAGTTGCAGTGGTGTGTAAGAGTTGCCTCTATGCTTGCGCATGTCTGCGTTCGTGCGTATTGAGAAATTACCAAGTATATAGCAGAAGTGTGTAGAAGTGTCTCTGTGCTTGTGCATGTCTGCGCTCGTGCGTATTGAGAAACTACCAAGTATATAGCAGAAGTGTGTAGAAGTGTCTCTGTGCTTGTGCATGTCTGCGCTCGTGCGTATTGAGAAATTACCAAGTATATAGCATAAGTGTGTAGAAGTGTCTCTGCACTTGTGTGTGTCTGTGCTTGTGTGTGTCTGTGCTTGTGTGTGTCTGTGCTTGTGCGTGTCTGTATCTTGTGGGGATAACCACGTGCTGGAGGGAACGTGATGGGACGCCTTTTTGTGTCTGCTCCTGTTGTATGCGTGGTGACCTTGCGTGTGTGCGTGTGCGTGTGCGTGCGTGTGCGTGTGCGTGTGCGTGTGCGTGTGCGTGTGCGTGTGTGTGTATGTGTGTTTGGTACGCCTATGCTGTTCCCACATACAGGATTACCATGTGAACTGAAGGATGCTACTCATTGTGTCTGTTCCTGTGTGCTCAACTCAACCTCCAGGTGCTGATGGGGGAGGCAAGCATGGCTGCCCACTGCTTTTCTGGCGCGCTGGCTGCCTTTGAGAGGTTTGAGCGCGGCACGTGCGACAACTACATGGTAAGTGCATGCGTATGTGAGGGGTAATGTGTGTGAATGTTGTGGCAACTGCTCCAGCATCATCGCATGTCCCTGTGCTTCTCTAGTGCTGTACGCATGCATACGTAACAGAGACACTTTTAGCTACTGCAACAAAATCACAGGTCCCTGTGCTTCTCTAGTGCTGTACGCATGAATACGCAACAGAGGCATTTTTAGCTACTGCAACAAAATCACAGGTCCCTGTCCTTTCTAGCGCTGTACGCATGAATACGTAACAGAGACACTTTTAGCTACTGCAACAAAATCACAGGTCTCTGTCCTTTCTAGTGCTGTACGCATGAATACGTAACAGAGACACTTTTAGCTACTGCAACAAAATCACAGGTCCCTGTCCTTTCTAGCGCTGTACGCATGAATACGCAACAGAGACACTTTTAGCTACTGCAACAAAATCACAGGTCCCTGTGCTTTTCTAGCGCTGTACGCATGAATACGCAACAGAGACACTTTTAGCTACTGCAACAAAATCACAGGTCCCTGTGCTTCTCTAGTGCTGTACGCATGAATACGTAACAGAGACACTTTTAGCTACTGCAACAAAATCACAGGTCCCTGTGCTTTTCTAGCGCTGTACGCATGAATACGCAACAGAGACATTTTTAGCTACTGCAACAAAATCACAGGTCCCTGTGCTTCTCTAGTGCTGTACGCATGAATACGTAACAGAGACACTTTTAGCTACTGCAACAAAATTACAGGTCCCTGTGCTTCTCTGGTGCTGTACGCATGAATACGCAACAGAGACATTTTTAGCTACTACAACAAAATCACAGGTCCCTGTGCTTCTCTAGTGCTGTACGCATGAATACGTAACAGAGACACTTTTAGCTACTGCAACAAAATCACAGGTCCCTGTGCTTTTCTAGCGCTGTACGCATGAATATGCAACAGAGACATTTTTAGCTACTGCAACAAAATCACAGGTCCCTGTCCTTTCTAGCGCTGTACGCATGAATATGTAACAGAGACACTTTTAGCTACTGCAACAAAATCACAGGTCCCTGTCCTTTCTAGCGCTGTACGCATGAATACGTAACAGAGACACTTTTAGCTACTGCAACAAAATCACAGGTCCCTGTCCTTTCTAGCGCTGTACGCATGAATACGTAACAGAGACACTTTTAGCTACTGCAACAAAATCACAGGTCCCTGTGCTTTTCTAGCGCTTTACGCATCCTTTGACTCTTGCAGCATCTTTTGCACACAACTTCAAATTCAATTTTTTCCTACACTAACCCAGCCTGTGGCACTTGCACCATGTTCATGTCTCTCAAGCACGCAGGAGATTGATCTGGGGCGACACTTCCATATTTGCTTGTGTCCCTCATTCACGCAGGAATGTGTTACAGTACGATCCTTCCATATTTGTTCTTGTCCCTCATTCACGCAAAAACTTTATACAGAACAGTGCTTCCATATATTTGCTCGTACCCCTCATTCACACAGGAGTTTGACCTAGGACGGGACCACCTCACATTTGCCTCCCTGTGGGCGGACATGCGCGAGATGGGACGAGAGCGCTCTCTGCAGTTGCCGGGCTCTGTGTTGTTGCACAGGTGGGACGCTGGGTTGTAATTTTTGGCCAAATGGTGTGCGGTCACATATCCACGATTTTGTGTTGGTGCACAGATGGGGCGCTGAGTTGTGATTTTTGGCCAGATGTTGATGGTGTTTCATCACGTAACTGCAGTTTTGTTGCCCAAGTGGGGCGCATAATTTTGATTTCTGGCCAGATGTTGAGGGTATTTGGTCTTGTATCTCAAGTTTATGTCGTTGCATAGGTGGGGCGCAATGTTGTGATTTCTGGCCAGGCGTTGATAGTGTTTGATCACATATTTACGATTTTTTGTTGGTGCACAGGTGGGGCGCTGAGTTGTGATTTTTGGCCAGACGTTGATGGTGTTTCATCACGTAACTGCAGTTTTGTTGCCCAAGTGGGGCGCATAATTTTGATTTCTGGCCAGATGTTGAGGGTATTTGATCTTGTATCTCAGGTTTGTGTCGTTGCATAAGTGGCTCGCAATGTTGTGATTTTTGGCCAGGCGTGAATAATGTTAGACCCCGCGTGCCTAGGTGCGTACGTGGGAGGGATGAGCGGCAAATTGTGTTTTGTGCGTCTATGTGTACTTGGGTGATCTGGTTGAGGGTGTATGGTTAACATGAATAAGTGGATCATGACAAATGGGGCGCTTCTCTCTTGCTCCACAGCAGCATGTTGCGCACTCGCTCCAGAAGTAAACGTGCATTCCTTCATCTATCCAATGCTCTCATCGCCTCGTAAAACCGTTCTCCCTTTCCCTTTCCTGCTTGCAGGGACCACATCCGCTGCTGCAGGTGAGGACTTGTGACTAGGAAGAGGTTTGGTTGTTTGGCTAGTTATCTGTTTCAGTGCTGTTTCAGTGCAAATGAGAACTTGGGACAGGGTGTATGCTGGTTGTTCAGCTACTTCGCTGTTTCCGTGCAAACAGTGATGTTCTGCTGTCGCGTTGCTTGCAAGATAAAGGGAAATACAGGGTGTATGCTGGTTGTTCAGCTACTTCTCTGTTTCAGTACAAATAGTGATATCCTGCTGTCGCGTTGCTTGCAAAACAATGGGAATAACAAACCCAAACCCCAATTTTACTTATTTAATGCTTGTATACGCACTCATAGTAAAAGCACTCGCACCATCGTTCCTTCCACTCTTACCTCCCTCGCACAAGCCCACCTCGCTTTTCAGCTCGTGCTTCTTTTTCTCGCTTCATTTTCCACACCCTTGCCTCCCCCGCCCAACCCCAACCCACCTCATCCACAAACCCCGACCCTAGCTCTAAACCAATTATGACGCTGTGCTGCAATCTGTCTGTTTTTGTGCTCTTAATTCCCACATGCAGCTCCCTTGTGTACGCCTTGTCGTCTGTGGATAGCACCTCATCAGGCAGCAAGGCCAGCAGCTCACCCAATTCCCCTGGCACTGCCAACTCAGCGAACAGCCGCCCCCGTGCCTCTGACAGCCCCACTGGCACCCCCACTGGCAACACCAGCGTGCCTATGAGCAGCACCAACAGCAGCAGCAGCAGCAGCAGCATGCCTAAGAGCAGCACCAACAGCAGCAGCAACAGCTGGAGTGGCACTTCAAGCAGCAATCCCTCTGCCTCCCACAGCCCCACTGAAGGTCCCAACAAGGCCAGCAGTAGCAGCAGCAGCAGCAGCAGCAGCAGCGGTAACCTTTTAGCACACAAGCAGGTGCACATGCTCGTAAGTGGGGATCATAAGGGATCTGGGCTTTCCCAAGAACCTCCCACTTCCAGCCCGCTGCTAGAACAGCAGCAGCAGCAGCAGCAGCAGATGATGATTGTGCAGCAGAAACCGGTAATGATAATGGCAGATTCCCAGCCGCAGCAGCAACAACAAGTACCACTACAACAGCAGCAGCAGCAGCAGCAGCAGCAGCAAGGGTCACAGCAGCAGCCGCAGCACACCCAGCAAAAGCCGCCGAGTGCGAGCAGCTCAACCAAGCAGGCAAAAAGCGCCTCTGACAACCCCGACACGGTGACCCTGTGTGTGCTACAGACGTACCTCCAGCAGCACGCTGACGCAGATGCCGCTCGCAGGGCGCAGAAGCACAAGCAAGCACACAGACAGGCCTCTGTGGCAGCTGCATCGCAGACAGCGGAGGCGGCAGGAGAGGCGCCCAGAACAGCAGCAGAGACAACTGCAGGAGGTCCAGCAGGTGCAAGAGGAACCACAGAGCCTCATTGTCCAGACCCACGTGATGCCGTCACTCAACCAGTCACTCTAGCTGGACCCCCCTCAGAGCACCAAGACGCCCAGACGCTTTCCTCAGCAGCGCAGCAAGGCAAGCTTCTTGAGCCGCTTGCACCACCGCTTGCACCACCATCAGCTGCATCAGCAGCGCAGCAAGGCAAGCTTCTTAAGCCGCTTGCACCGCCGCTTGCACCACCACCAGCTGCATCAGCAGCGCAGCAAGGCAAGCTTTTTGAGCCGCTTGCGCCGCCGCTTGCACCACCACCAACTGCATCAGCAGCGCAGCAAGGAGAGCTTCTTGAGCTGCCTGCGCCGCCGCTTGCACCACCACCAGCTGCATCAGCAGCGCAGCAAGGCAAGCTTCTTGAGCCGCTTGCGCCGCCGCTTCCAACACCACCAACTGCGTCAGCAGGCACTCTGTCGGCAGCACCACCATCAGTGACTGCGCCGCCACCACCACCACTGCCTGCATCGCCATCATTATCATCATCATCATCGCCTGCAGCAGCACCACCACCATCAGCAGCAGCATTACCATCATCATCATCGGCAGCATCAGCACCACCACCACCACCGCCATCAGCTGCACCACCACCACCACCACCACTACCATCAGCTGCACCGCTTCCATCAGCAGCAGCACCACCACCACCACCACTACCATCACCTGCACCACTTCCATCAGCAGCGGCACCACCACCACCATCAGCTGCACCGCTTCCATCAGCAGCACCACCACCACTACCATCACCTGCACCACTTCCATCAGCAGCGGCACCACCACCACCATCAGCTGCACCGCTTCCATCAGCAGCACCACCACCACCACTACCATCAGCTGCACCGCTTCCATCAGCAGCAGCAGCACCACCACCACCACTACCATCAGCTGCACCGCTTCCATCAGCAGCAGCAGCACCACCACCACTACCATCAGCTGCACCGCGCCCATCAGCAGCGGCACCACCACTACCACTGCCGCCATCACAGACAGAGAGCTTCACAGTGAGCCTCGCAGCGAGCCAACCCCACAGAGAAACCGCAGAGAGCACACACAGGGCCGATCTGGAAAGGGCTATGTGCGACATTGCGTGCCTGCACATCCTACGCAGCAGCCACTTTATTGAGCAGCAGCACAGCCAAATGGTTGCGTTCACTGGAGTCAGGCGGAGGAGGGGCAGGAAAAAGGCGGTCGTGAACGGTGTGGGTGCCCACGCACAGTCGCACACAGCTGGCAGTCCTGTACGCACGAGCCTCCCACCAAACAGCCCCAGCCTTCCTTATCTAGGCACCGCTGCTGCTGCTGCTGCTGATGCTGATGCTGCCGTTAATGCTGATAAAAATGCTAGTGCTGCTGCTGCTGCTGCTGCTGATGGTGGTATCAGTGGAGGCGTGGATAGCGGGTGTGAAGGCAGAAGCAGTAGAATTGTGAGTGTTGGTAGCAGCAGTAGCAGCGATAATGTCGGTGGCAGCAGTTGCAGTGGCAGTGGCAATGCTGCACCTGATAGTCCTTGGGATGGGCCTCAGGCAGTTGCAGGTGGTGATGCCTCCTCTACGGATGCACCGGCAGCTGCTGCACCCACCCATGCTACCAGCACAGCAGCGGGCGGGCCGAAAGCACCCCCAAGAACGGCAACAACAGCAACATCATCATCAGCAGCAGCAGCAACATCAGCGGCAGCAGCAGCAGCATCACCAGCAGAAGTAGCAGCAGCAACATTACCAGCAGAAGCAGCACCAGCAGCAGCAGCGACATCAGCAGCAGCAGCAGCACCTGGTACTGGCTCTTCTGTTACACGAGCCCCTTGGACGGTGCATGAGCTTCTACGCGTGCGGACCAGTAGCGGCCATTCCCCCCCCCAGCACCAGCAGCAACAGAAAAGCGTGGGAGGGGTGAGCGTGCTAGACCCTGGGCTTGAAGATCTCTACAACGCCTGGTTCTGCGCACAGCAAAGGGAGCAACGCAGGTTTTTTACCAGGTGATGCATCCGGTGCCGATTGCTTCTCTGCTTGCATGTTTAATTTCTCTTCTTGCATGCTTAAATTCTCTGCTTGCATGTTTGAACAAGCAAGGTTTTGGCTTCACTGCTAGGGCGCATCAGATGGTGCCTATCCAATACTCTGTTTGTATGGCCGACAAGGCGAGGTGTCTGGCTTCACTGCTAGGGCGCATCTGCTGGTGCCTATCCAATACTCTGTGTGTATGCCCAACACGGCGAGGTGTCTGGCTTCACAGCTAGGGCGCATCTGCTGGTGTCTATTAATTACTCTGTTTGTATGGCCGACAAGGCGAGGTGTCTGGCTTCACTGCTAGGGCGCATCAGTTATTACCTATCCAATATTCTGTTTGTATGCCCGACAAAGCGAAGTGTCTGGCTTCACTGCTAGGGCGCATCTGCTGGTGTCTATAAATTACTCTGTGTGTATGCCCAACACGGCGAGGGTTGTGGCTTCACTGCTAAGGCGCATCAGCTAGTGCCTATCCAATGCTCTGTTTGTATGCCTGACAAAGCGAGGGTTGTGGCTTCAACAATGTTAGTAGGCCCTGAGAACACCACAGGTATGTGCATGCGTGACTGTGTATCATTGAAAATGAGCGGGAGGGATGCAGCAGACATTGGGAAAGAGCCTCTTTATCAGGCAATAATATTTGTACAGCTTGCTGGAGACTCATTGCTAATTGATAGGGTTAACCATAACCACATATATGGCCAGAACTCCATATATATATATATGTGCGGTGTATATTCAGTATTTTTGGCAGGGAAAATACCAAATATACGGTCGTATATGGTGCATGTGTACGGTTCTGGCCAACCCTACTCATTAACGGTCAACTGAATGGGCAGTAGTATGCTGTAGGTGTGAGAACTATGCTGATTTATTATATTTTTTGAGCTCCATGCTGATTTTTTGTGAGCTCTATGCTGATTTATTGTATTTTTGAACTCCATGCTGATTTTTTTTGAGCTATGCTGTAGGTGTGAGCTCTATGCTGATCGTTTGTGTCCAGGTATCGATGCCCAATTGAATTATCACACCTTGCTAACACATGCAATGGATGCTTCCCATTCACAACCACTTGAAAGGCACAAGCACGTGTACGCCTGAGCAGAAGTGTTATGAACTCAGCGCTCACACACACACACACACACACGCACGCACGCACACACACACACGTACGCACGCACACGCACACACACACAAATTTTTGCAGGCGATGGACCATAAAGTGCACCCAGATCACAAAGGTGCTGGCAACAATGGGCAGCTGCGCCAAAGCATATGCGTTTCAGGAGGAGCAGCATCACCGAGCCGCTCTCGGCCATCTCGTTCATCCCCCCCACTCTCAACCCTCACCACCCCCACCACCACCCCCACCACTTACAACCACCCCCACCACCACCACGGACCCCAGCGGCACCACACCCAAGTCGCACCTCAAGCAAGGGACGCCGCACCCCAAAAGCACCTCAGACACAGGCAGCGGTAATTGCAATGCTAATGACAGCAGCAGTGAAATACAGGGGAGCAGCAGCAGCAGTAGCAGTAGCAGCCAGAGTAGAGACAAGGGCAACAGTGGCGGCGGCAACAGCAACAGAAGTAACAGGGACAGGAATGCCACGCAGCCTGTGCTTCCTTCAGAAGAAGGGGTGCCGGCAGAGTGCTTTTTAGAGCTGGAGCGGCGATGCTGGTGTGTGTGTGTGTGCATGTGTGTACGTGCATGCGTGCGTGCATATGTTTGTTGTCTGTGAGAGACGCTACCGTAACATTAGCTTCGGCAATGTCTTCATCGCAAGGAAACATTGCCAAGCTAATGTTACGGAAGCGTCTGTTGTTGCAACGACATGTGTGTTTTCTCGTCTCACTCCCATAGCTAGCTGTCACACAAAAATGCAGGGCTTCACTGCTCCTGTTACTGCTGACTCACTGCTTGTCCTGCAAGTGTTTGTGTGTGTGAGTGTGTGTGTGTTTTCCTGCCCTTAACAACCTCACGCAAACACACAAATGCAGGGACTTACTGCTGCTGTGGCAGCAACGCCCAATAAGTGCCTTCATGTTGGACCCGCCCCAACGTGCTTGGCTGCTCCTTGCCTCCATTTTTGCAACCCCCGAAGACCCCCCATCACCCTCCAGCTCAGGTCAGGCGCTGGGGATAGAATGTAGTGCTGCGGGTGTATCTCAAGCACACTCATGGGGAATGTGTTACGTACAGTGCTGCTGGTGTATTTTGAACTGAAAATGGTTCTTTGTCTGACGTTTTGAATCTTGAGGAATCAGCGGCACATTGTGCGCCTCGTGGAAACGGTGTGCTGCCCAACATTTTGCCAGCACCACATTGTGTGCTAAGTCCTATTAACCGAGCTAGCGAGCATCCTGATTTGCCTTCTTAAAGGCAGGCATTGCTGTTCAATATTACCCGCACAAACACAAAACACAAACACAGACACAGCTCTACTAGCAGGCATGCCATGTAGCTGCAGTGAGCAGGCCTGTTTCTGAAAGCACAGATCGTGAATTTTTCAGATTTTTCAGATTTATCATATTTATCAGATCGTGAATTTATCAGCTTCAGGTAGCTCTCGACCAATAGCAGTTGTATCACATGCACGATGCTTGGCTTCATGCTTGCATAGGGTCGGCCAGAACCGTATACATACACCGTACATGACTGTATATTTGGTGATCTCCCTACATCATACACTCCCTACATCATATACTCCATGACTGTATATTTGGTGACCTCCCTACATCATGTACATACACCGTACATGACTGCATATTTGGTGATCTCCCTGCCAAATAACCATAATTACACCGTATATGTATGGTTCTGGCCAACCCTACGCATGCACGTTCTTGAAGCATCGCTTCCAACACTGTTCATCTCAGCTGCGTATCATTGTGTGCGTGTGTGCGTGTGTGTGTGTGTGTGTGTGTGTGTGGAGCAGGGAGTGAGCACACTCTACAGCACCAGCAGAGCTTACTCTAAGGCTGTGCAAACCTTTTGCATGTCTCCCCCTCTGTACATAAATGCTCGCGTAAAACCACCCTGTGTGCGTGTGTAAGTGTGTGCAGGGAGTGAGCGCACTTTGCAGCACCCACATCAGTGTTTTTTTTTTGGATTTGGGAAAACCTTGATTTCATGTCTCCTCCAAATCTGGCAATTTGAGAAATTGGGTTCTCATGTCGATATTATTTTGCTGCCCCAGCCCGCCGGGAGGCCAAAGGCCTCCCGGCAAATGGTGTATGCAATTAGTGTGTAGGTGATCTGGGAGCAATTGCTTTAAAACAAGTTTGTCTGAATTTGCAAGGTAGGGCCTGAAAACCCCTTTCATTCTAACTGTGTGAGTTTGTATATTTAATACCACAGCGCTTCTTAGCCTGAGCCAGCCTCTGGATGAGGGAAGGACACCACGCCGAATGCTGAGCTCTTAAACCCCTGTGTGCAACACGTCAGGTGCTGCGCATTTAGCCTATTGCGCTGGGG
>Ga0307968_1000874_pt1 | contig 23431 bp, 20 predicted proteins | sample OrgLakmetagen650_FD_201834 | JGI IMG/M metagenome (GOLD analysis project Ga0307968, IMG submission 201834) | Saline water microbial communities from Organic Lake, Antarctica - #650 | ecosystem: Environmental > Aquatic > Non-marine Saline and Alkaline > Saline | place: Antarctica: Organic Lake...
GTATCAGCCACACACACAGCGTAATCAGTGTTGTGCAGAACAATGCTGTGCGTGCTGTGCAGAACAACGATGGGCAGGCTCACGTCAACTGTATCAGCCACACACACAGCGTAATCAGTGTTGTGCAGAACAATGCTGTGCGTGCTGTGCAGAACAACGATGGGCAGGCTCACGTCAACTGTATCAGCCACACACACAGCGTAATCAGTGTTGTGCAGAACAATGCTGTGCGTGCTGTGCAGAACAACGATGGGCAGGCTCACGTCAACTGTATCAGCCACACACACAGCGTAATCAGTGTTGTGCAAAACAATGCTGTGCGTGCTGTGCAGAACAACGATGGGCAGGCTCACGTCAACTGTACCAGCCACACACACAGCGGTAGTCATTAGTAATGAATCATTACTCACAGTGGCAGACCAACTCACAGGCTGAAAATGCACGGCACAGCGCCAATCATGCACACACAGTGCCAAATCAGCGCCGGTAAGCACACCCAGCAGGGCAGGTAAGGTCGGGCAAGCCACATCGTTTTTGTTGCTGGGCTGGATTTGTGATGGATTTGGACACCGTGATGGATTTGGACACCGTGATGGATTTGGACATCGTGATGGATTTGTTGCTGGGCTATTGGATTTGGACACTGTGATTCCAAAAGTCAATAGGGCAAACGTCAAGGACCGAACAAAGAAAGAGCATTGGGGTTTAAGCGCCAAACGTAAAGAAGCTTCAATACCAAGAGTAGTAAACCTCAAGGTCCAAGATACCGGTCTGGACAATCGAAGGATGCGGGGATCGTTCATTGAATTCCCGATGACGCGTTAATGACATTAGGGGGGAAGAGGATGGAAAGAGCACCGGTTGTTCAAGCGCCTACTATTACAGTAACGCCCCATTGCTACAGCCCCATTGTTTCAGCGTCTATTACTGCAGTAAAGCCCCAAGAAAATGACAGCCCCAAGTAAATGACAGCCGACAACGTTACAAGGCATATGACAAGCTTCTATAATGAAACTTTGCTTTCGCATTCAAGCCAGTAACACCCCATTGCTACACCCCATTGCTACAGCCCCATTGCTACAGCCCCATTGTACAAGCGCCTACTACAGACACTACAGCAACACCCCATTGCTACAGCCCATTGCTACAGCCCCATTGTTCCAGCGCCTACTACCACAGTAAAGCCCCATTTGTGATACAGTACAGCCTCATTGTGATACAGTAAAGCCCCCATTGTTTTAGCGCCTACTACCGCAGTTAAGTCACATTGTGATACAGTACAGCCTCATTGTGATACAGTAAAGCCCCCATTGTTCAAGCGCCTACTTCTTCAGTAAAGCCTCATTGTGATACAGTAAAGCCCCCATTGTTCAAGCGCCTACTACTTCAGTTAAGCCCCATTGTGATATAGCAAAGCCCCCATTGTTTCAGTGCCTTCTACTTCAGTAAAGCCCCATTGTGATACAGTACAGCCTCATTGTGATACTGTAAAGCCGCCATTGTTTCAGCGCCTACTACCACAGTAAAGCCACATTGTGATACAGTACAGCCTCATTGTGATACAGTAAAGCCACATTGTGATACAGTACAGCCTCATTGTGAAACAGTTAAGCCCCCATTGTTCCAGCACCTACTTCTTTAATAAAGCCTCATTGTGATACAGTAACGCCCCCATTGTTCAAGCGCCTACTACTTAAGTAAAGCCCCATTGTGATACAGTAAAGCCCCAATAAGATACAGAAAAGCCCCCATTGTTTCAGCGCCTACTACCACAGTAAAGCCACATTGTGATACAGTACAGCCCCATTGTGATACAGTACAGCCCCATTGTGATACAGAAAAGCCCCCATTGTTCAAGCGCCTACTACTTCAGTAAAGCCCCATTGTGATACAGTAAAGCCTTATCGTGATACAGTAACACCCCATTGTGATACAGTAAAGCACCATTGCTACGGCCCCATTGTTTCAGCGTCTACTACTGCAGTAAAGCCCCCATTGTTCCAGCACCTACTACTACAGTAAGCCCCCTTGTGATGAAGTCCCATGCGCCGATACCATACAACACAGGATTGAAAGAGCATGCCAGGCTAGTACCTGGGGCGAGGCGCCACTCACAAGCGAGAACAACAGCACCACCAAACGTAAGAACAAGCCCAAGGACAAAAACACGAGTGAGCACAATAGTAGGGTTGGCCAGAACCGTATATATACACCGTATATGACCGTATATTTGGTGATTTTCCTGCAAAAAGTACCGTATATACACCGTATATATATGGTTCTGGGCCAACCCTACACAATAGTTGTTCAAGCGCCTGAAGCCGCACCGTGAGCAGGTCCCGCGCTCCAATGATGGTGGGCATAGGCACCAGGGGCATCCCTCCTGGACCCACGTGGGCCTTCTTTAAGGCTGCAGGCTCCCCTCTCGTGTTGCCTATCCTGCGGAATTGCAGCAGCTGCTCTCTCACAGGCTGAGGCCCTCGGTGCTGTAGTGGCCGCCCCCGTGCGGCGGCTGCTGCCCCTAAGCTAGCTGACACAGCAGCTGAGCCCATGGCTGACCCTGGTGTGTGTGTGTGTGTGTGTGTGTGTGTATGGCTGAGCCTGTTTTGTGTGTGTGCGTGTGTGTGTGCGTATATGTGCTGTGCGTCTACGGCTGGACCTGTTTCGTGTGCGTGTATGTGTTGTGTGCTGTGTGCCTATGGCTGGACCTGTGTGTGCTTGTATGTATGTGTGTATGTATGTGTGTGTGTGCGTGTGTGTGTGTCCATATGCTTGTTCGCGTGCGTAATTTTGTGAACGTGTGTCCTTTGTGTACGTGTGTGCATTGGGCAGTAGTGTTTGTGTGCAGAAACTGTCAGCTGAAAGCACGGCTAGTATTTTCTTCAGCATATGCTAGCAGGTTTATCAAGCCAGTTGCAAGTACTCGGGGGTGGAGGGGCGGGGCATATGATAGCAAGTGTATAAGTCAGTTGCAATAAATCACTGGGCGAGAATAAGTGGGGCGTATGCTAGCAAGTTGTAATAGATTATTGGTGAGAAGAAGAGCTGTACCTTGACGTTGGATCAGTCAAAGTTAAGGAGTAGATGTTAACATGTTTTCCTTTTTCATGGAATATGGGGGACCTTAACAACATACTATTCTGATCATAAGTTAATACATTTCCAATATGTCTGAGCTCCAAGTCCAAACACCTCAAAACTGTCCGTCATCAAGTCTTCTCACTTTGGAGGTGTGTGCAGCATTTCTAGGGCTGGCCAGAACCATATATATATGCACACTGTATATGACCGTACATTTGGTAATTTCCATGCCAAATATACCGTGTATATATGGTTATGGCCAGCCCTAATGGTTCTGGCCAGCCCTAAACAGATCTGCTCTGGGTTATCACGCTGTGTCATCATACATGACCATACATGATCACACAGGGTTATCATGCTGTCATCACACAGGGTTATCATGCTGTGTCATCATACATGATCATACAGGGTTATCACGCTGTGTCATCACACAGAGTTATCACGCTGTGTGATCATACATGACCATACATGATCACACAGGGTGATCACGCTGTCATCACACAGGGCTATCACGCTGTGTGATCATACATGATCATACATGATCACACAGGGTTATCACGCTGAGTCATCACAGGGTTATCACGCTGTCATCACACATTCCGACCACATCCACTAACATGAGTGCTATCACACATTCCGACCACATCCACTAACATGAGTGCTATCACACATCCCAACCACACCCACTAACATGTGTGCTATCACATATCCCGACCACACCCACTGACATGTGTGCTATCACACATCCCGACCACACCCACTAACATGTGTGCTATCACACATCCCGACCACACCCACTGACCTGAAGCGTTAACCCCCCCATTAGCCCCCGCAGCTCCTTCACCGCCTCCCTCTCCAGCACTTGACGCCCCCTCTCCAGAGCCCGCATTAACACCTGCGCCTTCTTTCTTAGCTGCAGCTGCAGCCTTTTTGCCTGTGAGTGCATGAGCAGACAGATGCTGAGAGTGTATGAATGGGTGGCAGCCGCTGTTTTTGTGCCTGTGAGTGCATGGTATAAGCCGCTGCTTTTGTGCCTGTGAGTGCATGAGTAGACAGATGCTGAGAGTGCATGGTATTGGCCGCTGCATTTGTGCCTGTGAATGCATGAGCAGACAGATGCTGTGAGAGTGTGGTATTGGCCGCTGCATTTGTGCCTGTGAGTGCATGAGCAGACAGATACTGTGAGAGTGTGGTATTGGCCGCTACATTTATGCCTGTGATTGCATGAGTAGACAGATGCTGTGGTTGCATGGTATAAGCCGCTACTTTTGTGCCTGTGAGTGCATGAGTAGACAGATGCTGTGAGTGCGTGAATGGGTGGTAGCTGCTGCTTTTGTGCCTGTGAGCGATTTGAATGGGCGGCTGCTGCTTTCGGCACCTGTGTTGTCTTTTTTGACAGCAGCCGCTGCTTCTTTGCTTGAGAGTGGATGGAATGATTATAGCTAAAGCTTTGTTTGAATAGCCACAGTTTTGTTTGAAGCTGCAATTTGTTTGAATAGCCACAGCTTTGTTTGAAGCTGCAATTTGTTTGAATACCCACAGCTTTGTTTGAACAGCCACAGCTCTGTTTGAGTAGCCACAGCTTTGTTTGAATAGCCACAGCTTTGTTTGAAGCTGCAATTGGATGATTTTTGCCAGTGAGTGCGTGAATGGCGACAGCGGCCGCTTCTTTGTGAGAGAGCGAATATTGGAGGATGGCGTTTCAGTACACACTCTATTGCACCAATGCAGTGGGCTATGATTAATTTCCCTGCACACCTATGCATGTGTGAATAGCAGAGACTTATCCTGAGCGCGAGTGAGCAGTTATTGTTTTCCTGATTGTGAGTGAGCAGTTAATCTTTTCTAAGCGTGAGTGAGAAAATATTGTTTTCCTGAGCGTGAGCAGTTAGTGAGCATGAGTTAATGGGCGTGAGTTGATGAGCCTGAACAGTTAATAATTTGCCTTTTTATGAGCAGTTAGTGTTTGCTAAGCGTGAGTGAGCAAACATTGTTTTCCTGAGCGAGAGCAGTTAATGAGTGTGAGTTGATGAGCATGAGTTAATGAGCGTGGGTTAATGAGCGTGAACAGTTAAACATTTGCCTTTTAATGAGCAGTTAGTCTTTGCTAAGCGTGAGTGAGCAAACATTGTTTTCCTGAGCGTGAGCAGTTAGTGAGCATGAGTTAATGAGCGTGAGTTATTGAGCGTGAGTTAATGAGCGTGAGTTAATGAGCGTGAGTTAATGAGCGTGAGCAGTTAACGTTTGCGCCATGGACAACGAACGCCCTCACGTTACCTTACCCTGTCTGGCTCATGTTTTTTGGGCTAGCTAAATTGAGTGACCACGGTAATCACGCAGTAGCCACTCACACGTACACACACATTCACACGCACACACACATTCATACGTACACACACACTCACACGTACACACACATTCACACGTACACACACACTCACACGTGCACACACACTCACACGCACACACACAATCACACGTACACACATTCACACGTACACACACATACACACACATTCACACGTACACACACATTCACACGCACACACATTCACACGCACACACACACACTCACACGTACACACACATTCACACGTACACACACATTCACACACACACACACATTCACGCGTACACACACATTCACACGTACACACACACATTCACACGTACACACACATTCACACGTACACACACACTCACATGCACACACACATTCACACGTACACACACATTCACACGTACACACACATTCACACGTACACACATATTCACATTCACACAAACATTCACACGTACACACACACTCACACGCACACACACAAACACTCACACGTACACACACATTCACACGTACACACACATTCACACGTACACACACATTCACACGTACACACACATTCACACGTACACACACACGCGTGCACCTTCCTTGCCTGCTCCCTATCTGGCACCCCTTGCGGCTTGTTCAAAAGGAGTGACCACAATATGCACACAGGAGGCACATCTACACACACATACGCACACACACGCACATATACGCACACACACAACCACACACACACATACACACACACACACGCACACACGCATACGCACACACACGCACCTCCCTTGCCTGCCGCCTGTCCGGCACCACCCTTGGGCTTTGACACCCCCCCACCCCCGCGCAAAAGGCTTGAGCCCTTGCCACCTTCCCCCCCTGCACGCATGTGGCAAACGACCGATGTTACAATGAAGCAGCTGACACACACACGCTCAACCCTGCGCAAAAGGCTTGAGCCCTTGCCGCCTTCCCCCCCTGCATGCATGTGGCAAACGACCGATGCTACAATGAAGCAGCTGACACACACACACACACACACACACACGCTCAACCCTGCGCAAAAGGCTTGAGCCCTTTCCGCCTTCCCCCCCTGCACGCATGTGGCGAATTAATAGGGTTGGCCAGAACCGTATATCTGCACCGTATATGACGGTTTGTATGGTGATTTCCCTGCTAAAAATACCGTATGCACACCGTATATACCTATAAATGTACAGTTCTGGCCAACCCTACAAATGACCGATGTTACAATGAAGCAGCTGACACACACACACAAACACACACGCTCAACCCTGCGCAAAAGGCTTGAGCCCTTTCCGCCTTCCCCCCCTGCATGCATGTGGCGATTTAATAGGGTTGGCCAGAACCGTATATCTGCACCGTATATGACGGTATGTATGGTAATTTCCCTGCTAAAAATACCGTAAGTACACCGTATATACCTATAAATGTACGGCCCTGGCCAACCCTACAAATGACCGATGTTACAATGAAGCAGCTGACATACACACACACACACACACGCTCAACCCCGCGCAAAAGGCTTGAGCCCTTTCCGCCTTCTCCCCCTGCATGCATGTGGCAGACGACCGATGTTACAATGAAGCAGCTGACACACACAAACCCTCAACCCTCGCGCAAAAGGGCCTTTTCCCCCTGCACGCAAGTGGCAGACGACCAATGTTACAATGAAATAGCTGACACACACACGCTCAACCCTGCGCAAAAGGCGCGAGCCTTTGCCGCCTTCCCCCCCTGCACACATGGAACCATCAAGCAATGTATAACATTTAACATTGCTGAAACCGACACACACACACACACACACACACACGCACACACACACACACACTCTCAGACTATAGCCACGATAGCAAATTAAAACACCACCCCATCCCTATACAAAGGTTTGAGCCCTTGCCACCTTTTTCTCTTGCAAGCAAGCAGCAGATGCTGTGCAGAGGTTACAGAGGTTACAGACTAAGCCATCAATCATAGAGTGCGACCGCTAGGCTGCGTATGTAAAGCAATGTAAAAACAGTGAGGGGTGTTTGGCGTAGCACCACTGACTTGTAGCACCTACAAGAAAAACCTTGAAGAGGGAAATAGGCACAACGAGCAGATATGGTACAACAGGAGGTCAGACCTCAGCTTCTCCTGTGAAGTAAGTGATTTCAGACTCACGCACAAATGGCCCAGGCCCTGCATGAGCCCTCGCTTTGGCTGCTAAGTAGGCCACCCAAATGAACCGTATCAGACTCACGCACAAACGGCCCAGGCCCCGCATGGGCCCTCACTTTGGACGTTAAGCAGGCCACTCAAACGAACGGTATCAGTTGATACTTCCAGCATTAACAACACGCATTCATATATTTGTTGCTTTGGAAAGAATGCACAGCAGCATTTGACACTTGACACACACACATTCAGAGCGTGAGTTGTAAGGACTGGCAAGTCAGCAAATTCCAAACCTGTCCCTCGCCAACAATGCTGGCGCCCCTTTAATTGTGCGCACTATCTCAGTGGATGCTGCTATAAGCATTTAAGACATCTACATGTGGTTTGCTGCAGTGAAATTATGAAATTACCTTACAAGCAGCACACACACATACACACACATACACATACAAACGCACATGCACATGCACATGCACATATATATACATGTGGTTTGCTGGCAGTGTGATTCTGCGATTACCTTACAAGCAGCACACACACATACACACATATATATACATGTGGTGTGCTCATTGCGATTTTGCAGCTACCTTACAAGCAGCACACGCACATAGGTATACACATGCACGCACACTCAAACTCACACACATATACACAAGTGGTTTGCTGATTGTGACTTTGTAAGTAACTTAAAAGCAGTACACGTGTATAGGTATACACATGCACACACACTTAAACACACACACATATATACACAAGTGGTTTGCTCATTTTGACTTTGTAATGACTTACAAGCAGCACACGTATATAGGTATACACATGCAGACACACACTTAAACACACACACATATATACACAAGGGGTTTGCTCATTGTGACTTTGTAATGATTTACAAGCAGCACACGTATATAGGTATAACATGCACACACACACTTAAACACACACACGTGCATATATACGCAAGTGGTCTGCGCATTGCAATTTAGAAACTACCTTACAAGCACTGAGCGCACTTTGGTATACAAACAGTCCTCACTTTTGCAGTTACACACGTGCAAACTGTCAATAACTGTCAATAACTGTCAGTAACTGTCACACACGTAACTGCTGACAATACACAACACCAGTACACGCACAAACCCCCCACACTTTAGTAGGAGCAATGACTGCCAACTACAGTTCCCATTCGACATTTTTCCAGTTGTGAATTTTAAAAAGTGCACAGTCCTGAGGAAGTGGGTCCGGCATTAAAATCAAAAGGGTCCTTTACGGTTCGGAGCCTTATCGCCCAAAACTTTGGCCAATTTTAACTGTGCACTTTTCAAATTGCTGGATCCAAGTACTCAAGACTGTCCCCTTCATTTTTTTTGCCAGACCCACTTAAGTAGGACCATGCGCTTTTTCTGATTGCCGGACCCACTCGTGTTGAAGCAAAGGATCACCAGAAACAGCGCGGTCCCTCTTTCAAAAAGTGCGCACCTCCTTTCTTCTTGAACGAGAAGGCTTGCCCTAAAGCGCTGGTGGTTTGCGTCAGCCCCTTTGCCTTTGCTTTCTCTGCTTTGGCTTGTTGGACTTTGGTCTGCAATTAACGAAGAAGCGTGTGACAATGTGATGTCGCCTGTGCCAATGTGTGCCAATGTGTGCCAATGTGTGCCAATGTGATGTCGCCTGTGCCAATGTGTGCCAATGTGTGACAATGTGATGTCGCCTGTGCCAATGTGTGCCAATGTGTGCCAATGTGTGCCCATGTGTGCCAATGTGTGCCAATGTGTGCCCGTACAAACAGCAGGCCATCCTATGAAATTGCAGATCAACGCTATGATGGAAAAGTGAATGAGTGAGTGAGTGAGTGAGTGAGAGCGCGCGAGTGAGTGACGTTAAGTATTACAGGTCATACGATGTTGGATTCGTGACGTTGCGGTGTGATGATTGAGACGATGAAGAAATTCCCCCTTCACATCACCAATTATTTTATTTTTTGCAGGCTTGAAGACCATGTCTTAGCCCCAGAATCTGTTAAAAGCAGGGGTAAGTACAGGCTTACTGTAATTGCTGCCGTGTTTTGGTCCATAAGTATCAGAGCCGGCAGTGCCACACAGCTTAAGCAAATACAGTATCACACAACTTACGGATCTCCAGGCCTAAGCAGTGTGGCACTGCCAGTTTTGATACTTATGGACCAAAACACGGCAGCAAATACAGTATCACACAATTCACGGATCTCCAAGCTTAAGCAGTGAGGCACTGCCGGCTCTGGTACTGATGATTTAAACTAGACAGCAACAAGAGCTATACGCAACTTGCAGATCTCCAGGCTTAAGCTGTGTGGCACTGCCGGTTTTGATACTTATGAACCAAAACACAACAGCAGATACAGTATCACACAATTCACGGATCTCCAAACTTAAGCAGTGAGGCACTGCCGGCTCTGGTACTGATGATTTAAACTAGACAGCAACAAGAGCTATACGCAACTTGCAGATCTCCAGGCTTAAGCTGTGTGGCACTGCCGGTTTTGATACTTATGAACCAAAACACGGCAGCAAATACAGTATCACACAACTTACGGATCTCCAAGCTTAAGCAGTGTGGCACTGCCGGTTTTGATACTTATGGACCAAAACACGGCAGCAAATACAGTATCACACAACTTACGGATCTCCAAGCTTGAGCAGTGAGGCACTGCCGGCTCTGACACTGATGATTTAAACTAGACAGCAACAAGAGCTATACGCAACTTGCAGATCTCCAGGCTTATGCAGTGTGGCACCGCTGGCTCTGAGAGCAGCTAATTAAAACGTGACAGCAAAAATAGTATTGTATACAACTTGCGGATCTCCAGGCTTGAGCAGTATGCCACTGCCGGCTCTAAGATTTAAAAATCATAACACGGCAGCACCAAGAGTAATGCACGCAACCCGCAAGATTCTCCAATTGCAAAAACCGCAACCCACTTCAACCATATCGCATCTTGTTTGGGGTAGATCCCTTTACACACTAATGCGTGCCCAAAGATACTCTTTACTGTTTAAAGACACCCCTGCATACATGCACATTCCGTAAACCCTTAACACGTTCTCTACATCCTTAACACACACACACCCTTAACACCCTCACTGCACTCCCACAAACCTTTTGCTCCTGGACCATCTTCTTGGAGGTCTTGGCGTCTCTTATAATGCCTTTTGTTTTTCTCCCCCCTTACACCCCCACTGCACACTCGCACACCTTCTGCTCCTGGTCCATTTTCTTGGAGGGCTTGGCATCGGCGACCAAAAACATCTTCTCCTGCTCTGCTGCAGCTTGCCTCTCCCGCGCCTGCGCACATACAAGCACGCCATTCACGCAACTCAGGTTCTTTGTCAAGCTTGACTGCATGAAACCTAGCCCATGTTTCAAACAACTTTTCCTGCTCTGCTTGCAGCTTGCCTCTCCCGCGCCTGCGCACATACAACCACGTCATTCACACCACTCATGCTCTTTGAGTTACAAAACCTGGCCCATGTTTCAAACGAATTCTCCTGCTCTGCTGCAGCTTGCCTCTCCCGCGCCTGCGCACATACAACCACGTCATTCACACCACCCATGCTCTTTGAGCTACAAAACCTGGTCCATGTCTCAAACGAATTCTCCTGCTCTGCTGCAGATTGTCTTTCCTGTGCCTACGCACGTAGGATTATGTCATTCACTTTGTCTGTATGCCGCCTTCCTTATTCGTACAGAACCTCTTCGCAAACATATGGCACGCATCTGCACCTCATTTGTGCACAAACACGTGCACAAATAGCAAATGCATATGCAGCACTGCTTTAAATGAACACATCGTGTCACCATTGCTGCAATCGTGAGTATGCGACTTTGGGGACACACGCATTTAGGGATGGGAACACACACACAGATAAAAAACTTTGCAGCAGATTATAGCGCTTTGCTGCAATTGTGAGCATGCTGCTTTGGGGACACACGCATTTAGGAGTGGGGACACACACAGAGATAAAAACGTTGCAGCAAAACAGGCTGATATCACCATCGCTGCAATTATGAGCATACTACATTGGGGACACACGCATTCAGGGAGGGGACACACACACACACACACAGATAAAAACGTTGCAACAAAACAGGCCGATATCACCATCGCTGCAATTATGAGCATACTACATTGGGGACACACGCATTCAGGGAGGGGACACACACACACAGATAAAAACGTTGCAACAAAACAGGCCGATATCACCATCGCTGCAATCATGAGCATACTACATTGGGGACACACGCATTCAGGGAGGGGACACACACACACACACACAGATTAAAACGTTGCAACAAAACAGGCCGATATCACCATCGCTGCAATTATGAGCATACTACATTGGGGACACACGCATTCAGGGAGGGGACACACACACAGATAAAGATGTTGCAGGAAAGCATGGCGGATCGCACAACATTAGATAACGTGGCCTAGGAACATAAAAAGCATCTGCTATAAAGATGTTGCAGGAAAGCATGGCGGATTGCACAACAATAGATAACGTGGCCTTGGAACAGATAAAGCATCTGCTATGAAGATGTTGCAGGAAAGCATGCGGATTGCACAACATTAGATAACGTGGCCTAGGAACATAGAAAGCATCTGCTACATTGCATCTTCCTAGACCACAAAAGGATCCGCCTTAATGACAATACGTTCATTACAATACATACATACGTCATCATTAACTGTCGAGATCTTTTGCTCTACTCTTGTGGTCAATCCAAACACTTTTTGAGTTGTTGTCTGACTGCTTGATCTGAGCAACGCACTCATGCACTGTTGGAACTAGCAATAGCGCTCTACTTGGGTGTTCAGCCCAAACACGTTTTGAGGTGTTGTCTGACAGCAAGATATGAGCAACGCAACCATGCACTACTGGCACTGGCAGGCACTAGCAGGCGCTCTACTTGGGTGGTCAACCCAAACACTTTTTGAGGTGTGGTCTGACTGCTGATCTGAGCAACGCAATCATGCACTGCTGGCACTGGCAGGCACTAGCAGGCGCTCTACTTGGGTGGTCAACCCAAACACTTTTTGAGGTGTTGTCTGACTGCATGATATGAGCAACGCAATCATGCACTACTGGCACTGGCAGGCACTAGCAGGCGCTCTACTTGGGTGGTCAACCCAAACACTTTTTGAGGTGTGGTCTGACTGCTGATCTGAGCAACGCAATCATGCACTGCTGGCACTGGCAGGCACTAGCAGGCGCTCTACTTGGGTGGTCAACTAAACACTTTTTGAGGTGTTGTCTGACAGCATGATCTGAGCAACGCAATCATGCACTGCTGGCACTGGCAGGCACTAGCAGGAGCTCTACTTGGGTGGTCAACCCAAACACGTTTTGAGGTGTTGTCTGACTGCATGATATGAGCAACGCAATCATGCACTGCTGGTACAGGCAGGCACTAGCAGGCGCTCTACTTGGGTGGTCAACCCAAACACTTTTTGAGGTGTTGCCTGACTGCATGATCTGAGCAACGCAATCATGCACTGCTGGCACTGGCAGGCACTAGCAGGCGCTCTTCTCACTTGGTGGTGAAACCAAACAGTGTGGAACCGTTTGCCTGCTTACTTGGTCAGTGCTACCCACTCAAACACGCACTCACCCACACTCACACTCACCTTCTCATCTCAATCCACGACCTCATCCAGACCCAAGCACCTGCGCACAAGCTTACACTTACACACACACACACAAACAAGCAGGCACAAGCACACACACAGTAACTTGCTTATCTGCCTTTGCAATTGCCCCCACTCCGTGACGAACGTTTCAGCCCACTCACACACAAACACGCATACATACACACAGACATGCACAAGCACAAGCACACACACAGTAACTTGCTTATCTGCCTTTGCAATTGCCCCCACTCCGTGACGAACGTTTCAGCCCACTCACACACAAACACGCATACATACACACAGACATGCACAAGCACACACACACACATACCTGCTTATCTACCTTTGCGATGGCCCCCAATTCGTGACAAACGTTTGAGCCCACTCACAGACAAACACGCATACATACACACAGACATGCACAAGCATACACAGACACATACCTGCTTATCTACCTTTGCGATGGCCCCCAATTCGTGACAAACGTTTGAGCCCACTCACAGACAAACACGCATACATATACACAGACATGCACAAGCACACACACATACCTGCTTATCTGCCTTCGCGATGGCCCCCAATTCGTGACGAACGTTTCAGCCCACTCACACACAAACACGCATACATACACACAGACATGCACAAGCACACACACACACATACCTGCTTATCTGCCTTTGCGATGGCCCCCACTCCGTGGCGCACGTTTGAGCCCACTCACAGACAAACACGCATACATACACACAGACATGCACAAGCACACACACACATACCTGCTTATCTGCCTTTGCGATGGCCCCCAATTCGTGACAAACGTTTGAGCCCACTCACAGACAAACACACATACATACACACAGACATGCACAAGCATAAGCACACACACATACCTGCTTATCTGCCTTTGCGATGGCCCCCACTCCGTGGCGCACGTTTGAGCCCTCTCGTATCATCCCTGGAAGCTCCCTGAAACGCACGAGGTCACACACACACACACACATACAAACACACACATGCACACACACACACACACAGCAAAGAAAAAGTTGGGCAAGCAATTTCTTGCAACTTACGAGGTCGTTTGCAAACAGCAAAAACGTTGGGCAGGCAGCTGCCTGCAGAATAAATGGTCATACGTACACAGCACATGCACACAGCAAAAATACGGACAAGCAGCTCCCTGCAGAATAAAAGGTCATCCGCACACAATATATGCACATATGCACGCAGCAAAAATACGGGCAAGCAGCTCCCTGCAGAATACAAGGTCATTCGCATACAGCATATGCACACAGCAAAAATACGGGCAAGCAGCTCCCTGCAGAATAAAAGGTTCCGCACACAGCATATGCACATATGCACGCAGCAAGAAAAAGGGCAAGCAGCTCCCTGTAGAATGAAAGGTCATTCGCGCACAGCATATGCACACAGTAAAAACACGGGCAAGCAGCTCCCTGCAGAATTATTGGTCATCTGCACACAATATATGCAAACAGCAAGAATAAGGGCAGGCAGCTCCCTGCAGGATAAAAGGTCATCCGCACACAATATATGCACATATGCATGCAGCAAGAACACGGGCAAGCAGCTCCCTGAAGAATAAAAGGTCATCCGCACACAGCATACGCACACAGCAAGAATACGGGCAAGCAGATTTTTGCAGAATAAATCGACAAACCTTGCTGGGTCTGTCCGATGTCTGTAGCTGCTTTGGATGCCCTCAGCAACAGGCCCTCCATGCGCTGCCCAGCACAGATCTTTCATCACACTACAATGATCAAATGTTTTGGGTACCTAACCATACTTACACACAGCTCCTTCGACATACCTTGCTGGGTCTGTCCGTTGCCTAGCTGCTTTGGATGCCCTCTGTAACAAGTCCTCCATGTGCTGCTCAATGGCGGTAGCAATAAAGGACACACACGAAGGAGACACAACCTGCAAGCCACCAAAAACATGTGTGTTTGTGTGTGTGTGTGTGTGTGTGTGTGTGTGTGTGTGTGCTTAAATGGGACTGTGTATACTGTATCCTGTGCCTCATCACGCTCAGTTGCAGGCACTCCATGTGCTGCTCAATGGCGGTAGCAATAAAGGACACACACGAAGGAGACACAACCTGCAAGCCACCAAAAACATGTGTGTGTGTGCGTGTGCTTGAATGGGACTGTGTATACTGTATCCTGTGCCTCATCACGCTTAGTTGCAGACACTCCATGTGCTGCTCAATGGCGGTAGCGATGAAGGACACACTTACACACACACTCACACACACACACACACACACACAAATACAAAGGAGACACGACACGACTTATGAGCAGATCCATACAGATCACACAATGAGGTACTGAGGGCCACAGAATCAATGGACTGTGTCACCAGAGGGAGCAAACACACACACACAAACAAGTACACACAATAAAACAAGACTACACAACAGGTGCCTGTCAGCTTTGATGCAGCACTTTAAAGTATGCATTCCGCTTGTATTAGTTCCAAAAGCAGCAATGCACACTTGCACGTCATGAAATGTGGAAGAAGGCTACGTCATATCAACGTCATGTCAACGTCATAACAACGTGGAAGAAGGCTACGTCATATCAACATCATGTCAACTTCATAACAACGTGGAAGAAGGCTACGTCATGTCAACGTCATGTCAACGTAGTCATGTCAACGTCATAACAACGTGGAAGAAGGTTACGTCATATCAACATCATGTCAACGTCATAACATCGTGGAAGAAGGCTACGTCATATCAACATCATGTCAACGTCACAACAACGTGGAAGAAGGCTACGTCATATCAACGTCATGTCGACGTCATAACAACGTGGAAGAAGGCTACGTCATATCAACATCATGTCAACGTCATAACAACGTAAAAAAAAGGCTACGTCATATCAACATCATGTCAACTTCATAACAACGTGGAAGAAGGCTACGTCATATCAACGTCATGTCAACGTCATAACAACGTGGAAGAAGGTTACGTCATATCAACGTCATAACATGGTGGAAGAAGGCTACGTCATATCAACGTCATGTCAACGTCATAACATGGTGGAAGAAGGCTACGTCATATCAACGTCATGTCAACGTTATAGCAACGTGGAGCGATGCTCACATGCACGTCATAACAACGTGGAAGAAGGCTAGCTGTTCAACCATACAATCCCAAAGCACTGACACTCTTCAACATTACCCTCCCTATGTACATACACACGCAAATACATACACACACATATCCATGCGCGCACACACACTCACATGTAAACACACACACACACACACACAAACTCGCAGTCTTGCCCATACAGTCTTGCTCACACAGTCTTGCCTATTGGTATGGTTGCCTACACAGTCTTGCCCACACAGTTTCGCCCACACAGCACTTTCATCTCACTCTTGCCTGTTGTGTAGGTGCCTGCACAGGTATACCTACATAGTCTTGCCTATTGGTTTAGCTGCCTGCACAGTCTTGCCCACACAGTCTCGCCCACACAGCACTTTCATCTCACTCTTGCCTGTTGTGTAGGTGCCTGCACAGGTATACCTACATAGTTTTGCCTATTGGTGTAGTTGCCTACACAGCCTTGCCCACACAGTCTCGCCCACACAACACTTTCATCTCACTCTTGCATGTTGTATAGGAGCCTGCACATTATTGCCTATGTAGTCTTGCCTATTGGTGTAGTTGCCTACACAACCTTGCCCACACAGTCTCGCCCACACAGCACATTCATCTCACCTTGATGCCTTGGTGTGTAGTTCCTCCACAGTCTTGCCTACATACTCTTGCCTACACAGCCTTGCCTACACAGCCTTGCCCACACAGCTCTTTCATCTCAACTTGATGCCTTGGTGTGTAGTTCCTCCACAGTCTTGCCTACACAGCCTTGCCTACACAGCCTTGCCTACACAGCCTTGCCCACACAGCTCTTTCATCTCACTCTTGCCTGTTGCGTAGTTGCCTGCACAGTTTTGCCCACACAGTCTTGCCCACACAGCACATTCATCTCACCTTGATGCATTGGTGTGTAGTTCCTACACAGTCTTGCCTACATACTCTTGCCTACACAGCCTTGCCTACACAGCCTTGCCTACACAGCCTTGCCTACACAGCCTTGCCTACACAGTCTCGCCCACACAGCACTTTCATCTCACCTTGATGCCTTGGTGTGTACTTCCAACACAGTCTTGCCTACATACTCTTGCCTACACAGCCTTGCCTACACAGCCTTGCCTACACACCCTTGCCCACACAGCACATTCATCTCACCTTGATGCCTTGGTGTGTAGTTCCTTCACAGTCTTGCCTACATACTCTTGCCTACACAGCCTTGCCTACACAGCCTTGCCTACACAGCCTTACCTACACCGCACTTTCATCTTACCTTGATGCCTTGGTGTGTAGTTCCTTCACAGTCTTGCCTACATACTCTTGCCTACACAGCCTTGCCTACACAGCCTTGCCTACACTGCACTCTCAACACACCTTGATGCCTTGGTGCCTCGCAAGGTCTTGTATGAGCTGCATGGTGGGAAGCTCGTTGAGGGGCAGGTCCACCTAACACCCACAGGACGTAAAACGTAAACTCGTGTGCGTGTGTGTGTGTGTTTGTGTGTGTGTGTGTGTGTGTGTGTGTGTGTGTGTGCAAGTGTGCAAGTGTGCGCATGTGTATGTGTGTGTATGTATTTGCGTGTGTGCATGCGTGTATGCGTGTGCGTAAGCACAAACGTGAAAAGGTGTGTGTGCTCTCTGCGCCCATATGCCCTATGCATACAAAGCCAAGCTGCATGCCAGCGAATATGTGTGTGAGTGCATGCAAGCAAATGTGTAAATGGCATACGTATGCAAGCTTGTCTGTGTAAGTGAATGTATGCAAATACGCAAACACGTGTATGAGTGTATGCAAGCAACTGTGTACATGACATACATATGCAAGCTTGTCTGTGCAAGTGAATGTACGCGAATATGTGTGTCAATATGTGTCTGCATCCAGACCATTTACAATATGTGCAATACTTGCAAATTATGTATCAACCGAATTATACAACAGAACACATGTGCACGTGCGTACGTCAGGGTACGCATGCATGCATGTGCGCATCAACGTAGATGCATGCGCATACGTGTGTGTGTATATGTGTGTGTGTATGTGTGTGTATGTGTGTGTATGTGTGTGTGTCGGTGTGTGTGTATGTGTGTTTGCGTGTGTGTGTGTGTGCGTCTGTGCGCGTGTGCCTGTGTCCTTACTGTTGATTAAGCACACATACACACAAGAGGCGGATGAATGGATATTGTAAACAGCTCAAGCATGCATTGCACGCCTTTGAGCAAGGATTAGATATGGTTGATAAAAAACCTGCAGTACTCCATACTCAGCTCACCATTCTTTTCTGAGGCACAAACTCTGACACCTTCCTCACTTCAGGGCTCTTATCCAGCTCCCGTTCCTGTGCCTCTGCAGCGCAGCAAACAGTCCACATCACACACACACACGCACACACACTTAGTGAGCAAATGCGTGCAAAAAGTTTGCCAGGCTACTGTGCACATTCCTAACTTCAGGGCTCTAATCCAGCTCCCGTTCCTGTGCCTCTACAGCGCAGCAAACAGTCCATAACACACACACTTTGTGAGCAAATGCGTGCGTAAAATTTTACAGTGAAATTCTACAACGCACACTCCCCCAAGGCACCACGCTACGCACATGCCAGTTTCATTGCACGCCCTCACCAGCTACATCTACAATCCTGAAACACCATCCCTGTAGTTGCGTTTCTACACACACACACGCACACACGCACACACACACACACACACACACGTGCGTACATTCACTGCATCAGCAAGGCACCATCCTCTCACTAGCTGTGCTGTTCAGGCTGCAAACCCTGAAGTATGATTCTGGCACTTCTTCACGGCACTTGATGTAGTTGCATTTTTACACACAATTTCCTTATTGTTATACACGGCCGGCTACGCACACGCGCATTTCACTACATCAGCAAGGCACCATCCTCTCACCAGATCAGCTGTGCAGGCTGCAAACCCAGTATGATCCGGGCACTTCTTCACGGCACTTGATGTAGTTGCGTTTTTACACACAATTTCCTTATTGTTATACACGGCCCGCTACGCACACGCGCATTCCACTACATCAGCAAGGCACCATCCTCTCACCAGATCAGCTGTGCAGGCTGCAAACCCTGAAGTATGATCCGGACACTTCTTCACGGCACTTGATGTAGTTGCGTTTTTACACACAATTTCCTTATTGTTATACACGGCCTGCTACGCACACGCGCATTCCACTGCACCAACAAGGCACCATCCTCACACCAGATCAGCTGTGCAGGCTGCAAACCCAGTATGATCCAGACACTTTTTCACGGCACTTGATGTAGTTGCGTTTTTACACACAATTTCCTTATTGTTATACACGGCCCGCTACGCACACGCGCATTCCACTACATCAGCAAGGCACCATCCTCTCACCAGATCAGCTGTGCAGGCTGCAAACCCTGAAGTATGATCCGGACACTTCTTCACGGCACTTGATGTAGTTGCGTTTTTACACACAATTTCCTTATTGTTATACACGGCCTGCTACGCACACGCGCATTCCACTGCACCAACAAGGCACCATCCTCACACCAGATCAGCTGTGCAGGCTGCAAACCCAGTATGATCCAGACACTTTTTCACGGCACTTGATGTAGTTGCGTTTTTACACACAATTTCCTTATTGCTATACACGGCCCGCTACGCACACGCGCATTCCACTGCACCAACAAGGCACCATCCTCACACCAGATCAGCTGTACAGGCTGCAAACCCTGAAGTATGATCTAGACACATCTTCACGGCACTTGGTGTAGTTGCGTTTTTACACACAATTTCCTTATTGTTATACACGGCCCGCTACGCACACGCGCATTCCACTGCACCAACAAGGCACCATCCTCACACCAGATCAGCTGTACAGGCTGCAAACCCTGAAGTATGATCTAGACACATCTTCACGGCACTTGGTGTAGTTGCGTTCTTACACACAATTTCCTTATTGTTATACATGGCCCGCTACGCACACGCGCATTCCACTACATCAGCAAGGCACCATCCTCTCACCAGCTGTGCTATACAAGCCCTGGAGGGCCATTGCGGTTTCTTGCTGGGCGCGGATGTCTTCCGGAGTTATGGGCGCCTGTGTACGCAGCAGCCGTGAAAGAGCGTAAGGCACATCGTAAACATGGTGGTCTGGAACAAATCACACTGAGTGCCTAGGTCATATTTGGGGTTGTAATGGGCGCCTGTGTACGCAGCAGCTATAAAAAAGCATCAGGCACATCGTAAACATGGTGGTCTGGAACAAATCACACTCAGTGCCTAGGTCATGATTGGGGTTGTAATGGGTGCCTGATAATGCAACAGCCGTGAACGTGAAAGAGCGTCAGGCGTGTTGCAATTATAGCAGTTCATATCGGACCAAAACATAGCGGTTTTAAATTAGGCTTGGAGTGTACTTTCGACAAGTTTCAGAGATCATCAGGCACATTTGTAAAAACTGTTTGGGTCGAATTTGGAGTGATGGGTCTAATAATTTGAGGTAATTTGCTGACAGCAATATCAGGAATGATGATTTCCTGGCACAATGTAAGCATGGTGATATTAGCATGATTATGATTGCATAATGTTTGCATGACTATAATTACCATGCACGTTACACCTACACCAACGTTACAACTACACCAACGTTACAACTACACCATGCACGTAGAAGAAACATGCACGTCACAACTACACCAACGTTACAACTACACCAACGTTACAACTACACCAACGTTACAACTACACCATGCACGTAGAATTACCTTGCACGTTACAACTACACCAACGTTGCAACTACACCATGCACGTAGAATTACCATGCACGTTACAACTTTAACATCCCAGGCCGCGTCAAGCCAGCCTCAGTGTCAGCCGAACTGCCCGATGCGCACACACACATATACACACACACACACACGCACGCACGCACGCACGCGCACACAGACACACATACACACACAGACACACATTACTGCACAACATACACCGACACATTACTGCCCAACATCCCGGGCCAAAAACAGTCCACCTCACTGCTGACAGACCTGCCAAAATGCACTCACACGCGCACACCGACACACACACACACATGCACACACATACAATGACATCGACACATACATACGCACGCACACACACACATACACACACACACACACACATACACATACACACCTGCATACTGCCCAACATCCCGGGCCGCATCATGGCAGGAAATCCAGAGGGCATGTTGCGCATGTAGCTGCGAGCACAGACCAGCACCAAGGCATCCCACAATTACACCAGGCCAGAAATGAACCGTTGCTAAAAGGGTAATCCGACAGATGCCATTTCTGTGCTTCGTGCGATATGCATCCACGTAACAAGAAACACCTTTTGGATGACCTGATCAATTTAGCTACGCACACGTGCCTGTTGAACTGGACCAGTTGGTGCCTGTTGAACTGGACCACGTGTGACCACGTGCCTGTTGAACTGGACCACGTGCCTGTTGAACTGGACCAGTTTAGCTACGCACACGTGCCTGTTGAGACCAGTTAATCTGCAGCACCGCAACCAGACTGGAAACGCCTTGCAAGCCACACAACTTATTAAGATATAGCCGAGTAATGAGTTGTGTGTTAATTCCGATCAGCAATCTTTGCGTGTTATCTCTGATCAGCAATCTTTGCGTGTTGATTCCGATCAGCAATCTTTGCGTGTAAATTCCGATCAGCAATCTTAGCGTGTGAATTATCTTGACACGTGAGCCTTGGACTGCGCAGCTGAGTATGTTGTGGATTGTTATACTCCAAAGCACCAAACAGTCACTGAGTTTGGTGCAGTAGGTGTCTGTTGAGAAGATTTGGCAGAAAACACTTTGAACCGCAGCCGATTAGATACACACACACACACACAGTACTACGTGTCCCCCAGTTGCTAGGTTTCAACACAAGCTGCTTTGGAAGCATGTACCAGTGCTGGGCTTGTAAAGTGTCAGTCGTGGCACATGCAGGGCTGGCCAGAACCATACACATGTAAGTATACCGTGAACAGGCTTTTTTCCAAGATATACAGGCTTTTTTCCAAGGTACCCAGGCTTTTTCCCAAGGTAAACAGGCTTTTCCCCAAGGAACTCCAATAAACTCATTGTCAACTTTCTTTGTCCATCATGACAATTAGTTATAGGAATACAGGCTTTTTCCCAAGGTAAACAGGCTTTTCCCCAAGGAACTCCAATAAACCCATTGTCAACTTTCTTTGTCCATCATGACAATTAGTTATAGGTATACAGGCTTTTTCCCACCGTATCCAAGCGTTTTTGTAAGGTATACAGGCCTGTTTACAAAATATACAGGCTTTTTTTCAAGCTTCCGCTTAGATGCCCCTGAGGCGTATAGAGCGATGTAACCTTATGTATATTTACGTTGTGATGTAACCTTAGGTATATTTTTACGTTACGATGTAGCCTTATGTATATTTACGTTACGATGTAACCTTATGTATATTTGATGTATGTGTGTATAATATACGGTATTTATTGCAGGCATATGGTCACATACGGTGCATGCTATACAGCGCATACTATACGGTGCATACTATACGGTGCGTACTATACAGTGCATGCTATACGGTGCGTACTATACAGTGCATACTATATGGTGCATACTATACGTACACGTACATACGGTGCGTACTATACGGTGCATGCTATACGGTGCATACTATACGGTGCGTACTATACGGTGCATGCTATACGGTGCGTACTACACGATGCATACTATACGGTGCATTCAATACGTACATACAGTGCATACATACAGTGCATACTATACGGTGCGTACTACACGATGCATACTATACGGTGCATTCAATACGTACATACAGTGCATACATACAGTGCATACTATACGGTGCATACTATACGGTGCGTACTATACGGTGCGTACTAAATGGTGCATACTATACGTACACGTACATACGGTGCATACATATGGTTCATACTATACAGTGCGTACTATACAATGCATGCTATACGGTGCGTACTATACAGTGCATATTATATGGTGCATACTATACGTACACG
>Ga0307968_1000877_pt1 | contig 23407 bp, 16 predicted proteins | sample OrgLakmetagen650_FD_201834 | JGI IMG/M metagenome (GOLD analysis project Ga0307968, IMG submission 201834) | Saline water microbial communities from Organic Lake, Antarctica - #650 | ecosystem: Environmental > Aquatic > Non-marine Saline and Alkaline > Saline | place: Antarctica: Organic Lake...
ACACACACACACACACACACACACACACACACACACACACACACACACACACACACACACACACACACACAGAAAGTATGCACACCGACACATGCACATGCAGCCTGCAAAACTGCCCTTTGGGACCTGTGGGGTGGTCAGCCCTATCAGCGCTCAACAGCCTTGCGTATCTGGACATTCGACGCTGGTGAGAATGGGGCTGCTGCAAATGAAAAGTAAAAATGAGTGCCAAAAGAGCTGTGTGTTTACTTGATTGAGAGCACTTGACTTTCAAACAGGAACGTTAAGGAATTTAGTATGAATAGAGCTCTGACATGAGCCGCGGGGCTAGACGTCTTTTCATTTTGGGAGATTTCTGGTTGCATTATTTGTGCAAGGCCTATGACAGGGGGGTTCCCAACGTACGTAATTGTTGGGGCTTAATTTTGTAATGCTGGGTGCAATGAGAGGTGGTTTGTCCACCGATACAATTTGTGTTTTAAAGATTGTTTGTGCTGAGCTCTTATGAATGATACCTTTCTCAAAAATTTGGCGTCACAGAGTTGACACCAGGCACATCATACACTGATACAAATATGGGTACTCACGCATAGACATGCAACAATCCACACACACACACATACACACACACACACACACACATATGCGCACACACAAACACACATGCATGCAAACATAACCACATGTACAAACATGTACGCACGCATCGTCTAGTGGCGGAGCTGGGAAGCTTCTCATGTTCCTTGCCGAAGGCCAAGCTGACACCGCAGCAGCACAAGAGCAGTCCAAAAAAATCGTGGAGGAGTTGCACACAGGTTCGTGCAAATTCTTTTCAATTGCGAGCAGAAGTTTGACCTCGCTCCTTTCTTCCGGCTCACCGCACCTGTTTGTGCTGACCGGCCGTGAATTTATGATGACCTAGCCATTAGGAGATAATTGAGTACAGCCGCCGCTCATCCCGTAAGCAAAGTTCACGCCAAAGTAAAGAAAGATTTGGATTTCATTACCTTAAGATAGCAGAGGCCACAGGGCGGGCAGCAGATGTGTGACATGCTTTTTCTCCTTTCTTTAGAAGTCCTTGCTGCCTTTCATTGATGCTCCATCTGGGCACGTGTACGCCGCACCTGCGATACAATTTTAAAATACTGTGTGAGGTCGCCTCACGTCTTCACAGCATGTTTGTGCTTTGGGCGCGATAACATGGATCCGTTCCTCACATGAAATCTGTGCCTTTACTCCCATGTTTTTGTTTGCGCAGGGTTTTGTGCGCGCCTTATAGATTATGCACAGAGGGATTCGTGGCTTCCAAACGCAGCAGCAGAGGAGCAGGGGTCATTCCAGCAGGTGAGGAGGTATTGTTCACGCAGGCACTGTGTCAATAAGTGCAGATATCAGATATCACCTATTTTTCCATACAAGCACAGCTGCATGCATGCACGCATGCACACGCAGACAGTCACCAAAAACACATACATATGCATACTCACACACACACAGACACACACACGCACACACAAAATTACACACACACACACACACACATCACGCACACACACACACATCACGCACACACACACATCACGCACACAAACACACGCACGCACGCACACAAACTGACAAAACCAAGCGTGGACGCATACACATACACACATGCAGGGGCCTAAGCCATCTCAAGGGCCAGGTGCTGGCAGCATAAGCGCTGAGGATGTAAAGAGCATAGAGGCTATCAGCAACGCCTGGCTTGCTCGGCTCAAGGAGTGTGTGCACAATAGTAACTGCAGGCCGTTGTACCCGTCCCTCACCAAGCTCATGGTATGCTTGTTATGCGTATGTGTGAGTTTGGGGGGGAAAGGGGGGTGAGGCACTGCTGGCAGTGCCAGCCTGGCACATAATGAAGGCATGCAATCGTTGCTATCCTTACACAAGGATGTTACAATGTGTCTCATGATTCATTTCTTGCTGACAGCGCAATCTCCCTGCAGGAAAATAAAAAAAACCACCGTGCACAAGTATAAATCACCTGTCTGGCCAATCTATCTTTTTAAATGCTTCCCGGGCATATCCACACAGGTGACAGACGACAGACGGACCGAGCCAAGTGCCGTGATTTTGGCGTCACAAGTTGACTCCCTGGTAGGCTGCCTGCTAGTGTGCTGCCTCCTGCACTCATACACGTTGCAGCAGCGACTGGTGCACACTTGCGCAGCATGATTTCAGGGTTGGAACAACAGTGATACTTGAGTCTTGACACATACACACATGCACACTCACGCACACGCACACACGCACATACATACATACATTCATACACACATTCACACTTTCATATTCGCGCACGCACGCATACACACACACACACACAGGCCAATGCTGTGGCACATGGCAAGTGCAGGTTGAGAGAGCTGGTAAGATTGTTTGCAATCACTGAGGCAAGGTGCTTTAGCGAAATTGCTGCAGTTGAGCAAGATGACTGCAATAAAAAGGGAAAAGGGAAAAGTGTGAGGAGAGTATTACAGGCTTCAAACTTGTAGAGCCGTCTAAAACAATACATACGTGCTTTTAATGTCTGTGAATTTTTTACATATCCCTCCAAAATTATGTGCTTGTAGGTTTTTGGCTCTGAATAACCCAACGTGATGCATGTTGAGCAGAGTTCTTCTACTTATATCCATGCTCTAATGCATGATAAGTTGCTGCACACAAATAGGCACAATTCAAGCAGTGGTGACAAATACATCACGCCGGGTTGCCCACTTTAACTCTGCACACCATGTATGGCTGTTCAGTGCGTGGACATGGACAAGGATGAAGACGAAAACGACGCAAGCGATTACACAAGCTCAGCTGGTGACAGTGTCGAGGAGGCTCCACTGCCTCCGAACCAGGAAGCCTCCCAAGTGCGTGTGGTTGGGTCTGTGTGGTTTTTTAGTTATAGGATATCAGTCTTAAGACCAGGTGCATTTCAACAACAGAGCCAAAGCGGTCTCCTGCGTTGATGCTGATGTGTTTTTCCTTTGGCATGTGACACCTATAGCAGGTTGACATTTGAGCAGCACTAAATACTTGAACCAATCATCCTTGCTCACTCCTAAACCTGCCCGCAGCAGCAGGGGGGAGGATCACAAGATGACGAGATGGATGAGGGCAGTAGCAGTGAAGGAGGGAGCGAGGGGTGGGAAGAAATGGTGCGTTGCAATGACGTGTATAGGAGTTGCTCTGCCCTGAGGCTGTCTAGAGACTTCTTGATCTTATCCTGCTCGTTGGATTCTTCACACATGCACACAAATACACACACTATTTTACCCATTTTCTGTTTTAGTGTGGCATTCCTGCTCATGCCTGCACACGTGCGTGATGTGTCTCAACATTCAAATTCGTTTGATTCCACCAACAAGCTCGCCCCACCTCTAAACATTGCCGTGTGCCGTGTGGTGCAGGTGTGGGGCCAGGACAAGGAGCTAGATGACCTAGCCAAGGCCAAGCTAGAGGCGCAGCAGCTGCCTCAACTCTTGCAGCACGTTAATTGCAAGAGGTGGTTGGAGGCAGGATTGCTAGTGGTCAAAGCACCTGTCTTGGAAGAAGATGACGACAATATGTGAACTATTCTGCCACATACACGTTATTGTGGTCAAACGTGAAGGGAAATCAGCAGGCAGTTCCCGAGCGCACAGCAAGCTGTAAGAAATCAAATGAGTCACTACTTCTCATATAAACATATTAATCGTTTCTGAGCCAGGGGAGGCAGTGTTAGCGACAAAATAAAAGGAAGCATTTCTAAGAGGCGCGATAAAGGCACGCGCTCCTTATTTGATTTTATGTTGCAAGATATTTTAAAATTTACTGGTGAATTGCCACACCCCCCTGACTGACCCAAACTAGCTGGGAAATTGGGGACCTTACTTTGTGATCAGGTCAGCTCACATACGCAAGCCCGTTTTGTGCAAAGTTTTGTGTGCGCGATATAAATATTTGTAAAATTCCAAATTACTTTCGGATCTGGGAATACCGCCTCCAGTTGGCAACAAACGTGCAATATTGAAACTGCAGTTAAAACTGGGTCCAAAATGGAGGTCCAGCACTATCCAGCACTGAGCTTCTTGTGCAAGACGTTTTTCTTGGTATATAGCCGAATAAAGGTGCCAGATGAGCGCTTTTGGCTCACAAAGGATAGAAACACATTCCTTCATAGCAGAATTGTGAGACCACCCCAGAACGGCTCGTTTCTTTTATTAAAAAAAATAGTTTTCTATAGAAGCCTTTTATGCTACCGAAGTTGTTATGCTACCGAAGTTGTTATTTCGGTTAGGGGTGGCCGACTCGTGCAAAATATGATTAATATTGTTTATATTTATATAATTACCGATGATCGTATCTAGCTAGCTTTAATTAGTCTAACATCGCCAGCATGCAATTGACGTGATAGGGGATGCCCCTGAACTTTACAGAGGTCAGTGCTCGCTTCTTGCTAAGACTGTTCCCAAGCTTCAACTACCTTCTAAGACCCGCCCTTTTCCTAAGCTCAGGCTGAGAAGCCCAAGGCCACAAAGGACCTCTTTGTTCCTAATCCCAATGCCCGGCCCTGGGAGCTTGAAGGGGAAGTAATACCGGAGCTGATTCGCAGGGTGAGCTTTAGAAATGCGCAATTCTTCAAAAAGACAAACAAACCCACACACACACACTCTCAACGCTCACACACACACACACACACACACACACACACACACACACACACACACACACACACACACACTTACCACACGCATACACACACACACACTCTCTCTCTCAACATACATACACACACACACTTACCACACGCATACACACACACAATCTCGCACATATTTACATTAACACATGCTCAAACCATCACACAAACACACATGCACTAAAAAGCATGATCACGTGAATGATGCACACCACATTGCACATCAGAAATCGTTATCATATTGCCATCATATTGCTGTAAAAAAACATGCAATACTGCCAAATCAACTATCGTTATACACACGTTCTAGGTGCATGCAAACAGCAACTATGTTTGATTACTAGTATTAGCCGTTCCAGTACAAATTGGCGCAACAGGTTGACGCGCCTGAGCCCTCGTTGCCGCTAGTTCCAAAACAGAACTGTCAACTTGCCACCTGCCTTTCAGTGTGGTGATGTCAAGGCAGGCCGGATATCCCTCCCTATGGCAGAGAGGTATCTGGACAGGCATGTGCTGGTGTTTAACCGGGACCTGCTGAAGGACCTGTTCACTGAAGCAGATTTTCGCAAGGAGGGCTCGCTGGACATGCATGCCCTTAAAGCAGCACTCTCTGGTGTGTGTTTCGTGTGTGTACATGTGTATGTGTGTGTGAGAGGGCATATGTGATCCAGAGGGGGGAGGGCGTGGGTGTGTGAAACAACGTAGTTATCTAAGCCTACACGTGTGGTGCAACATCCAACAGATGCCCAACACAATTGTACAAGTGATAAGTTACACGCAGTAATCACTCACTATCAATCATCATACACTCTGACTCACATTTAAATAGCACTGGCACCAGCACGTATGCACGCACATAAACTTGCTCACACACATACATATGAATTGTACCATTTGATAGTTAAGCACCAGACCTCATTTTGCTTGCTATACCCAATTCAACCCCTGCAGGTCGCTACCCTAAGCGCCAGCTGCACAATGAATGGCGACAGTTTGCTGCCCTAATCCTTGGGGTGTCAGAGCTGACAATGTGTGAGGACATAAAGCACCCCAAATACTTTGAAGTGAGATACGGTTCATTGAATGTGAAATAGTTAGCATGTATGTACTTGTATATATGTGAATCATTGTCGTGCACGCACTTGCAAGGTGTGTGTAAACGGACTTGCGACCGAGTCTGCCCTGCAGTTTTAAATTGCAACTCATGACAGCGTAAACTTTGCTGTGAACTTTGCTGTGAACTTTTGTGTGACAATTGTTTGGCTGGCCCAAAATTTGGCAAAATGGATTGGTGGTTTTGGGAACTGACTCCTTGTGTAAACGTCTGTGTTTAGAGAGATAAACCCTGATTGCCTGCTCTTGCAATCTTAATCACAGAACATCCAGGAATCGTTGTTAAGTGGACCGCCTCCCGAGCTGCCTCGCATTTCTAAGAAAACATACCGCACCAAGATCATGAAACAGCCTCCCCCAGACGCCAGCACTACCCCTAACAATGATACTGGCCAGGTGGGTCCTTCTATGCAGTTCCGGCTGGGCCAAAGCTGTTTGTCAGAACTTGTGCCCAGGAGGTTGTGCCTGTGAGCATGAAGAGAAGAAAGCTGACCCTCTCAACTCCCGTGTATTGTAAAGCAGCACACAACACCACCAGCAACCACGTGTGTGTGTGTGTGTGTGTGTGTGTGTGTGTGTGTGTGCAGGTCCTCACAGCAAGCGGGCTGAAAGCTCCAGACCCACTACCCGGTACTGTCACCTCCACCCTCTCATCTCTCAACCGCACCACACGGCAGCACCCTTCCCTACAGGGCTCGACCACGCAGCCCCTCCCAGGCGATTCCCTCACCGCTGGGCGGAGCACCTTCACTGACGTTGCAAGTGAGATGCTAAGGAATGAGTGAAGCCTTCCTGTACCCAGCCTTGCTGCGCATCGGACTCCTCTGTGCAGATTTAACTGTTGATATAACAAAGCATATGAGTGATGTGACAAGCCTCTTGCTGTCCACTTGCGGTGGATTTCAAGGAAGGTAACTGCACTGCCTGAACAACATTTATGCTACAGCCAACTAAGTGCGGTAAGCTCCACTCCCTGTGTGCTGCTTTTCTGCACGCTTCTGATACAGCCACCGAGGTGCCATAATTTATGGACTGTGTGCTGCTTCTCTCCAGACATGGAGCGCTTTGCTGCCTGCTTGGGGATTGAGCCAGAGACAGATCCCAAGCCCCTTGCAGAACGAGATGTGATGCGCTCTGGCAAAGTCACTCTTCGAGCCTACTCCTCTGCTCTACCACCCTCTTCTACCAATCTGCCCACTTCAGGTAACAGGGCCATGTATGTGAGCCAGCATCTTGGCACAGAAGAAACACGGCTGGTTGATGTGTCATTTGACTCCTGATGCTTTTTAGGTAGGCATGACTCATTTTAGGGCGTAACTGGACGAAGTGCGTTGCTGACCTTTTCTTTAACTTGTTTGCGCGCCTGCAGCTCTTCATGTCCTACGAGACTCTGTTCGCAGCACTAGGTCGCACAAGCCCGCCTTTGCACTCCAATCCCAGCCCCTCACTACTTCAGTACTGGACCTAAAGAAAACGCTCGGCGAGAGGATGGACATGTCTTGCACACTGAACAGGTGAATGTCGGATTTAGGGGCATGAAGATCAGGGTCTTCAATTCACTGATTTACCCAAATTTCCTCAGAAATTTGTGAAGTCCGGGTTTCAACCGAATCGGTTGTACGCACTTTGGGCCTGAATAGCTCCGCGGTTGGGCGTCCGTTCTGCGTAGGATTATGATTGTAAATGCCTACGGGCAACCCTTAACGGCTGTGCCGAGTTTCGCGGCGAGCTGTGAGGGTCGGACTTTTGGCGACGACAAGGGCTGGAGAGCGGCACGTTGTGACGGCCTCGAAATGCGGGATTTACTGTTTTGATTCTTACTTAATTCCGTTCAGGAATCGTGCAGCTATCATGCGCCGTCACTTTCTGTGCCTGCATGGAGACCGACGAGGAGGGACTTTTAGCTGGCCACTTTTTGATGCAGTTTAATGCCGCTGTTAGGTACAATCTTTTAACAGCGCAGTTATGAACTTGAATGGATTTGGGAAGCCCTGTCAGTGAGGGGAGGTCCGTTTGTGTAATGTTGCTGTCCGCGACTTTGAAGTCATTCTGGTCGCGTTCTTAAAGCAAGAACGGGTCTGCATGGTGCAAAGCGAGTGCACAGGAGGAGGCCTGATTTTAAAGCAAGGGTCTGCATGGTGCACTGCGAGTGCTCAGGAGGAGGCCTTGTAAAACCGGAAACAAGAAGGCAAAAAGTTTTGCAGGTAGAAATTTGGGCGGGCGGAGCCCTTCTATTCACTGACCAAGAAGTATAAGGAGCCTGCCTTGTAGGATGCAATGTACACCAAGTTGGGACCTGTGAGTCAAGAATATTTACTGTAGAGCTAACATAAAGCGCTGGGCAGCCATCACGTCCTTGTTTAAACCCTATGTTTTGGAATCAATCGTTAGTCAGGTCTCTTGTATGGGGGAGGTACCCCTTCACATCCCCTAATGTACGACTGAGGTTACATAAAGGTATATATGTATGTGCAACATTAGTGTACAAGAGGTTGAAAATGGGTGCCAGGGCAAAACGCAGGGGCTGGACTGTTGCTACTGCTCCTGCCTGATTAGTGGCATGAGTAATAAAGAACGATTTCTCGTGTAAACCTCACCATTTCTTCTAGCCCGGGTGAGTTCAGGGTTAAACCACACCAACCATACATATTTAATGAAAGGAGAGGGGATTGCCCCAATTGAACTTAAGCGTGGGCCTGTTTGCATGAGCAAGAAATGGTGCAATTTTGACATGGAAACATACTTCCTGGCCAGCAGCCGAGTTCCAAGACCTCTACAAAATGCCCTTCAGGGATACTAATGCTCTTGAACGCTGGGGTTCGGCCATAATGGGCTGTGAGCCTAGGCCAAACCAGAAAGCCGTAGAGCAGGTCTAAATGGTTCATTCTTGCAAATATACTGTACAAATCAATACTTGATTTGTTCAGGAAAAAGAACGCTGGATTAAAATAAAATTCTTCACAATTTTTAAAGTAGGTAGCAGACCCTCATCCCATTCTTAAATCCTAAACGCCAGAAACATTATTTCAAATACCCCTGACGCCTGCTTGGCATTTCAGGAGGTTTTGACGTTCACTTATGGCAGGGCCTCTTCCTCTGCACACTCAAGCAGCTCCACTAAAGAAAACTGTAGGGTTGTTTTCAATGTTTATTGATCCTTAAGCTTGTTTGTTTTTTACATTGGAGCAACTTCCTATGGGTCATGTAAGTTCATACTAGTACAGATTCAGTATGGCGATAAACGGTACCTTCAAAGAGACTTTTCTCCATATCAATGTTTGGTTCTGCATACTGTGATGAGCCTAAGGTTCTTTGGGACCTCCTCGTTTCGGGCTGGCTTAGGTAGGTTAAGGCTACTTTGTTATGTCGTTATTTATGCCTCTGGGGGGCATTCGAGCAGAAGCTTGGGAAAAGCCTTTAACCATACCAAAAAAGTCACTAGGGAGAATTGAGGGGAAAAGGCTAGGCTATCAGCCACAAAAGAGGCAATAGTGAACAAGTCTGGTTGGTTCAAGAAGATTTTCAAACGAGTTGGGCTATCCTAATACTGAGGTGGGAATTCGGGCTGGCTTAGCTTTCCGAACTTTTAATTCTTTTTAGACTGACAAATTCGAATCGAATGTAGATGCGGGGCTCTTCTAAAAGCTGCTGAAATCTCTAGCATTTTTCAACTTTATAGGTTAAAGGGAACCACTTCCTATATTCATACAGGATACAGCGCAATGCCAGAAGGGGATCACAAAGGATGAATATGAGCATGGGCTAAGTACGCTCATTTTGCTCATGTGCGCCAAAATTGCAGGCTGTAATTCACTGCTATATGATATTTTAGCTATATGATATTTTGAAGCTTGCCAGTTTCAGGCACACATGCTCACATTGCTGTGGCGTGTTCAGGCCAAATTGCACAGGTCACATTTTAATCATCCGCTGCTTCAAATCAGTTTTGAAAGTTTGTGAGAAGTGCATGGACCAGAAAATATGCTCTCGAGTTAGCTTCCTGTAGCAAAGCATTCCAATTTTTTGCAAGTACTAGGACGCTTATTGCCTGGTGACTGGCTCTTGTGACCGTTAATTTGTATATGCGCTTGATTGTAGTTTCCAGGTAAAAAACTGCATACGTGTTGAGAAAGAAGCGTGAGAGGTTCGCTTTGTGGCTCTGACATAGTACGTGAAACACGGCAATCCGTTCTTACGGTATGCCTGGCCAACCATACAACATTATATGCCGTCCTTATTTTACTTTCCTCTCCCACAGGGTGGAGCCCACACGGCCTGACAAAGTGCTGGGCAATGCGGACTATGCTACCTGGTCTGACTATGCCAAACACTGTCCGACCAACCCAGGGAAGTGGGACACTCACCCAGCTGCTCCACCAGCCCTTCATTCCAGCCTCCTGTCTTAGCTGTGTTGCATGGAGTCCCGTGTTTCTTTTTATTTTATTACCCACTTTCAATCTAGCAAGACGTTTATGTTACTTCAGTCTTCAGCAAAGGCTAAATAATCACCATGATAATCGGTTTGTCTGCCTGCATCACAATATCTTTTTCCTCTGGGCTCAGAAGCTTCCATACATGAATTAATATTCAAGATCATGCTTTCATGTTGTCGTTTTCTTAACTGCCTGTTCCACAATGATTGCAATGGTTACAATAGGGGGTGACCTTCAGCCGAATTGTTTGGCAGATCGGCTGCTGAATCCTGGTCTCCGCCAGCAACAAACAGTGGTCTGGTCACCTGCGCAACATGACTTCAAGCCATGCTGATGCCTCCACTTTCAAAGTATGCATGCGCAAGCGGAGCCTTTTAGCATTCTACACATGACATGTTTGGAAAGATCAAAATGAAGATACCGCGTCGAAGTCAAAGTCATTGGCGTGCGTTCATTGCTAGAAAAAGGGATGGCAAACTGAGAATGGTAAGGGCAAGTTTGTTGTTGTGCATGTTTGTGCCTATCAACTCAGATCGCATTCAATTATTGCATGGAAATAACACACCCAGTTTGAACAGGTAGCTCGTACATTCTTATATTCACACCCATGCAGTCTGCTTAGCATTGAGTAATCCAGTAGGCACTCGATAGAGGCTGTAATTGAGATCAGCCTGGACCACCCTCCGCAAAGTGAGACTTGCCGTTGTATTGAGCATACTAGCCTGCTGAAAGAGCTTGGCAGCAGACACCGAAACCAGTGAAACTGCAATGGCTCATATCTACACTCTACGAGCAAGAAAATAAAAATACCGTAGGCTGTAGAAGCTAAAATGACTGCTGCCTCCAACGCATTGCTACTCTATGTTAAAGAAAAAGTACGCAGATAGTGTAAACACTCCATCAGACATGCATCTACACTCATAAAAACAAGATATGCACTGCAATACAGCTTAAACAACAACAGTCAAGGTGTAGGTCTGGGTGCCACGGCACACAACCCCCCTGACCCACACTAATTGTTTCTTTCGTGTGTTTTGCGGTGGAGGTTGCCTAGTGCGGGCACCTACCGGACCCCCTCCCTTAATCATGCTGGCTTTGTCATTACTACCAGTGAAGTATTTTCTTTTCTAAACTTTTCTTTTTTAAACACTACCGGCATGGGTTAGGAAAGGATGTGCTACTCTATGTACAATGATAACAACAGGGGGTGATCTTCAGCAAGTAATCTTAGCTGATCAGCTGCTGACTGGTGTTGGCCAGCTAGAAATAAATATGAAAGCTCGGGCAGAAGGAAATGTAACTACACCGGGAAATGGACTTCAGTCGCAGTGTTTGAATGCTAAACTTTTCATAAATAAACGACTTTTAAAAGCAATGGATAATTGTTGTTGTTGTTTTGATTGAAAAAGTAAACTTGTCACTAAAGGCACGTCCATGATCAGGTGAACACAAATTTTGGCAACTGGGGATTGCGGGATCGTGCAGGGAATGCAAGGGACCTGCAAACAATGAAGCATACTTGCAGCGCAATAAGCTGGGGTTTCTTAGCACACCTACACATGACGTGGTGCTCATCCTGGACAGCATCTGGCCAATCACAAAAGTCACACCCAGAAGAAGCGGCAGTACTCCAGGTGGACTGTTTAACTCTGAGTGTGTGTGTGTGTATGTGTGTGTGTGCGTGTGTGTGTGTGTGTGTACACGGAGCCAAAGCCTAGCCACATCTCTTAGGACATGGTGTGGAGGATCCAGACACACGTATGCAGGTATTGGTTGTAAGAAAAGTGAGTGACATTGTGCCTTGTATCAGAAGAGCAGATTAATGGTGACATACAGTTTTTTTTTTGTTGTATTCCTGAGATGTGTTAACTGCTGCTAACAGAAATTCTGCACCCGCAAGCCAAAAAAAGCTCAGGACTACAGGGCTACATCCTGTACGTGTTGTGTAAACAAGGCTGCGCATGTTCAGGATTGGGATGCTCCTGCTTTTCAGTTTGCTTAAACGGAACGTTGTGATTCCGTGTTCCAGCATCCTTTATAATTGTGTCCACCAGCAAATATAGTAGCACCGAATCAGCTGAAGTACAGAGGTCAGCGCTAGGACAACCCATTCAGGGCCGTAACTAGCGGGTAAGCAGCTCACGCTCGCTATTGCCTTTGTTTCCATTGTTATAAATAAACCCGTGGACGTACAGCCCTCTGGTATTGTCAAGCGGAATGTGCACAACTACATACGTCCAAGCAATAATGGCACGGCACAAGAGAGCTCACCGTACGCACGTGGTTTGCAAATTGGGCATTAACAAATGAACACGAATGCCTTACAGGTACCGATTTCATTCTGCGTTCCTCTGCGTTCTAAACCTGACTGTTCCTCTTCCTCTTCCAAATTCTCCCCGAAATTTGCCTTGAAGATTGAATCTGATTGTTTTATTTTGGTTGTTTTTAAAAGTGGACTTACATGGCAACACCATCGCCGAGGAAGTTCTGCTCACCAGACCGGGCGCAGTCCCTCAGGGCGCATTCGCCTTGGACGGCCTTGAGGCAGAGGAAGAAGGGGCGCCAGGATGTCAGAGAGACTGCACCAATGCACGAGTTCGATGAAAACAGAGCCCCGGCAGGTGCTTGGTTGACCACGCTCGCTCTGCTCGGGAGAAAGTCCTCAATCTACAGCACTTGCTCCCGATGATGTTGATTTCCGCCACATAAAGTGTAGCCTGTAGCGCTGCGCCTTGTAGCGGGCGGTTATGGTCGTAACTTTTCACGCTTACATTTTTGCGCTCGTCCAGCAGGCGAGGACGCAGACATGCAAGACCTCCAGGGCAAGATGCAGAACCTGGACGTGGCAAGGGCAGGTGCAGGCCAACCCCTGGAGCCTAGTCACAAACAAAGTGAGTGATAGTCAGGAGTGAACCGACTGGCTTCCACATGCATTGACTCACAGCTTCCCAGCCCCAATTGCTGATAGACCCGTGTTTGCTTAGAACTGGTTCATTGCATTGCTTGATCAGGCATCCCTCACAGATGCAAGGCACAGTACTAACTCTGTTAGAACACACGCGTTTATACACGCGCACATACACACACACACATACACACAAAAACTCACACACAAACACACACACACACACACACACACACACACACACACAAACTCTCACACACACACACACACACACAAACTCACATACACGTACACAGTCACATGCGCATTTGCACATCCCACATACACACACACACACTCACACACAATCACACACACGTACACATAGTAAAACATGCATAGATGTGCACACAGACGCACACACGCACACAACTACACACCCTTAAAAATACAATTAAACTTGAGAACCCACGCACACAAACTCATAATAATGCATTCACACAATCGTGTACACACACACACACACATACACACACACAAACAAGCACACGCAAACAAACACACAAACAAACACAAACACAAGCACAAGCATACAATACACATGAACATGCTTCCCCTTGCAGGATCGGATCGCTGTGGCAGCCCACCTCCATCTCGTGCTTTTCGTCACCGGTTGGTTCCAATGCGCTCCAGTAGCAGTCGAAGACACGAGCAAAACTGCCGCAGCACACCTGCAGGAGGTGCAATGCAGGAATATGACAGCGCCTTTTTACGGACAGGTAGGTCGTTCATGGAAACTCCAAACTTCGTTTTGGCTTTGAATCAGCTACTTGTTACATCTAGGCATTTACTGTGTTTGTGAGTGCGTGTTTGCGAGCACCTCTGTCTACATAGGTGTTGGTATCAACAAGTGTGTAGTCATGCATGATTCGATGAGTACAAATGCAAAGATCATCTGCACCCAATGTATACGGTGAAGTTCCTTTGTGTTTCAGCTGTTGACAATTTGTTCCTCTTTCATTGGCTGAAAAGCTTTTTTCACTCTGCGTTTTTCCAGCCTCTGAGACCGGACCTTCCATGCCAATGACCTCTGCATCTTGGGCAAATACAGCCGCCCAGGGTCTCAACCCCTTAAGCCAGCTTGCCAGCTTTGGTAGCGATGGCGTGCTAGTAGGCCAGTCAGATCTAGCAATGCACACCCCAAGGCAGCCTCTGTTGCCGCGCTCTGTGGTTTGCCTGCAACAGCAGCAACACCAACAGCAACAACAGCAGCAGCAACACCAGCAACACCAGCAACAGCAGCAGCAACACCAGCAACAGCAGCAACAGCAGCAGCGGCAGCAGCAGCAGAGCGGAATGTTCCTTACTTGCAGTGCAGATGGATTAATTGGGGGGTGTGCACCAGAGCAGTGTGAGGGCCAGCTGGGAGCCATTGCTCCACAGCCTTTGCACTCCATCTCTGCAGAGGGGTCTCTGGTGAGCCTGACCTGCTGCTTAAGGGGAATTATACATGTTGAGTTCGTATGTGTTGAGAGCACTGTACGTGCATGCCTATGATTATGAACTGTGCTGTGCACACATGCTCATTGGTTTTGTGCGTAAGTGTGCTGTGCTGTCAAAGCAGGGCAAAAAACATAGGACACGCAAATAAATGTATACGCAGTTGCAGATACGCCTGTATGGAATGTTATGCAGTTTTAGTCTAATCTTTAGTAATACATCTCTCTCTCTCTCTCTCTCTCTCTCTCTCTCATTTAGACGCACACACATGTATAAACACACATGCGCAGATGCATACAGCCCAAGCTGAGACAATTGCAAGAGCAGGATCATCTCTACCTTCAGAGCTGGGCAAGGGTCTGGCTCCTGTATGGGCAGCAAGCAAACATGATGTGGTCAGCCACCTAAACAGGGAGACCAGCAGCCACCTGAGCCAGGGGAGTGCAGGCTGCTGTACCAATGACATCTCAGCAGTATCAGCTGACTACCCTTCCATGTGGCAGCAGCACTTCCAGCCGCAGCAGCACCCTCCCCACAGCAGCCAGGCCCTGCCACCGCACTCTCCCAGTGCTTTTGACTCTGAGTTTGATGATGCAGGCCGCATTCAACGTGTGGCATCCTTGAAGAGCGCTGGAGCACAGCCATCACTACCTCCAATGCCGCCACATTCCCCCCTCTCATCTCAAAGCCCTAGCGGTGGCAGGCACAAGGAAGAAGGTGATCCTTTCAGCCATGTGCAGTCTACGCGTCGTGTTGCCACGCACCACCGCACGTCTTCAGATGGCAGCGGACCCCCTTTCCTCATTTCCAGCAGCTTCCGCTTTCCAAGCAGCGGTGCTCCCAACAGTCAGGAGCACGAGGGGGAGGAGGAGGAGGAGGAGGGGGGGGAAGAACCGGAGGAAACAGAGGAAAACCGGGGAAAGGTGCTCAGCTCCTCTCGATGCCGAGTGAGGGGGGGAGGCTCTGCCACCTCTGGGAGGCACGTGCTTAGGAGTGGGCCAGCTGATGCACCTGCTGCTCCTGCCACACAAGGGGCAGTTGGTATTACACAAGTCAGCTCAGATCCTGCAAAAAGCTCTCAGCAGCTGCAGGGTGCCCACTCTCCAATGGTAGCTGAGGGATGCAAGAGCATGGGGAGAGCCAGGGACACACCTGTGTGCAATCAGTGTGCAGCAGGTGCTTGCGATACACCTGCAGGGCCGGGTGTGGGAGATGGGGAAGGCTGGAGTGGAGGTGCAGAAGATATGCAGCAGTCCACGGGCTATAGGAGTAAGACAGGAGGGGGAGGTAGTGTGCGGTGCTACGGGCGTGCTGGCTACTACTCTGGGGGGTCAGAGAAGAAGACGCCAGGTATGTACACATGTAGTGTGCTTTTAGTTTGCTGGACAAATGTGTCGTTGTACAAATATCGTGCGCAAAGCGGCAGTAAAGCACAAAGAAGGGGACAATGGAATGGACACGTCTCACTTTAGGTGAGACAATATATATATATATATATCTAAAAAATTCTTTCTGGCGTGAACATTCAACGTACAACGAGGTGCGGGGCATACAAAACTCTCTGTCCCTCCTAGCTAATTCAGCTCCCTGTGTAGCATGTCACAGACACCTTTCCATAGCCTGGATTTCAACGCAGATCACAGGACCTTCCCCAAAATTTGTGATGAATATTGTCTCTTTTGGAGTTTGTTGGATATCAGGGGTTTGCATTTCAGATCGGATGTATTTCAAAACGGACGTAATTCAAAACGAACATATTCCAAATCGGATGTGCCTTGTGCCTCCAGGCCCTCGCCGCCGTGCACCCACTCCTGCCGGAAACTTGTTAGGCCGCCCTATGTTCGAAGATGAGGAGGAAGAGGACGAGAAAGGCTTCAGTACGGGTCTTGGCAAGGCGGGGGGGAGTGAGCAGTTTGTGGCGCATGATGTGGACCTATGCAGAGATCAGAATAGCCGTGGCAGTCAGCATGGTGAGGAATTGAGCAGCAGCATCCTTGCACTGAAGCGCAGTGGCTCTTTGGCAGCACGTAGGCGGTATGAGCAGAGTGCAGCTGCGCTTGGGGAGGGAGTGGGAGTAGGGGTGGGCGTTGCATCTTTGGAGGCTGGTCCAGAGGCAAGCAAGGGCAGGCTGTCCGTCAAGGACTCAGCTGGGATGTCAGCCACCACAGCCTTTGGCAGCTGGGTCGTGATTGATGGAGGGGGAGTGCGTGCACACATCAGCAGCCTAGAGGTTAGGCAAGAGCCAGGGCCACACCCTACCTCCCCCCCCCATGTCTTACAACCTCCTCAATCAACCGTCAGCAGCACAATTGTGGGCGAAGAGGAAGATGATCTGGCGCACCTCATGTGTGACGAGTGTGATTTTGTGACCCCACCACACTCCCCCACAGCAGCAAAGCAAGGTGCGCCTGGGCTTGTTTAGCTGTTTATGGGCATTGGAAGACTACCGATTTTCTCTGTCCAAATTAGTCATTTTAGTCATTTCCAGTAAAAAGTTGGCAAAACTGCAAACAAGAGCAACCGTTCTCTAATGGTCAAGGGCTTGAATTATCACTCTTACCTATTTGATTGCGCTCTCTCTCTCTTTGAAAGTTTGGTCTTGATTGCATGCAGATCCCTGTATTTTGATAAGGGAAGAACGACAATTAGAGCGCAATATCTCGAAGGGAGATGACTGTTCCGATCCTTCAAACATTTTATCAAATCGATTTCTAGCCAAAGATAGACTGAGACGTCCCCCCCCCCCCGGGGGGGGTGGGATGTGGAATCAACTCAATGGACCTTGGTGTAATCATGGCTGCAATTGTGGCAGAAAAACCGTGTACTAGGCTCCAGCAAGCCCAAACCAGGGCTTGCTTCCTCCCCAAAAGACAGGCAGCAAACCCTTCTTTAGTTCAAGCCATTGTGGTGATGCAACTATGTGTTCATAGAAAGTCGAAAATGGCCTTTCTGGCACCCTATCCTGGCTGTTTATTCTAATAGGAATGGTATCTAGTATCTGCCCACTTACAGGGTCTTATGACTTGGTTTTGTTATGATCCAGTATTTAATTAGGAAGCTCAGATAAGCTTTTAAGAGTGTATTTGGGTCCTTAGTCGGCAGGACTATATCTATATTTATAGTGACCTGCATGCCGCAGTCTATGAGGTTGTCATAAATCTGTAGATTCCATATAAATGTAAATTAAAAATAGAGAATTGGGGCACGCCTATGCCATGAGCATGTAAAGCACCTCCCTTTTGGAGAAGGGGGAGTCATCCATCTCTGTCAGCCTCTGACCTTGCATCCTAATGTGTTTTACTGGTAATAAACTGAATTGGTAATTGCAGGGGCAAGAGGCGGCCAAGCTACTGTTGGTGATGGTACCCTGCAAAAAGGCGCTTATGCAGCAGGTATAGTTATCCCTTTGCTATTGACGCAATAATATGCAGCATAAGATTCATAAAAATGCTGGAGCAAAGTACTAGTGCAGAAGAGCCGCAAGCATGGTTTCTAAACCCCTTATCATATATCCTGGTAAGTTCACTGTGGCAAAGCTCTGATACAACACCTGGCTTGCACTTGGCTTGCAGGCGAAGCTGCCATGCAGCTGCGCAAGGCTCGCTGTGCCTCCACCACTGCTGCAGAGCGTCATGGGATTGAGCAGCAAGCAGGCCTTGCACTGCAGGACTCAGATCTTTTTCGAAACCACTGCCTGCCTGCACATGAGCCCTGCCATGCTAGCACCAGCCAACAGCAGCTCCAGCAGCTCGGACATGGCCGCTCACATCCCCTGTCGCCTCAACCCCGTGGCTTGTCACCCATGACAGAAAGCTGCACCTTGCCTGTGTCAGTAGTAGCACCAGCTGAATTTATGGATCTCGCATTCCCACAGCTTGTGCAAGCCACACCTGCTTGGGCAGTAGCCAGAGATTCTCAGGGAGATTATGGCTTTGGTGGGCGTGAAGAGCTCCCCTCCTTTAACGGGGGTGGCCTGCTGCTTCATCAGGCTGATAGTGGAGGGAGTGGGTGGGAGAGTGAAGAGGAGGATGGTGGAGGGCATGTGGCACTGGACAGCCTGGTGTGCCTAGAGGACTTCAACGGCCGTATGTCTAAGGTGAGTGAGCAGGGCGAGGAGGAGGTACTCATGTGTATGAGCAAGCACTCAGGTTGTTAACATCCATGTGGAAAGCAAAATTTTCTCCTTGTACTTATTGCAAGAAAACGTGTTAGCATTGTGCGTGTATAAAATGTTGATCTCCTTGGCAAAGCCCCCCTCGTGGGGGCGTAAGCCCCTAGCATTGACTTTTCCCCACCAAACTTTACACAAGCCTCCCCAGGCCCACCCAGGGCACCTCCTGACCTGAACTTTTGGCTGCCCCCGTAAAAAGGTACTCTGGCAGCTCTGCATGGTCCGGGGGGTGGGTGGGGCAGGGGTTGGAGCAGTAGGGCCCGATTCTCAACAAGTTTTAAAATGCAGGCCAAGCAAGTTATGGCCAGGCCCACCCAGGGCACCTCTTGGGCTGAAGCTCAACATAGGCTCCTAACAATAACTCGTACTGGGGCAGAAAGGTGTTGTGGCCTTGGGGTGCAGCGTGTTAAGTTTTAGAGCAACATTTTATGTTTTGCAGCTCCAGGAACCTGCCCAGAATTCCTCAGCCAGTCTCCCAGACCATATCCTACTGGTGTCGAATTCATCAGCATTCTTTCCTGGCTGTGTTTGCTGTGTCAGGGGCCCGGGTGTGCTCCGGCTGCAAAATTTACCATGCAACCATAAGTTTCTGAGCTCGGAGTCAATTGCTGCTAGTTTTATGGGCTACGTAATTTTAGTTGAGTTTGATGTGACACGCGGAAGTTTGCTTGAACGGGACCCTTGAAGAATGCAGCACATCTTCACGCCTGCTTCAGCAAAGTCTGCTCCAGCACAGCGCCGTGCACACCACTGCAGAGTCTGTGAAGCAGCAGGGCACACACACCCACACACACAGGCGTGCACAAACACGCACACTCACAAACACACATACACACAAGCATGCACACATGCACTGCATATGCACGCACATGTTGCACAAACGGCGCGTGATGGGCTTCGCCAGCTTTTCAGCGTCGCTTGTGACGCTCCCCTGCTTGTCCGTTTCATCTTGGCTGTCCATGTTCTGTTCCACAGGCTGCTGCACACGGCAATGGAGGTCAAGCCATGCAACTGTGGGCTGAGCTGCGCACACGTGATATTGCACCAGACTTGCGCACGCTTAATATGCTGATGAGGTGCGCGAGCTGAGCAGGACACCCTGCTACTGTCTACTTCAAAATTCAAAGCCTGTGAGGATGTGATATGGTGCACCAAAAAAGAGAGAGAGAGAGAGAGAGAGAGAGAGAAAGAAAAAAAAGAGTTTTAGCTCTATTTCATTGCAAAGGCTGGATCATACATTGACACTGGGGCATGTACTGTCCTTGTGCTTCTTGCACGCAGGTGTTTGAGCAAAACAGCGACCGACCCAGACCATGCCGAGCAAGTCATGCACGAAGTTTGTGAGCTGGGTGACCTCGCTCCTAATGCTACGACTCAAATTTTGCTGGCAGAGATTCGAGTGAGGTTTGAACAGCTGCTTGGTTTATAGGTCATGTCTCAAGGCGGTCTTGTGCATCCTGCCCTTGGTCCAGGATTTTAAGTACACTGCTGCTTGCAGTTCCAGTCACCAAACCTAATCACCTCTCCATTGCGTCATAGCAACAAAAAGTTTTGTCGTTCTCTTCTTTCTCGCAAACCCACTGCAGCTATTGTTCAAATGTTTATATTATTTAATCAACACAAAAGGGTTGAATTATTGTTGATTGTTGAAAGAATGCTTGTTACAACCAAAAATTGCTTGACCTCTTTCCTTTTCAAAAACGTTATGATATTTTTTGGCGAAGCCCCTTGTGGGGATGTGAGCCCCTAGCGTTGTCTCCTTCACACTTCACACAGGCCTCCCCAGGCTCTCCCAGGCCACCTCACGAGCTGAAACTCGACATAGGTTTACAAGGTTTATAAAAATAGATACATCGTGAGCTCCTGTTGGGGGAAACAGAGATGCATATTTCCTGCGGACAGAAATCATGTGGGGAATGGCGCAGTGGAAAAGAACATGCTGCTCATCTTGGACATCATCAGCATCACACAGGGAACAGGTGGGGGAGTTACTTTGATTCCATTTCGCTGTCTCAAAACGTAGGGTGTGGACACAAAGTCTACAACGAGCTAAATTACGGATGAGCACGAGGCAGGTTGAGAAACATGTATTTGGGAAGGATGTAAGGCGAATGAGTGACCAGAGCCCTTTTTTTAAGGAAGAGCACACTATTGGTGATAATTAGAGCATTTGCTGTTGTGTTCTCTCGGATGCGTGTCAGAATAAGGTGTCCAGTACTCCATGTGTCTCTTCCTGAGGTCTACGACAAAACGGCTGAGATCAATGGGTTCACAGTTTTGCAGCTTCTGTTTGAAGATATACGATTGTGTCAGACTATCTATGGCAAAAAAAACATGGCCTGACCAGCAATCATTGGATCGTGTACTCAGCTGCATGTCAGCATGTAAGACCTTTTTCATTGTGTACTGTTGGATTTAGCCAAAGAATAGTACAGCCGCATTGCCGCGCGAAACCAATTGAACCGCAAGGGTTCCAATCCACACTTGCGCATGACACACCATGAAGGTGTGGTGTCTCTGACCCCAAACATCCTTTCAACATTGCCAACAGTCACTTATGTAGGGGACTGTCCAACTCTTTGCCTTGTTGCAAGTAAGAGTGGCCCAGATCTGACTCGCATACATACCAGCAGGAATAGCGTACGTCTTGAGAAGCCATGTGTACGCGTGTAACCTGTTAGCAAGGTTATGTTTCGGAACAAATTTTTTGACTCTGAACGTGCCTGCCATGGATGGGCGAAGTGCTGCGTCAGCCGCGGTTTTCAAATTGATCTGCTTGTTTAGTATGGTCTGCAAATTTGCGTGTTCATTGAAAAGGAGGGAATGGTCATCAGCAAATGGCATGTTCCACAGTAAAGCCGGAAATACCAGTGAGCACAACCTGCGCCCCATCAGTCACGCATGCTTTTTTTAGCCTTTTCATGCATACTGTGAACTGCAATGCATATCTTCTCTTTACTATTAATTATTAAAAGTCATCATTTTAATGGATGCACGTGTAGGGAAGCGGCACTACTGACAGCCGTCGATAAAAGTATCAGATACAGCCCAGCATTGTCCGGAGCAAAAGGGCAAGGAAAGTTGAAGGGTAGGAGGATGGAGTTGGAAAGGATGGCACAACAAACGGCGATTTTCCTATGCATGGTAGAGAAAATGTGGAAGGTGCTGACTGAGCTTTTGTTGCCGTGTTGCTGCTTGTGGACATATTGTGGATTTATGCAATCTGAAAAGTGTGTTATGGCTTGATAAAATTTTAAAGCTGAATTGGCAGTCCTTATTATTAAATCGTCAGAAAATTCCTGGAGTGGTTGACGTTGATTGAATGTGATTGATTTCAACCAGGGGCATTTCAATCAATAGTGCAATCAGGGTGTGATTGAAATCAATCAGGGGCTTTTTCTGTTTATTTCCCTGATTGAAATCAATCAGAGCTGTGATTGAAATCAATCAAGGGGGATTTCAATCAGGCGTGTTTACTTTCAATCACATTCTCGATTGAAATGACAAAGGCAAAGGCCCAGGGACCGGTTAAACTAGTATTTGTACTCATTCCATGTGCTCTCCGAGATAATAAAGAGCCTTTATTACACTTTGAGACTGCCAAATCACATTTAATTACAGGAGCCCTTTAACATTAATAAAAAAGGCATGTCACGGACTGAGGAGGATGCTACTGAGAAGTCTACTAGATTAAAGTAATTGATATGTCTGCAGGAAATTAAGCGGCTTGATTTGGCATCATCTCTAACAAGGATCTGAGGTCCGTTACGACTTGATCTCTGCAGTGCCGAGCTGTTCAGAGGCTAGCTGGCAGGGAGCACCCCTCCTTTCAAAGGAGTCACCACTGTGGCACAGCCTGCAAGCAACGAAACAATGATGAGTTATAAGAGGGGGAAAAAGAAGAAAAAAACTACGCAGGCAGTGAAAACCACTCCCCATCATATTAATTAAGGAGAAGGAGCCACTTTGGTACCGAGTACCGTAAAGCACCGCAAAAAGGAAAAGAAAAATCAGAGGGGATTAAAAGGGTTGCAGGCTTGGCCTGAAACCGGCTATGAGTTATGAAACGAAGTATTAAGCTCTTTGGTTCACATGGTCTCATACATAAAATGCAGTGTGCACCAGTGTGCACACTGCACAGGTGCACACTGGTGCACACAAGTGCAGGTGCAGGGCACACAGGTGCACATTTAAAAGCTGAGACGCACAAGCTGCTTTAAAAACTGGAACTCATAATGAATGATAGGCATTTTAAACATCAATTGACCGCCTAGCTATTGTATGCTGGTAGTGCTATATGCATTATTTTCTTTTCTTTTCTTGTATGCATGACTTGAAAGATTACCTAGTACATTTTACTCACCTGCACCGTAATCGTCAGCTTCTTAATGGCCTTTAGTGGGACAAGCGTAGTAAGAGGCTACGGTGCTTTCTGCAAAGTGCATTGAGGTAATTATATACATTTTAGTTTGCACATGTCTGTGTACGTGTGTGTGTGTGTTGTGTGTGTATGTGTGTTTGTGCGCGTGTGCATGTGTGTTTGTGTGTGTGTGTATGTGTGTGTGTGTGTGTGTGTGTGTGTGTGTGTATGTGTGTGT
>Ga0307968_1000879_pt1 | contig 23393 bp, 17 predicted proteins | sample OrgLakmetagen650_FD_201834 | JGI IMG/M metagenome (GOLD analysis project Ga0307968, IMG submission 201834) | Saline water microbial communities from Organic Lake, Antarctica - #650 | ecosystem: Environmental > Aquatic > Non-marine Saline and Alkaline > Saline | place: Antarctica: Organic Lake...
CTGCTGTGCGCCTGCTGCTGCCCCGAACCCGATTCGCTGTTTGCCTGAGATGGTTCGGCCCCCCCGCCCAGCGGACGAGGGGGCAAGTAAAAATGTGTCTAAGGTAGCGCTGTAAAATGATTTAAAATTTAATTTTTTTTCGGTACCAAAGTGGGCTCCTTTTCCTTGATTAATGTGGGGAGTGGATAAATCCCTGCCTTTATAACTTTCGTTCCTTGATTCACAAACTCAAAACCAGCGTAGATGGCCGGAGTGGTGAGAGGTGACTGGGTCAGACTGGCATTTCTCAGCATTACAATGGTTACAATGGGGGTGGGCCTTCAGCCAGGTAGTTTGGCTGATCGGCTGCTGACTGGTCTCGGCCAGCCACAAATAAATCCATAAGCTCAGAAAGAAAAAGTCTATTGTTCTGCTGAGAAAGGAAATCATGAACAAGTTGGTTGTTGACCTGTTGCAGCAAAAAGGGTTGGGCTGCTGAAAAGTCCTCAAAAAAAGGTGAAAACAGAAAGTAAAAGTGTTTCCTCAGCTCACAAACTCGATGGTCTTGGCAAATTAAAAGAGAATTCCTCAGCATTACTGCTAGTAGCCAGCAGAGCCATCAACCACAGCATTGATTTAAAGGTCTTAATGAACATTAGCATGACATGTTAAGCAGCTGTGTGCCAACTCCAGACCATATTTCTTTGCCCAAAACAGCCCGTGTCTGACAAATATTGTACAACTTCCGATCGAATTCAAATTTGTGAAGACCTGATCTTCAACGGCGTAAGCCCAAGTGTAACTTGGGTGCTGTGTGCTCGCTGTGCTACACCTCTGGTGATGATCCTCTTTGGTTTGCTGTTTTGTGCCAGCCTGAACAGCCAAAGAACCTGCCTGATCACAAGTGTTAGAACATCCATAAAAATAATTACCTTCTAATACTTGTCGTGACTATTTGGTGTTTTGCTGATATAATGTAGTTATCCTGGTCGGTTAGTCAGGTAATTGGCCTCTGTTTGTGAGCAAATTACCTCTTTGATTTAGTGTTAGCACCTGTAACCGCTTAACCAACGCAGCAGTGTGGCCCTGCCACCAGGCCAGTCGTGCACAAGCCCGAGCCTATGGAGCGAGCGAGAGTGATGCAAGCAGAACAGCCTCAGCAATGCCCTGCAGCTTATCCATGCAGCCATGTAGCCCAGTAGCAGCAAAGCTCGTGGCAGAGAGTTTACAGAGTCAAATAAACGTGCAACTGTGTAAAAACTGGGATATTTGTTGTTGTAGCACTTGTAGCACTTGTAGCACTTGTAGCACCTGCAAAAAAACCCTTGGAAAGGGAAAAAGGCACAACGCTGCATTGCAGCACTGAATAAAGTCAGTGAACAATCAAGCATTTGCCAGGACCATCCGACCGCAATGAATTAAAGAGGGGGGATCATCTGTGCGTCTTGGGCACATAAAAAAACATGGACTGTCACACTGAGGATATCAAGAATGAGGGAGGCAAATATTATATTATTTGATCTCATGTGTGAGGAGCAGCACATGCACAATGAGAGGGTCCAGAACATCAAACATGGTCTGGTTCATCTCTCTTTTGCTGCGGGCCCTGCTGCTAGATGAACTTTGAACCAGCACTTGCCTGGCTAAGACTATAACATCGTGTATAAAGCGAATTTGAAATTGTGTCAGAGAGACAGACAGCAGTTATTGCCTTGCATATGTGTTAAGAGCCCCTTGCGGCATGAATAATGTTTTGCTACCGGCCTGCCTAGGAAATACAGCAAAGTAAAGCAGGGATACGTACATGTGAGGCCTGATCCCCATCTCCAAAAAGCAAAAGTACAGCACAGCGTGCTTATTGCCAACCTGAACAGACAAGGATATAGGGAAGTCAAGCTCCCAAGATCCTCATTGGAGTTATGGGGCCTACCTACAAAGACTAGATAAAACTCTGGCATACCTTAATTTGGATGACCATAAGATTAAAAACCTGAACTGAATGAACACTCCATCAGACATTGCAGACCTGCACTCATAGAAATAAGGTATGCACTGCAATATAACATAAGCAACAACAGTCAACTGTTGTTGACGTCAAGGTTTGGGTCTGGGTGCTATGGCACACAACCCCCCTGACCCACATTAATTTTGTAATGTTTGCGCGGGTGGAGGGTTGCCTGGTGCGGGCACCTACGTAGCCTCCTCCCTTAATCATGCTGGCTGTGCCATCACTACCAGAGGAGTCTTTTCTTATATTTCTTGTAAGGTTACGCTTGGAAAAAGCCTGCAACTAAACCAAAAAGGGGCTTAAAAAAAATCAAGGGAAAAGGGCTACCTACTAGTAGGCACTCAGCCAAAAAAGAGAGGCCACACCATATACCTGGCTGGTTCACAAAAGTCCTCACACGAGTCGGGCTTTCCTCATACTGAAGTGGGGGAAGACAAGCTGGCGGTGCTGTGTGCGAAGGCTGACAAGACGTCCATGCGGACAGTCCAGCAAATTGTGTTCCTCATCCTGAACAGTGTGTCAGTCACAATCGCACATATCCTGAGCTCATAAGGCCTTCTATTCCTGTTATGACGTATTCTTTGGACCAGAAGTGGCTGGAAAGGCAAGAAATTGCACGGCTGTGATTGTCAAAAATATCTAAGCGAAGATAAAGAGGCAACATACGCTTGTGATTTCTTTCTCTGTCATCCCACCAGCCAGGAACAATCCCCAGAAGTACATCAAACAATGTGTGTGATAAGTCTTCATAAACCTGCTGGAATGGTGAGTCTCATGGGGTGTCGAAATGTCAAGTTCTTTCCAGCCCCCAATGATATATTCGCGCAGAATGAGCTTGAACTGTACCAGATTGATAAAATCACAAGATTGTATGGCATCCCAAAAGTGCTGAGACACAGGGAAATCTTGGAGCATAAAACCCCTGATAAGTCCATGTATCACTTCTGTTTGCAAGAAGAAAGTCAGCCCGCACAACTTCTTCAAGAAGAGGAGGGTTTGAAGGATGGAGGGCCTGTATGCTGGAGGCCCTGGTTGGCAGGTGTTAAGAGCATCTAGTAGGCAAGCTGGGGGGGGGGGGATCCACCCTTGCTGTCCTGGAGATGGATAATTGGGGATGGGCGTCGGTGTTCATGTGGATATCATGGCCACTTAGATTTTATGTAGAGCACTTTGCTATGGCATCAGCGCACTCATTGCCAATCATTGGAAGTTCCCTAGGATGCCAGCATGAGCTTTAACCCTGTAGAGATGAATGGTATCTTTAGATTGCTGGATGTGGTGTACAGTGGATTCTAGGAGATTGGCATGCTTATGCCATTTCATGCGCTGGGGGTAGCGGATGCTCTTTTTTATTTGCCATAGTACACCAGCGCTGTCTGTCGCAATATGGGTGTATTCATTTATCAAGCAGCAACAATTCCCTCCAGGATTTACTGTGGGGGTTTAGTTGAATTGAAGGTGGTAAATTTCAGTTCCAATAGACTGAGATCAATTCCTTTGTTGAAAAATAATACAACTCCCATCTGTGAAGGCCCACTCTTTCTAGTCAGGGGCCTTGAGTCCTAGCAAGCGCTTTTGTTGTACATGACGGGAGGGGACCTGGCCGTGTTATGTATTGCTAATGTCACCAATATTTGCATTGATAACTGTGTTTTTTAGTCTATGGAAGCTTACATATTTTTGCAGTTCTGGCAATTTCCTTTCAGTTTGCGGTTCGAGAAAAGTTGCGGTGCCTGCGTTTTTGAAATTCCAGATTGCTTCTGGTGACAGGTATTTTATACCTTATCTAACCGTAATGGTTTGTTTGTAAATAGTTGCTCCCTGGCAGCTTTGTTCCAGACTACTAAGATGCGCATGCTGCATGTTGCTTCTGGCAGCGGTGGTGTTTTGCTTTGCTGGTATAGGAGTGGCATGTAGCGCAGTTTTTTCTTTGTGATATTTCCACGAATAGTACAGACATCCTTGTTGTAAGTGCAGGTTTTGTGAAAAGCGTTGGTGCTGTTTTCCATCTAAATTGGGAAGCAGCAGGAAGGTGGCAGTTGCCTCTTGGCTATTCAAGGCAGATGCGGTTGCGTGTTGCACTACTTTGAGCATGTGCTTATCGTCATACATCGGGTGGCAGGTGGAGAATCCAGTGAACTGTGTAGAGAACGCATCTGTTCCGGAACCAAAAACCCTGTCTCTTGGATGGGCTGTCCAGAACTTTTGACTCCGGGGTAACGTCTACAGGTGAGGGCATTCTTTCTTTTGTGACCAAGGCATGGTTGCGAAAGCCTGTCATGGAATGAATAGGCAGAGCCCGATAATGTGAGCATTCAGCCTTGGTATTGTTGCCTGTCATTGAGAGTCATGGGATTTGGTGAAGCAGTCCATTGATTTATGTTGTGATGTCTTGGACAAGGGGATTTCAGCAGGGCGTGTATGCCTCGGTGGCGAGCAGAGGATATGTATCCTGTTAAAATTCTGAGGGGTGATGATGCCGAAGAATTTACCATCTATGCCGTACACACATGTCATCTCTGGAAGGGCCTGGAACTTGTAAAGTGTGCCTTTTGAGCAGTCCTCTGCTTGCGGCGGTTGGCTAGGTGCCTCATATTGCTCACTATGTCATGTGTTGCCTCTGGAACTGGAAGTGGTCTGGTACTCCACACTCCCAAAAGGATCTTGGGGGGTAAATTAATCACAACTTAATCTGATGCTGCTGATGCCTCCATCAAAACAGCTGGCCCTAAGGGAAATCCCTTCTACAGCATTTACTGACTTAAAAGAATACAAATAATATCAAGTTTTACTACATTTACAAAACACAGCCCAGTCACCTACCTCAAGGCTTTGGTGCCTATCCAATTACCACGACGCCTTGCAAGCATACATGCACCCCCTCCACTGACTAGGGATTTCCAATACCGTAGCAAACTACCATGAAAACTACCAGACGCTTATCAAAATAGGCACTGCCAATGGAGCCGCTAGCAACGCTTACCTAACAGCGTCCTATGTCCCTGTTAAGAACAAGTGCATCACTATGAAGTACAGAACAGGAACCCTGTACAACCAAAAGCATGCGGTATGGTGTAAGCACTCAATTAGCTTGACTTCCCCCTCTCTCTCAACTAGACAATGCTTTGCATATCCTTTCTGCTGGATGCCAACACACACAAATAAGAAATTAGATCACTGAGAGACACAACTTAGCATGCAGCATGATCTTCAAGGCCATCAGCAACACAGGCTCCATAGGATCCTGCCTTTCCTGCATGGATATAGGCGAACGGCTGGCTATGCAAAATCTTCAGATTCCTGATACAGCTGAGACTAGGATTACACCAAAGTGGCTCTTTCCACCCTGCTTCTCAGACAAAAATAGGTTTACCTCAAGCCGCCCGGATGCTGTACTGGTTGCTTCCATCTTTGTAAGAACAAAAAAACAACAGACTAGCAATGAAGGGGGGTGGGTGGGTTCTTAGGAGTGGCAGGGGGCAAGTGAGAGAGACCAGGAGCACCTCAGCAGCTCCGCCAACCATTAGCAGACCCACCTTTCCCAGACAGCACTGACCCAAAGATCTCAGCATTCTTCAACGTGACATTCACCCCATCGAGATCAAGTACTGTGAGGACGTGAGGACACTAGACCGCAGAATCAGCCAGCGTCGCGCAGGAACAGCACAAAGGCTGCTGCTCCATCCTTCAAGGAGTTCCGTTACCCTCCACACCATCCTTTTGGGAGTGGGTGGCACCATCTACAACAATCACACACTGGAGCCTTTTAAAGAACTGGGTCTTGACCCTTTAAGAGCTAACAAACTTGCTTTCAAGCGTCATTCTGTCAACTACGCTGCCAAACTTTTCCACACCAAGCGTAAACTATCTAGTACTATCATCATCAGGAGACGGTTTCAGGTCAAGCCTGCAACCCTGCCAATCCTCATTGATTTCTGACATTGTTTTCTTCCTGCGGTGCTGGAGGATTTTATGGTACCCGACACCAAGAGTGCGTGGCTCCTTTTCCTTAAATAACGTGGGGGGTGGTTCTCCCTGCCTGCCTGCATAGTTGTTTCCTTCCTTTTTCTTTTCTACCATGAAACTACCTGCAGCCAAAAAAATCCCAATCGGAAGGTCCAACAGAGTATTAGAAGGAGAAAAGAAGCAACAAAGAGCCTGAAGTTGCAGGCACAAATTGCAGAGCTAAGCCTAACATATCACCCGTCCCGTCCCACACTTTTGATGGAAAATTTGCATGTCGCGCCCATTGCATGTCTGCATTGTACCAAAATAAGAGAGGCCGTGATAGGCCTACCTTTTGGTGTATGGGGCGAAGTCGCATCGCATGCACGCTTACACGTCTGCATTCGAATCGAGTGGAATATAATATTTTTGTGGTGTTGATACGGGATAATTTTACAGATTAATAAATAAATCGCCGTCCTATCGCAGTCGTCCTTGCAAAAAAATGCTGAGAGCCGCCACGTAAGTTGAAATGGTTAAACGCAAGCAATGGAGAGTCGAACGGATTCTTTCGCTCCCCCCAACCTGCTTTTCCCTCTGATCTGGTGTGAATTTATCCTCCTCCTCCTCTTGCCCACCCCTTCCCTCTAGCAGGGGCAAGGCCATCTCAACAATGGCGAGCAGCAGTGGTCGTACAGTGCTGGGCAGGCGTGGTGCCAAACCCACACAGGCAAGCAGGCGCACGTTGAGCACCACAGGTGGGATGCGTGATGCGTGATATCATGGGCTGTAACAGAAATTTATTAGAGCTGTATCAGAGAATGAGGCAACCTCTTCCCCACAGTGTCCTGTACGAGCTGGACAGGGAATGGAAAACAGAAGGTTAAGGGAATCTCTGACCAAAGGGGCATGTGGCATGTGAGATGGGCCAGCATACGAGAAGGGAATACTTAGGGCCAAAATGCACAGCCTGAAATCTTCCAAGATGTCCGTACTGGCATTAACAACATTGTTGTTGGGCCATTGACTTTATTATGTGGCGTGTACAGCACAGACAGCTTGTTTTATTCTCAGTCTACATTCTTCTCCTACTCCAAAACGTGATCATGGCTTTTATTAGAGAAGATGTTTACGCAAATGAGCCCTGTTTGATTTCCCCACTTGCTGCACGAGTATGCACTTTAGCGTGCATAATAAATTGGTTACTACTAGTCCCTTGCTTCACCATCAAGGGTGGTAGTTGATATCGGTGAACGAGTAGTACGGTATTCAGTAAAGGCTCTTTAATCGATTTGCGAACGAACTTTGCTACTTGCTTCCGTTTGTTTGTATCTACATAGCCTATGCTTGCGTCTTTTTTTGTCCTCTAATCCAGTCTAGATGCATGTGCAACCTCAATTTAGAGCATCGATACTCCTTGCAGATGTTCATCATTTCTTCAAAGCTAGGGTCTCACCGATCAGACAACAGACAATAAAAAGAAGACGGGACGGAGTAACCGAGTTGCATGTCGTAAGCCACAATCTTCAGCAGAGTGTTGTCTGGATGCATGTGTATGCATTCCCTCGTCAGACCATGATCTCTGCCCCTTACTCTGGTCTCTGCCCTTGCAGCACCCGGCGTGTCGCACAGCTCACCTGGTACACCAGGACACAAGCACAGCTCAAGCGCTCCTCATGGCCTCATTGATAATGTGTGGGACCAAACAAAGCAAGTGAGTGGTGGAGGGCCGTGTAGGGTATTCTGACCCTTCCTGTGTGTGCACTCGTTACATTTCAGTTATTGCTGTAGGAGAGTGCTGCTTTGGGGAGAAGGTCGCACCGGAAGAAGGCTGTGTCTGTGTTTCCAGCAATGTAAATTATATAGGTGTAATCTACCCTTTGTCTTGCCATTGAAATGAAGCGTTGCAGCTTGGTCATCAGGCCAAGGAGTTAAAATGCCTCCCCCTTGCCTGCATGAGCTATTCTAGGCTGAAGGCCAATGATGGCATTGATCGCCACCTGTCAGATGTCTATGAACACACTAGCAATGCTTAAATGCTTCTGGTCATACACAAATATCAATCCCTGTGAGCTGTGAGTCTGCTTCAGCATCAGTTAATGCGATCCAAATGCTAACTATCACGCTTTAATTCATCAAGCTCACCTTACAAACAGTGTTTGTACAATCGTTAACGTGCAAGGTGCAAATTTATCCCTCTTTGCGAGTGGACGAGGTGGGCAAGGTGAGAAAGTGCTTGCGCAACTGTTAACACTCATGCTGTATGTCTATGACCTACTTGCCTAATGCTGTCCTAGCAGCTTTGTTTGATTAAAAGGGATTTAATAGTGGTTTGCTGCGACCAAGCTTTGCTTTGACCATACACAACTGTTTGAGTTAGGATCCCTTGCGAGTGCTCATTAGTTACTGCTCAGCACTCAAGAAATACGGTGATAAGAAGAGCAAACAAGGAAATGAAAGACAGAGGGGAAATACTTGGGTGACCAGCAAATCGCTTTCATGTATTTTGCAGGTCGACGTGGTGGTGGTCGGTGGGGGCTTGGTGGGCTTGAATTGCGCATATGAGCTAGCTTCAAATGGTGAGGAGAAGACACTGCATGGGTTTTGGTAGAGTATAAAACTGCTAAAGTTGGCCATACCAGACGTACCCCTTAAAGTCATGCTGTCAACACTTATCAGGAGCCAGTCTCAGGCCAAGCTTAAAGCCTACTGATCCACTGTGTGTTTCCTTTTTGGCGGGTTAGATTAGATGAACCGTACGCGGTGCCAAAATGGCTGCTTTTGCTTTGTCAATGTGGGGAATGGCTTCCTCTGCCTTATTGTATTTTCCCGTTATGTACCTTTTTATACTATGTACCTTTTTATACTATGTACCTTTTTATACTAGTATGTTCCGCTTTAGTAGGGGGGTACTTATAAGGCCGCTTAAGTAGGGGGGTACTTATAAGGCCGCTTAAGTAGGGGGGTACTTATAAGGGAAGTGCTCAAGTAGGGGTGCTTTAGGTTTCAGGGGTACTGAAATACCCCCTGATAGTAGAAGGGTCCACTTATTCATTAAATTTGCGTTTAGCAATTTCAAGAAACAAAGCTACGACTGCAAACAGCTTTCGATTCAGTAGCACGGTCAACCACATCTCACCACCTCACTGATGATGGCACAGGCAAGAGCGTAGATTCAGTAGCACGGTCAACCACATCTCACCAATCTCACCACTCCACTGATGATGGCACAGGCAAGAGTGTAGCTGTGCTTGAAAGCCGCACCCGCGGAGCTGGCCAGTCAGGACGCACAAGTGCCCACATCATGCAATGGTACATTGATTTGCCCCACGCTACATTGTCTTGGCTTGCACTCTCGATTGATTGCACGTTTGCTTTTTGGGGGGCTGTGCCTTCTCTAGCCGGCTTGCCTTTGCATTCCTTTGCCTTTCAGTATTACTTGCTTGTTTTTGTAAAAAATGCGAATGCAGGGGTAATCGGTATAACAATGCCATTGCCACTTGCAGGCACGACAACTACTACAAATCGTTGGAGAAGACGTATGGCTTGGAGAACAACATCAAAATTGCGGACAGCATGACTGGAGCGATTGACTGGCTTGAGCAAGTTGTGAAGGATGAGAAGATAAAGTGTTCATTCACACGTCTGCCAGGATATTTATTCCCTGCTACGAGTGGCCTGGTGAGTTATCAGTGTTCACTCACGCGTCTGCCAGGATATTTATTCCCTGCTACGATTGGCCTGATGAGTTAAGCCCTGAAACTTATCCCCTTACCCTAAGTGCTATGCAATACCCAGCAAAACAAAGCAGCACTTTGTCTGTCATTGAAACAGGTTGGTGTGCATGGTATGGTTGTAAACTGTAACGCACAGCCAGCACACGGCAAGACATTGTTTAGGGTTTAGATATGCGTGTACAATTCCTAAGCGCTGCATACTACTGGAGAACAACTATCTGGCCTTGCTCAGCATGAATGAACAGTGCGTGCACTCCGTTGTAGGCCAGGGCGCAGGGTTGGCTGTGATGACAGGCATCTCTGATGCGCCTTGATTGAACATGTGTGGATTTTTGAACATGTGTGGATTATTGAAGAACACGTGTGGATTATTGAAGATGGTGTGGATTGCAAAGCTCTTTGTCTTGGCACAAGCTGGCTGTGATACATATGTGATCACATGGTCTGATATATGCCTTGCCTGTATACTGTCTTGGCACAAGCTGGCTGTGATACATACTGTGATCACCTGGTCTGATACGTGCCTTGCCTGTATACTGTCTTGGCACAAGCTGGCTGTGATACATACTGTGATCACATGGTCTGATACGTGCCTTGCCTGTATACTGTCTTGGCACAAGCTGGCTGTGATACATACTGTGATCACATGGTCTGATACGTGCCTTGCCTGTGCTGTCGGTGCAGGACTCCATCCGGGTCCTTGATGAGGAGCTGTCTGCGTGCCACCGAGCAGGCAAGTTGTGTAAGCACAACAACAGTAGCGCCCATTAGAGTAGGGTGGTGTGAACGCATCCACTGCTAAGCAGTTCACCATCGAAGGAGTAAGTGACCAAAGGAAATCCTAGTGTCCTGCCCGCGAGGTCGCTTATTACGCTTTAGCGTAATAAGCGCTCGGATTTTTGCGGACGAGCCATGGCCCTCCTGTGTGGTTCTGATGATCTCTCTTTGCCTCTTTGTTGTGGAGGCGTTTTTTGGTACCCGATACCAAAGTTGCTCACTTTCTTTCTTTTCAAGGTAATGTCAATGCTCACTTTTTCTTTCTTTTGTTTCACGGATATGCCACAAAACCTTTTTTTTGCAGGGTTGATGGACGTGCGCAAGGTGAGGTGTAGGGTCCATAGTTGCGGCAACATCCAAAGATCGGTTTGATGCTGGTGTTCTTGTTATTATGCAAGCATCCATGCTCTTTTTGACTAGGTGTTGAGTGGGTGCATTTCATATTTTGTCGTTGGTGTCCAGCACTCACAAGTGGGGAGAAAGCGGTGTGAGAAGACTATCTTTCCCATATTTTTTGCTTCCAATTACAGTTTCAATATGCACCATATCTCTCTACCTATACCCATGTGGCCAAACATACACTGTAAAAAGAAGTTAAGATACATATCTTCCTACCTCATTATCCATCAGAAACACCTCAAAGTCCCAGCCCTGGAGCGGGAATGTGTTGCGTTGGTGGTGGTGTGGCACCAATATCAGGCCCTGCAAGGCTTCCTTTGCTCCTTTGTCCTTGTTAAGATGGAATGAGCAGCTCCTTTGTCCTTGTTAAGATGGAATGAGCAAGGGAAGCCTTGCAGGGCCAGCCGATGGCGCCACACCTCCAACGCACCGCATTCCCTTTCCAGGGCTGGGATTGCCGAGGCTTATTCCTGTTGGAAGAAGCGGTAGGAGATAAATGAAGACGATAATGTATGGGTGTAAACCTTTACTTTTTCAGATTCTGTTTGGGGGCATAGAGAGTGAGATGGGACGTTTGAGACTGGAACTGTAAGTAAATGGTGCAGGAAAGACAGGTTACTCATAATAAGGCGTGTTTTAAAACTGGGACTGTAAGCAAATAACACGGGAAAGACCGATTACTCACAACACCCGTTTTTTCCTCTCACAGCCACGCTCCCGCTCACTGTTCATTTTGACATGCACATGATGTACTGTGCCACCTCTCTCCTGCGCAGGTCGATCTGAAAGGCGAGCACAAGAACGGCAGCATTTACACATGTCTTTCCTTTCCTCGGAGGTAGGAGCACAAAGAGGAAGTGTGCAAATTGAAAAACCGGAGCAACCTTTACTAGTGTGCGTGTACGTGCATGTGTGTACTTGTGTTATCTTATTATGATTTCTACTCCAAGCTGCATTACGCATTTTAACCCTCTTAAATGTTCAGGCTCAGTGTCCTTGTCCTTGTTCCTCTACTGCTATATTCAGCGCCGAGTTTCATCCGCTGGAGTACATCAATGGGCTAGCTGAGGTGCTCAAACACAAGTATGGTGTGAAGATCTATGAGGGCACCCGCGTGCACGGAGAGCGTCAAGACATTGGCACAAACGGCAAGGTTGGTTGCAGTGTACCTGAGTCTAGTACTCAAGTGATCTCTGGATGCAAAAGGTATTGGCATAACAACAAGGTCGGTTGCAGTTGTACCTGAGTCTAGTACTCACTTGCTTTCTGGATGCAAAAGACATTGGCAAAACAACAAGGTCGGTTGCAGTTGTACCTGAGTCCAGTACTCACATGCTTTCCGGTTGCAAAAGACATTGGCATAAACGGCAAGGTTAGTTGCAGTGTATCTGAGTCTAGCACTCACATGCTTTCTGGACGCAAATGTTGATGCAAAAACGGCAAAATAAGTTGCAGTGTGTCTGAGTCTAGTACTCACATGCTTTCTGGACGCAAATGTTGATGCACAAACGGCAAGATCAGTTGCAGTGTATCTGAGTCTAGTACTCACATGCTTTCTGGACGCGAATGTTGATGCACACAGCTTCTTGATCCGTCAGGCAACAGTTTTGCCGCCTGTGGTGTTGTGGAAGAAAAACAGCAATAATGTAAATGTGGGAGAAGATCAGCAATAATGTGATGCTTACACATGCTTGCTGCATTGCACAGGTGCATGCAGAAAGTGGGGGCAGCATTACGGCTCGTGAGGCGGTGGTTATTGCTACCAACAGCCCCATCAGCCAAAACTGTGAGTCACTGAATCCTGTCAGATCAATGGATCGGATTCACTTGCAAGAGATAGATAAGGACAGCAGCTGCAAGCTTGACAGATTAAATCAGGAGCAATTGCTCACGGACAACCTATCTTGCCGTCTGCTTATTTCCATCATGCTGTTGGCTCTAACAGTGTTGGTCCATGCACGGCAAGCTGCGCACCGCACCTACACAATGACATTTGAGGTGCCCAAGGGCTCAGTCGAAAGAGCAAACTGGTACGTGCCATCTTCAGCTGTGAGTCTTTCTTGCAATATTTTGCATGCTTGCTTGTGCTACAAGAGCCGTCAAATGTATGCACCAACCTCTTCACATGCACTATCTTACAATTTTGTGCTTGCTCATGCTACAAGAGATGTCTATACATGCACCAAAGTCTTCACATGCACTGTCTTGCGTTTCAGGTGGAGCACGGCGGATCCTTACCATTACGTGCGTTTGAGTGGGACATCATATGATACAGAAACAGAACGCAGGCAATGACAACCACTCCCCACATTATTAATAGGAAGGAACAGAAGTTTGTACATATTTTCTGAAGGAGTTGGGGTGTCTGATGTCGTCAGCGTTGCTAAATGCTTCTTCAGCATTGCAAAATTCTTCAGCATTGCAAAAAGCATTGTTTGCATCAGTACTTCAAGGGGTTTAATGTCAGTAGGAGCACTGCAATAGGATTGAAAGCAGATGTTGATCTATATGTCAAGAAACAAGGATAACCTCCATCGCATGTACTTGTGTAGATGAGGCTCAGCATTGAATCACAAGACGGCAATAACTTCTTTTAGAAAATAGCATTACGCGCAATTAGCTCACAAACCATTGACTTTCAAATGCAGATCCGCATCCAGCCGGGCGAAGATTATGATGTCCTGCTTGTGGGCGGGGAGGACCATCAGACAGGGTCGGTCTTCTCGTGGCATGAAACATGAAACGAAACAATGCACAGGAAGTTGAAACCCCTGCCTATGTAATGATCCCATAAGCACATGGGTACGTTGCACTGAAAGCCACTGCCCTGCCTATGTAATGATCCCTTTAACACATGGGTACATTGCACTGAAAGCCACTGCCCTGCCTATGTAATGATCCCTTTAACACATGGGTACGTTGCACTGAAAGCCACTGCCCTGCCTATGTAATGATCTCTTTAGCACATGGGTACATTGTTGTGCAAAAGGGATCATTACAAAGGCAGGACAGTGGCTTTCAGTGCAATGTACCCATGGGTACATTGCACTGAAAGCCACTGCCCGGCTGAGAAGTGTACCCTATTGTACCCGTACGCAAGGAAAGTTGCTCTCTTGGTTGTGTTCTGAAAGCACGTTATGCAGCTTGAAAGTCTCCAAGCCTGCTGCTTGTAGCAATACCCATGACAATGTATCCAACAAAAACGAGTATGCCTGTGAGCATTGCGTTACAGCGTTTCCTTGGTGCTGTTTTAGCCTATTCAAGTCCCTTCCTGTCTTACATGAAAAGCGTCCTGATTGTCAAAAAAAATAGGGACGCAGCTTCTCCCTAAGGAGTTGAGGGGGTAAATTCTTCCCGTTACCACAGCATTCTCATTCATCCTTGCGATTTGCCTTCATTTAACATATATATAATAACAATAATATATATGCATAACACATCAAGATAGGCAGTAAACGAAGTATGGGGTTGTGGAGTTGACCCACTGGGCCTCAGCGCTTTCATTGGCTGCACCTGTAGCAAGAAACTACCGACTTGGTAAAAAAATCTTAACTAGGGCAACCCCCCCGGAATTATGTACACCATGATATTGAGCCACCTCTTTTGCCTTCTTAAAAGGAGAGGCTGGATCTCAATCTTTGCCCACCCACCGAGTCATTTCATGCCTCTTTTACAATGATGCGAGGACTCTTCAAAGGTCCAAAAGAAGGTTCAAAAAGCCAGTTGGCGTCCTGTTACTGCGTTTTAAATCAGTTACAAATCAGTTACAAGTGGTGCATCACTGCATGCCTCTCTAATGTCCTGCTTTGATAAATCCTGCTTTGTAAATAGTACAATTTGACGCCAGGTCCGTAGATAGCAAGTTTGGTCAGCCCTACAAATCAGGAGCATGCAGAAGCACCCCCTGAAACAAGGTTGGGTTCCTTCACTGTCTACCAAGCGTCAATTCATACAGTTCTGACTATATTGAAAGGTCACAGAAGCACGATGTGTGTTGTGATTTAATGGTATAAGTGCACTCTTTGCCACAGCTGCTTGTGGTGGCGCTGCTCGTTTACGCTAAACAGAAACGACACTTTTTTGTGCCAGGCAGAGCACGCGTGAGTACACCGACAGCTTTGCTAAGCTGGAGAGCTTCACACGCTTGAGATGGCCGATGGTCAAAAGGGTCATCAACAAATGGAGTGGTCAGGTGGGTTTCTGAAAAGTGCCATCAACTAATGGAGTGGCCAGGTGGGTTTCTGAAAAGGGTCATCAACAAATGGAGTGGTCAGGTAAATTGGTACGTAGTCTTTTGGGAGAGGAGGAAGGATTGCAAAGGACGCACTACCAAGAAAATTGTTGATGACAGCCTCTGTAATTACCTAACAAAACTCCTACTCTTATTTGTACAGACACATTCCCTTATATTGCTGTTCTGTGTTCATGCAGTACTACGAGCCGGTTGACGACCTCGGATTGTATGGCCTGGATCCACCAACAGGAACCTCGGCACCTTTCTGCTCTGGCGTGAAGCGCTACATTGCCACGGGGGACTCAGGGCAAGGCATGACAGGTATGTCTGTGTGCTTGTCTGTGTGTATGTCTGGGTGTATGACAGGTGCGTGTGTGCCTGCGTGTTAGTTTAATTACTGTATAGACCACTGTATAGACACTGTTTACAGACACTGTATAGACCCACTGTATAGACCACTGTATAGACCATGATGGTGTGCCTTCCGATTTGGTGTGGGGCGGCTGTTTGCAACCGAAGGAGAAATAAAAGGTGGCAGAAAAAACCACTCACCATTTTATCACAGAATATAAAGCTCTTGGCAATGATTTGTCAATTTATATGCAGGCAGCTTTGGCTAATGTGGGAACTCATTGAGGGCTGTTTCCAATGAAACATTGATCTTTCCGGTGTGCGCCTTTAGTTTCTCTGTATGGACAAAAGCAAAAATATAACTAGCTTTACACTGCAACGAGTGTAACTGTGGGTGCTTTTAGTCATGGCAAAATTAAAATGAAAAATATACAAGATGAAAGGTAAACAAGACATCAATTGCTCAGCAGTCAGCGTCAGTCACATTTCATTAGCTAGCCTGCTGGCTGCTCGTCCAGAATCCGTTTGGTGCATTTGAATGTTTATGTTCATCAAGGAGTGCGGCCACCACCACGTGACAGCACAGCACAAGTTTCTCAAATTTCCCAGTGAATTTGCTTTGGCACATGCGTCAGGGAGCACACGGCTACACTACAATAACACGTGGCAAATTTCTGAACAATGAATTGCAGGAAGTGCGATAGCAGCCATGGTGATTGGGGCACAGATCCTGCAGCGCCCCTGTCCTTGGATCAATCTGTACAGCCCTGAGCGCTTAACCTCTCTGGCAGCTCCTTCCAGTGTGCAGGTAAACATTGTGTATCAAAATTCACGGTGACTCTGTAATATGTACAGCCGAGTGCTGGTCTGACTTCTCTTTTTCCTTGCTATGCTGAAAGCTCTTTTTGTGTCGTTGTTAAGGGAGAAGCGCCTTTGCAACATGTGTTTCCTCAGTTAGCTCATTTTGCAAAATCAGCTATGGTGCAATTTGGCACCACCAAAATGGACAGGAACTGTCCTCAATTTAAGCTTGATCATTCAGCTGTGCTTTCACGCATTTTTGTGCGGCATTGCCAGGATCTGGGGTCTGAGGTGCTTGACACAACTCGTGGGTATTTGCGTCTTGCTCCACACACACCAGAGGTGCGTTGGAATTAAGAGAGGGATTTGGCACGGAGAGCTTGGCAGCACTAGCTTCTGGTTTATTTGACAAGCATTGAGCCTTGTTGTGCTGTTATATTAAGTATACATCCATCTACGCACCAACCCTCCTGAAATTATTTGCAGTTTTACAAGGTTTCTTGCCAGAAGCAATCCTCTTTCTCCTTAAAGGGGAGCATAAACAGCAATTTTGTCTCACTTTTTTTGCTTTATTCCTGTGTATTTTAGGACTTGCGTGGCCTCGCTGACAGTGAGGACATTGGCACAGATCTGCAAGCAGGTGAATGGTCTGACAGTATTTTTTTATTGGTTGCTATTTAATTTGTGCTATTATGCAGCAGCCTGCAGCAAGTAAGCATCAATCGTACCACTCCAACTTTTGAGGGTAACGGTGGCGCTTCCAAAACACAGTGGGGTATCAAAGTCAAAGTCTTGAAGCCTTGCAATTCATTTTGCAAATGCGAATGCCATTCATGATGTATGATGTATATACAAACGAAATGCAATTGGTGATGCAGACGCAGATGCAATTCATGATGCAAAAAAGCTGCCCTTGAAAGCTTATTCACTTATTCAACATGCTTGTTTGGCAACAACGACAGCAACGTGTTTTTGGAGTAGGTCACACAGTGGCAAAGCTATTCGAACAAATTAATTCCTTTTTGAATGTTTGTGGAGGTCATTGTGGTAAACAGTATTATATTATTTCAGTAACGTGTGCAGGCTTCTGATCTTGCTGTGAAAAATACTGATTGGCAATTGGCGCAGTCGCGCTTGAACAAACTTTGCAAGCGCTTGCACACACACATACACACTTGCAAACACGCACACACGCACGCACGCACACACCTCTGCACCATCTTTTATACGCATACATAAGCGCAGGGGAAGGCACGGTTGTGCAGGCAGGCCTGAACAAAGTTGCTCTGTACCGTGACGAAGACCGCATGCTCCACAAGATGAGCGGGATTTGTACGCATCTGGGCTGCGCAGGTGGGTGGAACAAAAAGGAATGAAGTGCAGGGCAAGGGCATCAAACTTGTCAGTCTCCAACTATAGAATAGTATCAACAACTTCCAGAGGGAAGTGATTAATGCAGTTTTCTGTAACATTGGATGTCTCATAGAGCTACGAAAGGAACAGCTTCTAGCTCTCGACATTGGTTGGCATGGTTTGCCTTTGAGGAGATACTGCACCAGCTTACACACACACACACACTCCTATCATCGACCTCGGACCTGTTGTTGAACTTTGATTTTATATTTGCAGTGGAATGGAATCCAATGGACAAAACCTTTGACTGCATATGCCACGGTGCGTGCCAAACACTAGCGCTGCTTTCTGCCATTGCAATGAAATCTTTTTGAAGCTGCTGTGAATTAATTTCATCTGCTTCTTAAATGGCACATGTTCACGTGCACACATGCCACACGTATACACATTTAACGTATTACTGCATTGTTTCCCTCCTATCCAACCTTTGGATTCAAAATTGGAAGGGACCCTTTTTGGGTCGTCTGATTTCAAAGTTATAGGACACATTGCAGCAACTGCTGCACCATGATTTCTATACTGCTTATTGCAGCAACCAGCAACCATGCAAAACATGTGATGCAGGTACCAACTACAATCGCTATGGCAAGCTGATTCAGGGCCCAGCAGGTACGTGACTCGGTTTGGTGCAACTCATGCTTTATTTTGTTTTCAGGCCGTTCATGTGATCGGCGGCACAAAGGTCGTTGAACAGCTCTGTTGTGTGTAAAACAGTGGTTGGTTCAGAAAACGATTGTGAGCACCTGTTGCTGCTACTCACACACATACATACACACACACTTAATTGTAGTGTCTGATCTTGAGTACTTGGGATCAAAAGGAAAACCGCTGCCACAGACTGCGGCATCAGCGCAGCCAAATCCAGCTGAGGCTGTACAGTTGCAAAAAGGACCTGAGGCGTAAAGCAGCCATGCTCGTTGTTCTTATAGGGTCAGTGCTGGCATTTCCTTTGATTTTGAATTCGATGTACCAAGTAAATTGTTGCTGACAGGGTTTGTTATACTCTCTGGCCAGTTTAGCCAAATTGGGTTACATTGCTTCCGTGCCTTGCTGAGAAGAAAACCAGGCTACTTTGACACATGCCATCAAGTTGATGTGTCTATGTGTTGCTGCATAAAGTACAATCTATTTGTAAGCTGCAACTTAATTTGATTTATTCTGGTTCATGTAAATTCCAAGTTGATTTTGAAGTGCTGCACAGCAATTCTCTCAGAATTGCCTCCCAATATATTACAATGTAACATACTATCTTGGCAAGGTGTGGGTGGGTGTACTTGCAGCCTGGACAAAAAAGGCATACCAAAAAGCAATTTCATTCCATTAGAAGTTCTAATTTAGGACATGCAACCCAAAAGGTGATTTTTTAGTTTTGCTCCACCGGCAGCACCCATTCTGGCTGTTCCTTACCTTATTTCCTTCCCTCAATACAACACAACAAACGGCTGCGGAGAGAAAAGGCAGTAAGTGCAATAGCTCATGGTCACCATCACTAAGACCAGCGCATTGACATCAACGTGGTCTAAGGTAGAGTGAGAGCTACACCAGACACGCTCTTCCATCTCCCTCATGCTATTGTCTCAGGGACCAGTTTCAGAACAAGCCCTTTCTCGGAACAAATATTATACTTCAGCGGTGGAGGAGCTAAATGGTCGGCCATGCCAAAGAGGCTCGTTTACTGTGAGTGATATTAGTTGAGTTACTACCTGCACTGATTTAACCTCATGTTGAAGGATGTAAAAGCTAATCTCGGACATGTGCAATACACTCTAGCTATTGCTGGGATCCTTCCAGGTTGACCATGTTAGCTTGGAGGGGAATAAGACTATGCAGGCAACCACTCCCCACATTAATTAAGGAAAAGGAGCCATCTTGGTACTGGTTACCATATAACTCCTGCACCACAAAATGAATGGAGATCATTGTAATCCAAGCTAAACTAAACTACAAGCTGGTAGCTAGTGTGCAGGGCCGGGGGCAGTACACACAGCACATGAGAAGGGTTGGTCAGAATCGTGAATTTGCACCGTATATGACCGTATGATTGGTGATTTCCCTGCAAAAAATTCCATATATTTTTCCCCGGGACTGGGAGGTTTACTTAACCATTTGGCTGAGCATTGAGGGCTGAGCTAATTAAATACCGCAATATTGAAACCAGAAAATGCTATGTTCAATAAACTGTCTCCAGCTTATTGAACGAGACTAGTCGAAACAACATCAACTGATAAATCATCTAACTAATTCACACAATTCGTCACTGCCATCAATTGGGCGTGACAATATACACTATGTGTATGGTCCTGGCTAACCTTCCATGACCATGTATGTTATGCTAGTGGTAGCAGCTGTTTTTCACAAAACTGGATGCCAACAACCCCTTGATACAATCCTGCTAGGAGCCTTTTGGCATAAGTGCAGCAGCCACTTAGGGTTCCAGTCTAATTGCCTTAGAAGTCATGAGAAACTAAGCTTATACGCGTCCCACCAGATCCGCGACAGAAAGCATGAAAACTAGATGTCAAATCAAGTTAAGGGGAATAGAGAAAGCATCATGCCCAGATTAATAGCTTATATTGATAGGAATAGAGAAAGCATCATGTCCAGACCAATAGCTTATATTGATAGAGAATAGAGATATATTTACAGGAATAGAGAAAGCATCATGCCCAGATCAACAGCTTTTTATTGATGGCACCTTTAGACAAAAAAAGGCCTCCAAGGTGGAAAAGCCATCCAGCAGAGGAACGAATTCTTTCCATTGCTGTGGTCCCATGCTCTTACCAGTACTGTCTCCATGCCTGTGCGCTCGCTCATACTTGTGTGCGTGTCTATCTCTGCTAGGACTGCGTGGGTGTGAACATACGTACGAGCTGTTCAAACTGGGCGTGCTATTCCCATGCAAGACTTTACTGCGCATAGGAGGAGAGGTGTTTGGAGAAACACCGAGTCGCCCAACACACACAACAACAAATTGGCCACTTCTAATCATTCTAAATTTGCCATCCCCTTTTCTTTAATGAACGCCGCTATTGTGCCGCGGTATCCTAATCTTGATCTGTCCAAACATGTTATGCGCAATGTCAGTAGGCTCCGATTGCGTGCGCATACTTTGAAAGTTGAGGCAACAGCATGGCTTGAAGGCAGTTCTCACGTATTTTACCAGTGCTCTGGTGAAGATGGACATGTCCAGAACGAGGTGCACGCTGTTTTACTCTGCCAAGACCATCGGGTTTGCGAGCTGAGGAAAGATTTCTTCTATTAGTTTGAACCTTTTTCTGAGGACTTCTCAGCAGCCCAACCCTATTTGCTGCAACAGGTCAACAACCATGTCACGCCCAATCGCTGGCAGCGACAAATTGTGTGAAAGAGCAGTTACGGGTTGACTGTTGGGAGTTTTTGTCTTGTTCAATAAGCTGGATGGCCGGTCTTATTGATAACCTTCTTCCCAGATGGATTTGATAGTTTTGGTAATCATGTAATCACCTAGCGCACAGTCATCACAATGGCTTAGCTGCTTTTATCCTGGCTAATTCTTAGTTTCCCTGGGTTTTATGTTGAGTGCCTCGAGGTTGTGTAGCTAGGCGTGCCCTCAGCCCGTTGCCTTTGTTCTCCTTACTAGCCCTGTATCCCTAGACCTTGATGCTACGTAGGCACCTAAATACACAAGCTTTCTTTCTTTCCCATGCTTAACCTTCATGTACACGTTTGCCCTTCTCGCCATCAACCTGGATACCCCCCCTACTTTCTTCTATTTCTTCTAGCCTGCCTCTCTAGCTCCCTTTTTACTTATTAACTTTTGTCACGCCCAATCAGTGGCAGCGACAAATCGTGTGACAGATCAGTTTAGTTGGTTGACAGTTGAGAGTTCTATATGCCTTGTTCAATAAGCTGGATGGCCAGTCTTATTGATAACCTTTATCTTCTGGATTTGATAGCTTCGGTAATCAATTGACAACATGTGAGAATTCTAAGAGGTACCATAAGAGGGGATCCTTAAGAGACCCTGTGCCGTGTAAGGTCACCGATTCTATCTATTCGTTTAGTCATATTAATGTGTAACTACGATGAGGCCAAGATGTCAGAGTCAATAGTCCCAGCTCCGGGAAGGATCAGCAGTGTGGCAGCCAATCAAAGATGAGTGGCACTAGCAGACACATATGTGTGTGTGCGCAAAGAGTGCAAGGGCATGAGCCAGAGAACTGGTTGAAGCATTAGGGACCACAGCGATGCAAACCCACTCCTCTGATAAATGGTTTTTCCACCTTGGAGGCCTTTCTTAATCCAAAGGCGCCCCAAATTACATTTATGCCTGTTCATTAATAAATGCTGCCTGGTGTTGATGCAGCCGTCTGTGCTGCCTCTCCATGTGCAGCCTCCCCTAGGGTATGGTGTCCTGCCTGGTGTTGTTTGCAGCCCTTAGCGCTGCCTCCCTGTGCAGAGCTCTCTTTCCTTGCTTGTTGGTCAGCTGCGTTCTTTGCTGTACGTCATTTTGGTGCTACTCCACCCCTCGCCTGGTTTCCCTGCCCGTCTGCCTGCGTAGGGTTAGCTTTTTCTTTTTGACTTTGGGAAGAGGTCGTAGACTTCTGCTCTGCGCCCAGGATCCTCAGTTGTTTTTTGTGCTCCTTCTCTAAACTTTCTTCTCAAAAGGTTTCCCGTGAAGCTTTTCTTTCGCTGGGCTTGGGTATTGCGCTTTAGAGGGGTATCAGTTTCTCAGGGGGAGTTGTGTTGGAGCCTGTTTTGGCGCACCAGTCATTGCTATGGCTTAGTTTGATCTTATCCTGGTTGGCTTCTAGCTTCTCTTGCCTCCTTTGTGTCTGGTTGCTCTTTTGGTAGTGTAGGTATCCAGGCCTCAGTTTGTTTTGCTCTGCCAACTTCCTTTGGTTTCTCTGGATCCAACTTTTTCCACCTGAACCTTTTCCCCTTGAAAGCCTCCCCCCTCGCTTCCTTTTTCCTGTCCAACCAGCCTCTCTTGCTGCCCTTCTTCTTTCAATGTTCCTTTATTTACTCACGTAGTAGGGGGGGAGATCTTGATGCTTCATGTTAGGACCCGCCTGCTGCCTTGCTTCTAGTTTCTAGAGCTGGCTTGTTTTCATGTCTGCTGTGGAGCACTAGCACTGCTTCCTTCAGACTCTCTATGCTCAGGCGCGACCTTTTTCTGCTAGTTCTTAAGCCTTACTTAACTCTCCTTTTTCTTCTTTTCCAAACCATACCTTTTTTTCCGTCTCTCTCTTGCTTATCATAGACGCTTCCCCTTTTGTTTAGATAGGTGTGGTTACAGGGTTACAGCTTTTTTTCAAAGCTTCCGCTCAGATGCCCCTGAGGCATACAGCGATGTAGCCTTACCTTATTTATCTCTGCTAGTGCCGTACTAGTAGTGACTCCTCCTCCTCATAAATCTAACTATCACTCGACATTCCCAGCCTTATTGTATTCAGGCTTGTCGAGTTGTACGGTACGGTACGATGACGGTCTGTACGGTACGCACCACGCACCGTACTTGTTAAATTACGGCGTACTACCGTGATTATCACACCGTACTTTACTGTAAATACGGTAAAATACGGTACAATATACGGTACGGTGCCAAGCTGCCGGCCGCAAAAATGACCGGTGCAAAAATGACCTCAGAATGGCCTCTCCGCCCCAAAACCTCCCATTTTCGCTCCTCGGTGTGCTCCTCCCATGTGCTGACGCCACACAATGCTTCCATGATCGACCCTGAGGCTGGGTTGGGGCTGCATCAGCTCGG
>Ga0307968_1000883_pt1 | contig 23312 bp, 31 predicted proteins | sample OrgLakmetagen650_FD_201834 | JGI IMG/M metagenome (GOLD analysis project Ga0307968, IMG submission 201834) | Saline water microbial communities from Organic Lake, Antarctica - #650 | ecosystem: Environmental > Aquatic > Non-marine Saline and Alkaline > Saline | place: Antarctica: Organic Lake...
CTCATTCCGCACCCCTCAAAAAAAGAGTTATTTTTACCCTGTCCGCACCAATCCGCACCCCTCTCAATATATAATTTAGTGCTTGCCGCACCAATCTGCAGGGGCAAAATGCCCTCAGAACCGCACCGAGGGACTCAGAGGTGCATTCCATAACACATTAATATAGTTTTTGTCCTAGTGCACTGAGAAATATCAAACTGAGTCTGGTTCTGCTGAACTCTGTCATCCATTGTACATTGTACAACAACTGGCACTGGTTTTGTCTTCGAGTCTTTTTTAACTCAAGTATCATCACCATCATCCTCCCCATCCCTCTCTTCACTGCCCCCCTCTTCACTGCCCCCCTCCTCACTCCCCTCTGCGTCACTCCCCTCCTCGCGGGACACGCCCCACAGGGGCTCTCGGGGGCTCTTTCCCACTCATGACCCGTCAAAAACTCAAAATTAATTATTTAAATTCAATCCGCACCAATCCGCACCCCCTCAACTATTATATATTTCAGGGGGTGTGAGCTTGCGCACCCCCCAAAAACAATGTTTTTGCGGCGTGATATATTGTTAGTACGGTATGTTTGAAACCATCAGCTCAAGCCCATTTGTTTGGCACCCTTGTTGGGTGATTTGATTAAAGGGGGGGTCTGGGTGCCTCACAGAAATGCATGGAATGCCCCCAAGTAGGGCGCAGGGGTGCGTTCAGGCAAATTACCAGCAATTGATTCCACACTTGCAGTTCACGTATTGCATTATGTATGCATTATGCATAAGTTGCATGAATGAAGTAAAAAAGTGCTTTGGCAAGAAAAAAATAAGACTCCGCTAGTATTGGTGACACAGCCAGCAGCATGATAAAGGGAGGGGGTTACATAGGTGCCCGCACCAGGCAACCCACCACCGTGCAAACACACGAAATAAAAATTAGTGTGGGTTAAGGGGGTTGTGTGCCGTGGCACCCAGACCCACACCATGGCTGTTTTTGCTTAAGTTGTATTGCGATGCACATCTTGTTTTTATGAGTGCAGATGCATATCTGATGGATTGTTCATTCAGTTTGTGTGTCAGCTTTATAATCTTATGGCAATCCAGATTGAGGTCTGCCAGATGTCTAAAACCTCTGGCATACCTCAATCTGGATAGCCATAAGATTATAACGTCTGTACGGCTTTTTAAATTGTCCCCATTACTCCAACGAGGATCACGTGGAGTTTGACTTCCCTATATCCCTGTTTATGACGGCGGAGATAAGCACGCTTGCCTTGGCAAAGGTTTTGGCTGGGTTTGTGATTTGTGCACTTAACGTCTGTTATTAGGTGGTCAGTGCAAGAGCATGCGCACAGGAAAATTTTATTTGCCTTATAGCTCGTCAGGTATTACATTATATGGCATGAGAACTGTGCAGGCAGATAGCTACTTTGATTGTGAGCTGATCGATTTCCTTTTTATTCGTGTGGGGGGTAGGAAGGGGGCCTTGGGGGGTGGGTGGTCATTTTTGGCCGGAGGCCCAAAAATTACAGGTGGCTGTCAGAATTTTTTTCTGATGCCTCCTGTATAGCAGCACAAACAGCCTGAGACCTAGGGTGTAAAGTAGTTATGGCACTTCCCTAGTTTAGTTTAAATTAGTTTGGATTACGAAGGCCTCCAGTCTGGCATGGCTGCTCAACCTATAGGTCCCAACAAATAAATCAATCAAAAAGATTGACAGCTGCACTAATAATATTGAAAGCCTCAAGGTTACGTGGGGGAAATCATGAAAAAACGTGTCAAGCTTATGTCCTTGCACCAGCATTTTGAAACAGAAAATTTGAAACAGGAAAGCCCGAAAGGAGCTCCAGAAAGCACACAGGAAAATTACCGGGCACTCAAGAAAGTTCGGACAGATAAGTTACAAGTGAGAGAACAGGACAAAAAGGAAAGCACACCAAGCAACACCGCGGGTTCTGCGGCAGACAGCTCAGAGGACAATCTTCCCCTAGGCCTTCACGTCCTAGGGGCATGCAGCAAACAGCGCAAATTGCTCAGTTCAACAAAGAGGTCTACAAGGGAAAGCTCGCAATGCGCTCACAGGCACCACGGTGGCCACGTCTAGAAGATCTTGGACACCACAAGGAACTCGCAAGGAAGCGCCCTTGCACTAGCACTGTGCACTTCTCAGGAACTGCTCTACACACCCAGAACTCTCTGGAACACCTCTGATAGCCACATGCAGCCACATTGTGCATACTCTCATACAAGCTCACTTGCAAGCACGTCTGTCCCTACTCTTGCCTGGCACTTCCCTAAGCCTACCGGTTATTTTTGAACTGATCACCCCCAGACATTTCACCGCGAATTGCGGCCGTCAAATCCGTCCGATGAATATGGTATAGAGTCGCACATGCCAAATTTAAAATCGAAGGCCAGGTGACAGCATCATTGCGGATGAAACCTGAGATTAATTAGCGCCAAAGCTATTGAAACAAAAACAGCACCAACCAAACGAGCATCGGGGAACCTTCGTTGGGAAGAGTTACAGCCACGCATTTTTTCAAGTTGCCTCAACTTTAAAAGCTCCACTAGAACTTTTTTATAAATCTGCTACGCAAACGTTCAAGCATCATGCTTGCACAAAAGCCTTGTACGGGTCAGATGAGGGTGGGCAGTAGAACTAGAGGACTAACACCACAACTAAGGAGGCAGCAAGTGCTCCCCCCACCACAAGCAACCAAGGCTGTAGGCACAAAACAAGTTGGCACAAAAAAAGTTGGCACCATAAAGGCTAAAGAGGGGACGAAAAGTACTATGAGCAGTTCTGACAAGCCTGGCTTCAGCTTCCCCAACCCGTTTGCCGCACTGTTTTCCGGAGGCAACAAGGAGGAGCAGAGGGAGGAGAAGAAGCAGGAGGTATGGTTTTGCGTCACTTGCTTGCACGGGTTCTAGACACACCACAGGCTTGCATCACAACCCTAAAACAGTAATTCTTGCGCGAATGGGCCTCGTTTTTCCTTCTATCTAAGCATTCAGTACAGTTCCGTAGTGCTGCGATCTGATGATTGAAATTGTCCAGGCTTGCACGCCTCCAAATACCGATTTAAACCCACTCAACACCAGACATTGCTGCACAGTCTTCTTTATGCAGGTTTCAGGAATTTTGCACTACTGCACAGAAGTTGACCTTGCACAAGCATTCTTTCTTTTGACCCCACAGCTAAACGCAGCAGCACTCTCAGTTGCCCGCAACTCATATCACAGCCTGCAAATCTCTTCTCACCCACAATACACACCCACAACTCATTTCACACCCACAACTCACACCCACAACTCATTTTACACCCTGCACTCACAATTGCCTGCAACCCATGTAAACCCAGCACTCGCAGCTGTCTGCGACCCACTATACACCTTGTAATCTCAGTTGTCCACATCTCATTTCACACCCACAGCTGCTCAGCATCATCAAGCCCCTCGCTCGTGGTGTGAATGCGAGTGAGGAGGACAAGGAGGAGGTTGAAGCGGCAGCCAGAGCATTAGAAAAGCTTAACCCTACCTCTAAAACCCTGCAATCTGATCTGATAAACGGGAAGTGGGAGGTGCGTGTTCTACGTTGTGTTGTTCGCTGTCATCAGAGTCACACAAGCACACAGTTTCTCTCTCTCTCTCACACACACACACACACACACACACACACACACACACACACACACATACACACACACACACATACATGCACGCACACTGCGCACTCACAGACACACACACACATGCACACACATGCACACACATATACACATACACATGCACGCACGCGCACTCACACATACACACACATACACATACACACACACACACGCACACACACACACGTCCACACGTCCACACACACGTAGCTCCTGTACACCACCAGCGAGACCATCCTCGGCAAAGACAAGCTGCCATTCTTCAGGCCATTCGGCACCATTTACCAGGTCAGGCAACGTTTGTGTCTCTCTTTAGACACCTGCTACTATGCTTTGTGATTTGTGACAAGCTTCGTACTTGACACAAGCTTTGTACAAGCCTTGACACAAGCTTTGTGATTTGTGTACACAAGCTTTGTACACAAGCTTTGTACAAGCCTTGACACAAGCTTTGTGATTTGTGACACGAGCTTTGTACAAACCTTGACACAAGCCTTGACACAAGCTTTGTGATTTGTGACACAAGCTTTGTACTTGACACAAGCTTTGTACAAACCTTGACACAAGCCTTGACACAAGCTTTGTGATTTGTGACACGAGCTTTGTACTTGACACAAGTTTTGTCCTTGGGTATAGAAAAGGAAATAACCTGTGAGGGTTGAGCTCATGTACTGTTTGTACGTGCCTTCTGCACGGTCCGGTTATTGTGTGTGTGTGTGTGTGTGCGTGTGTGTGCAGGGCAGACAACACCTGATTTGCTTCAGCGCTTCAGCAAGGGAACCTCTTAGTACAGGAGGAATGTGCGGTGAAGCTACATATGCCATATGCCCATTTTCCTGGCCAATCAAGGGCAATCCTGTCTGTTGTCGTCAGCAGAATCTTGTCGGTTCTGCCTCTTTATTTGTACACCCTGGTGCATCCTAATTCCAGTGAACATTCCGGTCAACTATGATCATTACAACCATCTTCTTCCTAAGGTTGGCCAGAGCCGTATAAGTACACCGCATATGACCGTTTGTACCTATTGGTAATTTCCCTGCCAAAAATATCGTGCATACACCGTGTATACATTTGTATGTGTGGTTTTGGCCAACCCTACTTGTATCATCCGGTGGCCTTGTCTGCAGACTCTTGATGCCCCCAATGGCAAGGGTAGAAATTCCGAGACATTTCCATTCTTCAATCAGGTGAGGATCAGTGGCACTCGACGGATAGGTGCGTATTTGTAGGGTTGGCCAGAACCATATATATACGGTGTATATACGGTAATTTTGGCAGAAAAATCACCAAATATACGGTCATATACGGTGTATATATACGGTTCTGGCCCACCCTACGTATTTGACAGGCAGGCACCCGGTAAACAAATATGCAACCAAAGTTTGTTTTGCGGCAGCAAACATAAACACGGTTCTCTGGAATCAGGGGAGGTGGTTTAGCTGCGACACTCAGCATACTTAGCATGCAATAGGAAAGGGCAGTAACACGATGAAGCACTTTACAGCATCGAGCATGCGTGTCACTTATTGTCGTGTTTATCTGTGTGTGTGTGTGTGTGTGTGTGTGTGTGTGTGTGTGTGTGTGTGTGTGTGTGTGTGTGTGTGTTTGTGATTGTGTGTGTGTGCACGCGTATGTGTATGTGTTATCTCTGTGTGTGTATTATCTGTGTGTGTGTATTAGAGTACTCCAATGTCCCAATACGTCACTATGACCGTTGTGCTTATGTGTGTGTGCATGCGTCATGCCTGCAGGTTGCTGCCGACCTCACGCCTATGAACGCAAATAGAGGTGCGCGGGGTCAGGTACTATAGTTGTGAAGATGTGCCATTCAATTTTAAAGCAAGTGAACAACCTCAAAATGAAAAAAATGCGAATTAATCGTTTATTAATGATTATGGATAAATAATGTAACTTGCTGGTCCGCAGGAGGTCCTCAAACCTTGATCCCTGTGGGTTTGAGCTGCTACTAGTGCACATAACGTGCACCTGCCTTGGTACCAGGAAACATAGAATTAATGTGTTTTGGATTTCCCCTTTAAATTAAGTCAGTTAGTTTCCATCCTTTTGTACTCCAATCTACCTGAATTCCAATCCAACCGTCTGAACTTCGACCGTATGAAACGTTTGACCCACCTGTCCCATGGGCGGTTGTGATTTGCATTTCCTTCTCAAACCTTGCTCTCAACAAGTTGTACCGCTGTCCTCGCCAACTTGCCAAAGTTTGCAATGCCTGCCTTCTATGTGAGTCAGGAAACATTGCAACATTGCCCTATATGTGCCCAATACCTCTTGCTGCTTTCCCTGCCAAAAAGCAACAAGTCATAAGGTTTTGTTCCAGACGTGCCCTGTCAATCTATTGAACGCACGTGGCCATGTCTTGTTGGGCTTATAGAGTGAATCAATGTATCTCTTGCCGCTCTTTTTGTGGACTAGGCATGACGTGCACACACACACACACACACACACACACACACACACACACACACACACGCACACACACACACACAAACATGCACACACACACACATATAAACACACACACACTCAAACCCACACACACAGTCATGACGTGCCTATAGGATACTAGCATCTCATGCTACCTTCTGTCAGCATGTCCAATTGTGTCGGGCTCACCAAATCCTAATAATTGCTGTATCAAGCTCACCATATCCTACTACACGTTGTATCAAGCTCACCATATCAACCTACTAAACGTGCGCTGCAGTGGCTGTTCAATTCACCCAATTCAAGATCTTGGGCCTCATCCCTGTGACCGCACCGGAGAGCGCAAAAGGTGCAGTGTCACAGTGATGGTGTGATAATTAAAAGATCCCTGTGACCGCACCGGAGAGCGCAAAAGGTGCAGTGTCACAGTGATGGTGTGATAATTAAAAGATCCCTGTGACCGCACCGGAGAGCGCAAAAGGTGCAGTGTCACAGTGATGGTGTGATAAATTAAAGGCCATACAACGGTAAACACTTTTCACTGTAAAGGGCAAGGCTGACTAAAGGCATGTGTGTGCACAGTGCATGTGCGACGCTTATTGCTGGAGGTTATTCAAATACGGTCATGCATGGTAGTGTTTTTTTTAGTTCAATCAACCCGTGCCATTGCATCGTGAACAATGTTCACGGTGGTTTCTCAAGCCTGCCTCATTTGGTGTATGGTACCTAACAGGTTTCTTGCATGTTTCAAACATGGTTGGTCTGTGCGTTGAGCGGCAGCTCAGTGCTCTGTGCGTGAAAGGATGGTGTGCGTTGAGCGGCAGCTCTGTGCTCTGTGCGTCAAAGGATGGTGTGCGTTGAGCGGCAGCTCTGTGCTCTGTGCGTCAAAGGATGGTGTGCGTTGAGCGGCAGCTCTGTGCTCTGTGCGTGAAAGGATGGTGTGCGTTATGAAGGCCAGCTCCGTGCTCTGTGCGTCAAAGGAGCTGGCTGCCGCTTTTGAAATTGTTCTGGTTCCTTTAAAGTGTGGATGCCAAATCCCAGTATCAACGACAGACAAGACTTGCTTCCTCGATCCTTCTCTCAGGGGAGCTGGCCTTCACATACCTAGACGACGAGCTCAGAGTGAGCCGGGGTGACAAGGGCAACCTGTTCGTGCTGCGCATGGTGGGTGTGGTTCGAAATTACAAATGTCATAAAAACTGGGGGGGTGATAAGGGCAATCTGTTTGTGCTGCGCATGGAGGGTGTATGTGGTTTGAAATTACAAATGTCATAATAACGGGGGGGGTGATAAGGGCAATCTGTTTGTGCTGCGCACGGTGGGTGTGGCTCAAAAATTAGAAATATCATTTGAGTTTGGGGGTTTCAAAGACGACCTGTTTGTACTGCATAAGGTGGGTGTGATTTGGGAGGTGGCAAAGGTAGCCTGCTTCCTGCTGCGCATGGTGGGTGTGATGTAAAAAAATAGCGTTTTGTTTTGGTTGCAATTGAGAGGCAAAAGCTTAAAATTCTTTCTTTGGTTTCTTGCTCAGTTAAAAGTAGATCGTGGTGATAAAAGGTAAGGCGCTCCTGTGACATTTGGTGTCAAATGTTGGACGTGGTACGGCGAAACTGGACTCGACTCACAATGGTGCCTCTTGCAAAAAGGTTAGGGATAATAAAAGACAATATCTCATCTCGACAACTGTTTTGATGTTGGTGGGTCGAGGATTGAAGGCATAAATCTATAAAGAGGAAAGGCTAGCGCTGACTTTGGGTGTGGCATGTGGGTGTGGGTGTGGGTGTTGAATGTGTTGAACCAGTGTCCCTTCTCCTGCCTGCAACGAGGCTGGTGTTATGTTGAGACTACAGGCATTTACAAATGCTTATATGTACTGCATAGTGCATAATGCATAGTGCTCAGTGCTTAGTGCTTAGTGCATAGTGCACAGCCTAGGCGGCCTGCAAAGCATCTGTGCGTATGTGGGATGTGTCTCATGCTGACTGTTTGATACATACGCACGTACCATTTGTGCGCGTTTGTTGGACACCAGCAGGTGCAACTGATAAGGATTAACGGAGTAAGAGAAATGGCACAACTGCATAACAGACAGAAGGTCAAACATGAATGATATAATCTAAACTTTCTTCCTCTTGCCCCCTTCAGGCCGACCCAAAAGCCAAGCCTTGAGCCGAGAGGCTGAGGTACTGTGATACAAGCACTGAAGAAGTTGATTTTGGTGTCCACTTATTAAAGTTGGCGGCTGGTCAAGGCACGTCTTGCAAGTTTGCATACGCGTTGCTTGTGCTTCAAGTTGTATAACAAGAGTACCATCATGCATGAGGAGTGCGTGAGTGTAGCCTTAAGTTGTTAAACGCGTATTTTTTGGCAGCTTTGCCTTCCTTGGCCAACACCAGAAATGGATTACCTTGACAAAGACGTTCAGTTTTAGTTTAAATAACTGCGAATAATCCTAGAAGGGTGCTAAACATTCAGCCAGGATCATAAACAAGCAATGATACATCTCAAACACGATGATTTGGATGTACATGGGGTGTCGTAGCAAATCACTGTCACTGCAAGGTATAAGACTCAGCACAACAAAATCACGCGAATCTGGTTGCACTTTCTTTGCATGCATGACAGTGGGCACACACATCAGGTCAAACACAGGATCTTGAGGGTGCAGGTATGCATTGAGCACCAGCATTGGGCACATGCGCAGCTCATGCATTTGCACACGCAAGGCTAGCTGGGGTGAGCAGGGAACCAGTTCCAAGAGAGTGCACACAACTCTGCTTAGGGCAGAATTGCCAGGTCGTATAGGCATTATAGGAAACCATGCCATTTGGGAAGAATTCTATGAAGGGCAAGAACCCTTGACTTGCACATCAGACCTTTGGCTGTCATGACGAGGTTATGGTATCGTACCAGCTTAAGTATGGATTGCAAGTATGGGCTATAGTAATATGGAAGTATTGACCTAGGATCCCCAAGCGCAGCGCCACTATCCTTTGCAACTTGACAACAGACCTGAACCAGTAAAACTGCAGTGGCTCGTGTCCACACTCCCTCAAGTCAGCCCAATTCGTGGCAGTGCGCTTAACACCCAGCATCCCCGTCATTAACTCATGTGTCGCACTTGCAAACCACTCGTGAAGATTTAATCCTCTTCAATAAACTCAGTCAGCAATCTCAAACACAATGAAGTCCCACCAAAGTGCCTGGCCTGACTACGAACAACTAGGTCCTAGCTGTAGCCACTCACACGATTCCTTCAGCCAGAGGTGGTGAGAAATGGGAATTGATGAATTTGAACTTCTTGAAGTGCGTGGCGTCGTGGCACAGCTAACCAAGTTCCTCCCTATATACTAACTTAACTCCCATTGGAATCAGTTAATGTCGAAAGCAAGATTTCTCTCGTGAGCTAGTTAAGAGGTGAGGTAGTAGTACCCTGGTGGGGTTCTGGCTAGTGTGAGCACTAGTTGAGAGCCTTCCCTTAATGCACGCTGGTAACTTCCAGCGTAGACTTTTACTTTTACTTTTTTTAGTACCCTGAAACCGCTCTGCCGCGGCGTGTATAGGTTGAGCAGCCATGCCAGGCTGGTGGTGGCCTTTGTAGTTTAAATTAAACGCTGTCACTGACGGCATGCGTGATGCTTCTGGCCTAAGGTTGTTGCCAATCATAATTTTGTGTAATCATTGCAACTTTCAAATGGCGGGCATTTCCAGGCAGAATTCAGACAAATTGGGGAACTAAAAAGGATCACGTCGATTTGATGTAGGGCTCAGGCTTCCAAAAAATAGAGCACCATATCAAGCAGTTACATTCAATCTGGGAAGAGGAGGAAAAAGAAAAGAAAAGAAAAGACTCCGCTGGTAGTGATGACACAGCCAGCATGATAGAGGGAGGAGGAAAAACACTTACAAGCGTTTCAAGTTCTTGTGATCGCGGGACCTTCAGCACTATTTGAGGCAGAAGCCCCGTCAAGATCATCACCCTTGCCTAATAACATGCCGGCCTCGTATTCAGATGCGATCATGCCTCGCGGCACAAACTTGCCCTTGCGCTTCAGCTTCTGTGAAAAAGATCTGGCCCGACTGAACGCAGCCTCCAATGGCCGGTCCTCTTCAACAAATCTGCACGAGCATACAACCGAATTCCTTATTTCTAGATCAAGTTTGTGGTCGGGCACATGACTGACAAAGCCTTGTTGTAGGATGTCTGACTGAGTGTATTGGAATTCTTCAACAGACACGTGCGTTATTTCACCCAATCCATAGTCATGCACAAGCGGACACAGCAATCATTGCTGTGTGGGTGGCTGTACAGTGCGTAAAAGCAAGCAAGTCTATGTTTCATCTACACATCTAGCATGTTAACTGATGGTCTGAGTATGATGCTTGGTTCATACAGTGATTTGATCTGACAAGCCTTGTATGACATTGACACACACACACACACACACAAACACACACACAAAGTGCTTCCTCTTGTCGCTTCGGCTTCCTGATGCGGACACAATTGTAGCCCTCTCTCCATAACATGCTAGCTGTGTTATTGCCGCCCCAAGACGTCGCCTTGTTTGTTATTATAATGCTAGCACGACCCCTCTGGAGAGGAGTGCAGAAGGTGTGCATAAGAGACCTAGATTAAACCCAATAGAAAGGCTTGAAAAGGTGTGCATAAGAGAACTAGGTTACACACACAAGGAGTGCACACAGAGGAGTGCTTAGGAAGTGCACATTCGACCTAAGTGTCAATACCCACGCAATGAGTGCGCAATGCGTGCACATGAGGTCCAAGTCACCTTCCGCAATGAGTGCGCATGAGATCTAGGTCACTAACCATGAAGGTTTACAAGAAACCTAAATGGCAATGCCCACACAATGAGCGCTCAAGAGGTGCACTTCGGATCTAGGTCACTAACCATAGAGGAACACAAAAAACCTAAATGGCAATGCCCACACAATGAGCGCACAAGGGGTGCACTTTAGATCTAGGTCACTAACCACAGAGGAACACGTGAGGTGTACAGGAACAGAAAAGAGAAAGGCTGACAGTACAAACACTACCGGCATGGATTAGGAAAAGTGCACAAGAAACCTAATCGGTGAACAACTACAAGTTTTCATATGCATGAGACTAAAGTGTCACCGCCCACTATATAGTAGGGTTGGCCAGAAATTTATACATACGGTGTATATATGGTGTTGCCAAATAGCAGGGAAATCACCAAACATACAGTCATATACGGTGTATATATACAGTTCTGGCCAACCCTAACTATATGTCCACATATGCACACTCACCTGCGAAGCACGTGTACATATGCACACTCATCTCTACATATGCACCTCTGCATATGCACACCTCTACATATGCACCTCTGCACCTCTACATGTGCACCTCTACATATGCACCTCTGCATATGCACACCTCTACATATGCACCTCTGCACCTCTGCATATGCACCTCTACATATGCACCTCTGCACCTCTGCATATGCACACCTCTACATATGCACCTCTGCACCTCTACATGTGCACCTCTACATATGCACCTCTGCACCTCTGCATATGCACACCTCTACATATGCACCTCTGCACCTCTACATGTGCACCTCTACATATGCACCTCTGCACCTCTACATGTGCACCTCTACATATGCACCTCTGCACCTCTGCATATGCACACCTACATATGCACCTCTACACCTCTACATGTGCACCTCTGCACCTCTACATGTGCACACTCACCTGCGAAGCACCTCTACCAGCGGAATGTTGAAGCTCCTGCAAAGCGCAAAAGCAGTTTTGTAGCGTTTTGAGCAAGAGGATTGCAAAAGCACTCACAAGAAAATATTACCACACCCACGCAAACAAGCACACATGCACACACACTCTTGTAGCGTTTTGAGCAAGAGGATTGCAAAAGCACTCACAAGAAAACATTACCACATCCACGCAAACAAGCACACACGCACACACACACTCTTGTAGCGTTTTAAGCAAGAGGATTGCAAGCACTCACAAGAAAAGATTACCACACCCACGCAAACAAGCACACACGCACACACACACTCTTGTAGCGTTTTGAGCAAGAGGATTGCAAAAGCACTCACAAGAAAACATTACCACATCCACGCAAACAAGCATACACGCACACACACAAACACTCTTGTAGCGTTTTGAGCAAGAGGATTGCAAGCATTCACAAGAAAAGATTACCACACCCACGCAAACAAGCACACACGCACACACACACGCACACACGCACACACACACGCACACACACACACACGCACACACCTGTACATGGACGTGACTTTCCCTGCTTTCCCAGCCCTTCCCGTCCGCCCAGTCCTATGCAAGAAGTCAATTGCGTTGGGCGCAAAGTCAGACTGCACACAAAAGGCGACCAGACGACAGAGCTGAGTTCCATATGCTTTGTGGCATGTTTGTTTGCACAAGACGACGCAAGCAGGCGTTGAAGTGCCGACTGCTCTGCACACAAATGAAAAGGGAAGGGGCCACTGAGGTCCCTGCGTTCATCACAGGAAGAAAGGTACCTGTGTTGTTCACAAGAAGAAAGGTAGCTGTGTTCACCACAGGAAGATAGGTATCTGTGTTCACCACAGGAAGATAGGTATCTGTGTTCATCACAGGAAGAAAGGGACCTGTGTTCATCACAGGAAGATAGGTAGCTGTGTTCATCACAGGAAGAAAGGTAGCTGTGTTCATCACAGGAAGATAGGTATCTGTGTTCATCACAGGAAGAAAGGGACCTGTGTTCATCACAGGAAGATAGGTATCTGTGTTCATCACAGGAAGATAGGTAGCTGTGTTCATCACAGGAAGATAGGTAGCTGTGTTCATCACAGGAAGAAAGGGACCTGCGTTCATCACAGGAAGAAAGGTATCTGTGTTCATCACAGGAAGAAAGGTAGCTGTGTTGATCACAAGAAGAAAGGTATCTGTGTTCATCACAGGAAAAAGAAAGGTACCTGTGTTCATCACAGGAAAAAGAAAGGTACCTGTGTTCATCACAGGAAGAAGAAAGGTAGCTGTGTTCATCACAGGAAGAAGAAAGGTATCTGTGTTCACCACAGGAAGAAAGGTAGCTGTGTTCATCACAGGAAGAAAGGTAGCTGTGTTCATCACAGAAAGATAGGTATCTGTGTTCATAACAGAAAGAAAAGTAGCTGTGTTCATCAAAGGAAGAAAGGCACCTGTGTTCAACACAGAAAGAAAGGTAGCTGTGTTCATCACAGGAAGAAAGGGACCTGTGTTCGTCACAGAAAGAAAGGTAGCTGTATTCATCACAGGAAGAAAGGTACCTGTGTTCATCACAGAAAGAAAGGTTTCTGTGTTGTTCACAAAAAGAAAGGTAGCTGTGTTCATCACAGGAAGAAGAAAGGTAGCTGTGTTCATCACAGCAAGAAGAAAGGTATCTGTGTTCATCACAGGAAGAAAGGGACCTGTGTTCACCACAGGAAGAAAAAAGGTACATGTGTTGTTCACAGAAAGAATGGGACCTGTGTTCACCACAAGAAGAAGAAAGGTACATGTGTTGTTCACAAGAAGAAAGGTAGCTGTGTTGTTCACAGGAAGAAAGGTATCTGTGTTCATCACAGGAAGAAAGGTATCTGTGTTGTTCACAAAAAGAAAGGTATCTGTGTTCATCACAGGAAGAAAAGGACCTGTGTTCATCACAGAAAGAGTGCGGTGTGCGGGTGAAAGGAAAAAGAAATCGTGCGTATGGGTGGCAGTAACAAAGAAGGTGCGTTGTGTGCGTGAAAGTAATATTGTCATCACATTGTCATAACACTGTCATAACATTGTCATAATATTGTCATCACACTGTCATAACATTGTCATCACATTGTCATCACACGGGAGGTACCTATATTCATCACAAATCTTCTCTAATGCTCGAGGAATGCTAATTGATCTTCTCACGTCGATTGGATGATACCTCCCTAAAGGGATATACAGCGCATATATCATCAGATGTTTGACAACTACATGACCCAAAGTTCAGCCTCACCTGGGGCACCAAATGAAAGAAAAGAAGAGACTCCGCTGGTAGTGCTGACACAGCCAGCATGAAACCATATGCACCAAGGGATATTTTTTTGTGCACATAGCCCCATGCTTGGGCAAACCCTAGTCACATTAAGCAGCACTAAGTTCCTGTTCCAGGAAGGAAGAAAAAAGCACGAGGATGGCCGTGTCTTCTGTGCTGAGGGCAGCAGAGAAAGCAGCTTGTTGCTAAGATCACGCCCCTCAAAAATACAATAGCATCAAGCACGCTATACTATTTTGACCGTTGTATCCATTACCACGCACAGAGAGCATTCTTGGCCAGAGTAAGCAGCAGCCGAATTTTACTGCCTCTCCTTGACCCTTGACCGTTATATCCATTACCACGCACAGAGAGCATTCTTGGCCAGAGTAAGCAGCTGCCGAATTTTACTGCCTCTCCTTGACCCAGACTTTTGTTGCCGTCAGCTGAGCCAAATTTCTTACAATCTCTCACACCAGCCACAGTAATGGCCTGCTTTAACCTGAGCCATAATTTAGCCACAGATCAAACCGCCATCTCAACAGAGTAAAAGTAGGGTTGGCCGGAACTATGTATATACAAAATATACACACCGTATCACCGTATATGACCGTGTATTTGGTTATTTCCCAGCCTAAAATACCGTATATACCGTACAGACTTTATATCACCGCGCAAAAATATCGTTTTTTGCCCTGCGGGGTGACTGCGCGCACGAAAAATATCTATTTACTTTGGGGGTGCGGGATTGAAAAACGGGGATTTTTGGCGTATTTTGGAGCCTGTCAGGCAAAAATCCCTGTGCGGGGTTGGTGTAAATTAAATATTTCCAGGGTGCGGGGTTGATGCGGGAGTGTGAAACTAAAATATTTTTTTGGGGCTGCGGACTGAACCCAAGTCTGTACGGTACACCGCATATATATGGTTCTGGCCAACCCTACACGTGCGTGACGCTAGCTAGCATCCTTCTTTTCTCACCTGAACCGCGTGGGTGATGTCTTGGATGTCGATGCCCCGTGCTGCAGCATCCGTACCATGATGCAAGCCTTGTGCGTGCGTGCGTGACGCTAGCTAGCATCCTTCTTTTCTCACCTGAACCACGTGGGTGACGTCTTGGATGTCGATGCCCCGTGCTACGGCATCCGTGCACACCATGATGCAAGCCTTGTGCATGCGTGACGCTAGCTAGCATCCTTTTTTTCTCACCTGAACCACGTGGGTGATGTCTTGGATGTCGATGCCCCGTGCTGCGGCATCCGTGCACACCATGATGCAAGCCATGTGCGTGCATGACGCTAGCTAGCGTCCTTCTTATCTCACCTGAACCACGTGGGTGATGTCTTGGATGTCGATGCCTCGTGCTGCGGCATCCGTGCACACCATGATGCCACCTGGCTGCTGCTGCATGCGTTCTAAAGCCTCTGCACGTTCTCCCATGGGCCGGTTCTTGTGGTACACCGCATGCCTGCAATTTGTGGTGTGTGTGTGAATGTGTGAGTAGTGTGTGTATGTGCACTTGTGATGGCATCATGGTTTTGAGAAGGGAGTGGCAGCTGCAATGGAAGGGAGAGGGAGGGAGGCCAGGCCCGACACTGCACGGGCACGTGCCTGTGTGTGTGTGTGTGTGTGTGTGTGTGTGAGTTTGTGAGTAGTGTGTGTACGTGCACTTGTGGTACACTGCATGCCTGCAATTTGTGGTGTGTGTGTGTGTGTGTGTGTGTGTGTGAGTAGTGTGTGTATGTGCACTTGTGATACACTGCATGCCTGCAATTTGTGGTGTGTGTGTGTGTGAATGTGTGAGTAGTGCGTGTACGTGCACTTGTGGTACACTGCATGCCTGCAATTTGTGGTGTGTGTGTGTGAGTAGTGTGTGTACGTGCACTTGTGATACACTGCATGCCTGCAATTTGTGGTGTGTGTGTGTTTAGAGTTGGCCAGAACCAACATATACATATAACTGTATATACAGTGTATATACGGTATTTTAAGCACATAAATCACCATGCATACGGTCATATTTGGTGTGTATATACGGTTTTGGCCGACCCTATGTGTGTGTGAGTAGTGTGTGCATGTGCATACGCTACGGGGCCTCTGTATGTTTTCCAATACGTGGATCCTTGTGTTACCTTGTACATCTGCATAAAGTGTATTTAGGGTTGGCCAGAACCGGATATATACACCGTATATGACCATAAATTTGGTAATTTCCCTGCCCAAAATACCGTATACACACCTAAATATAAACATGGTTCTGGCCAACCCTATGTGTGTCTTGTGTGTGTATGTGTGTTTATGCATGTATGTCTTACATTGTGAATGCGCGCACGTTTACAAGCCACCAAACGCTCATTCATGGCCGGTTCCTTGTGGCAAACACATGTGTGTGTGCGTGTGTGTGTGTGTGTGTATGACGCACAGGCATGCCTTGAGCTTTTCATGGCACGTGAACCCTCGCTACAAGGGTGTGCTACCACCATCACTATGTGTGTGTGTTTGTGTGTGTATGCAAACATGTACACAACATGCACAGGCCCTGTGGCCTCTGCAAACCCTCCAAAGGGCCATTTTTTATGGTGCACTGTAAACGTGCACGTGGGTTAACCCATGGTTCCTGTGTGTGTGCATGTGCATGTGCATGTGCATGTGTATGTGTATGTATTTACATGCGCGTAAGTGATTGTGTGTATGTAATTGTGTGTGTATATGTGTGGAGGTGTTTGTGTGTGTGTGCATGTGTGTGTGTGTGTATGTGTGTGGATGTGTGTGTGAGCACGTGCGTGCATGACCGTGCATGTAACTCCAGCCTTTCTGCAATCGCCATGTTCCGAACCTTACAACATTACACTTCAGACCTCAGACTCGCTTCACACACAATACCTCTACATCTTTTGTAAGCACCATAATGCTCATGACCACGCACCCAAACACACTTATAATCTTACATCACACTCACCGTATTCCAGCGGACAGCAGAAGCTCTGACACGGCATCTGCAGTGGCCGTGTCTTTTGAGAACACCATAATGCTAATGACCACGCCCTTCGTAATCCCACATTACACTCACTGTATTTCAGCGGACAGCAGCAGCTCTAACACGGCATCTGCAGTGGCCGTGTCTTTTGAGAACGCCACAATGCTAATGACCACGCCCTTCGTAATCCCACATTACACTCACCGTATTCCAGCGGACAGCAGCAGCTCCGACACGGCATGTGCAGTGGCCGTGTCTTTTGAGAACACCACACTGCTAATGACCACGCCCTTCGTAATCCCACATTACACTCACTGTATTTCAGAGGACAGCAGAAGCTCTGACACGGCATCTGCAGTGGACGTGTCCTTTGTGAACACCAGCATCTTGGCGTTGCCGGCCTTGTAGTCTGGGTCGCCCTTCACCACATCCACCAGCTGACTGCCCCAGTTGCTGTCATCCACCTTTTCAGATAGAGTGAGTGTGTGTGTGTGTGTGTGTGCGTGTGTGGCTGTGAACTGGTGCGCACTAGAATCATTTGTACGGTCGTGCTGACACAAATAACACATGTGTAGGGTTGGCCAGAACCGTATATATAATATATACGTATACATACACCGTATATTTGGAGATTTCCAAGCCAGAAATATTGTATATACATTGTATATATCAGGGATGGGTCATACGGCGTAGGCGTATTATACGTCGTATCGTATTTATCACGTATATAACCGTATTATACAAATTGCTCCGTATAATACGATTTTGGGCACTTAACGAATTTTGCAGCCACAAGCCCCGCAGAGCCCCCCAGAAGCACTCCCAGGCCCTCTAGAGCCCCCCAGAGGCACTTCCAAGCCCTCTAGAGCCCTCCAGAGGAACTCCCAGCCCCTCAGAACGTAGCATGATCACTTGCTTATTGCTACCACAACCCAGAAGGTGGTGCCTGTAGCGTAGATGAATTGTGCAACAGCTGCATCCACACAAGCCTTGGTCACTGCCCTCTTGCTGCAGGTGTCCAATGACTGTGTAGATGCTGCTGCTGATGTGCTTGCTGTAGTCCTGTGCAGGTGCCTCTCTTTTCCTGCATGCTCCTCCCTCTGAGCGCTAGCGTCGGCAATTTCTCCCATGCGAGCGCTGCGACTACGCCCTGAGGATTCCTGCCGGGTCAGCTTTGCATGCTGCTACACCTACGCTGGGATTCTGCCTCATGAAGTGCTCGCGGATGCGGGGGGCACCGCTGCTGAAATCTCGGAATTCTGGCATCCGGCATCTGGCATCGGCATCTCGTAAATCTGCCCCTTCGGTCCCATAACAACAACACGATGCCACTCAGGGTCTTTACCAGGAGGCATTATAATGTTCTGGAGGCTGGGGGGACAATTCGGTGGTGGTTGGGGGGTGGTTGGTGCAAGCCCAGGGTACCCCCCAAAATAGCAAAAATACGTTTGCGTATTATACGCGTATGTCGTATTAATGGCGTATTAATCCGTATGGGACGTCTCAAAAGTCCGTATGACCCATCCCTGGTATATATATATGGTTCTCGCCAACCTTACACATGTGCACACTCACACACGCACCACACATGAGTAAGGTTGGCCAGAACCGTATATATACACCGTATATGACCGTACATTTGGTGATATTCCTGCCAAGAATACCGTATATACACCGTATGTGTATGGTTCTGGCCAACCCTACACAAAAACAATCACACACATACACACGCTCACGTACACACGGTCATGCACCAACACTTCCAGCCAGCTGTGCGGTTATGGAAGCTTGCTGCTGTGCCGCGTGTTTGAAACCTTTCATTCGTTGATGTGGCTGCCCTCATCAGAAACTTGTGTGATGCTGGGTGCGATGGCAGTCGCATGTAAATACACACATTTACACATGCATACAGATGCACACATTCACACATGCATGCAAATGCACACACACCTTCAGCCAGTATACACACCTGCTACATACACACACCTCCAGCCAGCATACACATCTGCTGCATATACACACCTTCAACCAGGAAAAAAAATGCACACACACCTCCAGCCAGCATACACATCTGCTGCATATACACACCTCCAGCCAGCATACACACCTCCAGCCAGCATACACATGCGCACACACACACACCTCCAGCCAGCTGTGCGACACCTGCTGCATACACACACCTCCAGCCAGCATACAACCTGCTGCATACACACACACCTCCAGCCAGCATACACACCTCCAGCCAGCATACACATGCACACACACACACTCACACACACACACCTCCAGCCAGCTGTGCAACACCTGACGCTTGCTGGTATGCAGCGCGTCAGTGGCGATCCACTCCGCATCTGGATACAGCTTGTTGATGCGGCTGCCCACATCAGAGAAGGTGATGCTGGGCATGGTGGCCGCTGCAAACACGTATTGCCGTCTCCAATAGGGACCAAATGCGGGGCCTGCGCCTTCTTCTGCTTCAGGGGGTAAGGTGGGGGCTTTGAAGCCAGCTGCTATCAGTCCAGGGGCACCGCCTGGTTGTGTGTGTGTGTGTGGACGTTTTTGTGTGTATGCGAGCATGTGTGTGCGTGCAAATTTGTGTGTGTGTGTGTGTGTGTGTAGAGAGAGAGAGAGAGAGAGAGAGATACATAGAGAGAGAGATTGGTGGATAGACAGTTAGGTAGGTAGAGAAAACTGACATGCATCACATAACTAGGTTTGGCTAGGACCGAATATGCACAGTATATGAGCGTATATTTGGTGATGTCCCTGCCAAAAATACCGAATATACACCGTATATTTAAGGTTCTGGCCTACACATAATTAGTAGGAACACACCCACCCATCTCTCCAACATGCCTGGTGCAGCAGGTAAGAGAGAACCGACATGCATCACATACCAGTGATATCACATACCTAGCAAGACCACACCCACCTCTCCAACATGCCTGCATCAGCAGTTAAGAGAGAACCGACATGCATCACATATCACATACCAGTGATATGGAAGCAAGGCCACACCCACCTCTCCAACATGCCTGCATCAGCAGTTAAGAGAGAACCGACATGCATCACATACCAGTGATATCACATAACTAGCAAGACCACACCCACCTCTCCAACATGCCTGCATCAGCAGTTAAGAGCGAACCGACATGCATCACATACCAGTGATATCACATAACTAGCAAGACCACACCCACCTCTCCAACATGCCTGCATCAGCAGTTAAGAGATAACCGACATGCATCACATACCAGTGATATCACATACCACATATCACTGATACCACATACCTAGCAAGGCCACACCCACCCACCTCTCCAGCATGCCTGGTGCAGTGCCCTAGGGAGCCTTTTGAAGGCCAGCTCGCTGATGCCTAGCTCCTGAAACACCTTGGCCTCCAACTGCCGACGGTCGTTAGCACGCAGTGCCTTGAAGTACGAAATGGGCAAAAGGTCAGATGTTAGGGAAGACACAAAAGTGTGCACAAAAGTATAAAGTAAAAGAGGAGGATGCGGCCTCCAACTGCCCACGGTCGTTAGCACGCAGTGCCTTGAAGTACGAAATGGGCAAATGGTCAGATGTTAGGGAAGACACAAAGGTGTGCACAGAAGTATAAAGTAAAAGAGGAGGACGTGGCTTATGATTGGTGGCGATCGTTGGCACGCGCAGTGCCTTGAAGCGCGCAACGAGGGAGTAGATGTCAGGGAAGAGACAATACAGTGCATTTGAGGATAAGAGGAGGATGTGGCTTACGACTGGTGGCGCGCGCAGTGCCTTGAAGTACGCAACGAGGGAGTTGATGTCAGGGAAGAGACAAAACACTGTGCATATAGCGTATAAGAGGAGGATGTGGCTGATGACCGGTGGCGATCGTTGGCACGCGCAGTGCCTTGAAGTACGCAACAAGGGAGTAGATGTCAGGGAAGAGGCAATACTGTGCATATAACGTAGAAGAGGAGGATGTGGCTTATGACCGGTGGCGATCGTTGGCACGCGCAGTGCCTTGAAGTACGAAATGGGCAAATGGTCAGATGTTAGGGAAGACACAATAGTTTGCACACAAGTATAAAGTAAAAGAGGAGGATGTAGCTTATGACCGGTGGCGATCGTTGGCACGCGCAGTGCCTTGAAGTACGCAACGAGGGAGTTGATGTCAGGGAAGAGACAATACAGTGCATTTGAAAAAAAGAAGAGGATGTGGCTTACGACTGGTGGCGCGCGCAGTGCCTTGAAGTACGCAACGAGGGAGTTGATGTCAGGGAAGAGGCAAAACCGTATTGAGAGTAATGGAGGAAGTGGCATCTGATAAGGGAATATAATTTGTATGTACGAAGTACTTCAGGCTTGGAATTGTTGGCGCCGGACGTCTGTTATTTTTTCATACAAAGTTGAAAGACAGGGGCAACAGCCAAAAAGGAAGTTTAGCTGCCATTGATCAGTTGCGCCCAGTTCCTGCAAAGGTCTAATAAAATACAGATTTCCTATTCCTGCAATTCATGAGATCCATGAGCACCTAGAATGGGATAGAATAAGACCTAGAATGGGATAGAATAGACGGGAAGCTTCCTATAAAATTAGCAACAACTGACGCCTAGACCATTTGCGACCACCAATGCCTAAACCATCAGCAACGCCCATTGCCTAAACCATTTGCGACCACCATTGCCTAAACCATTTGCGATCACCATTGCCTAAACCATCAGCAACGCCCATTGCCTAAACCATTTGCGACCACCATTGCCTAAACCATCAGCAACGCCCATTGCCTAGACCATTTTCGACCAGCATTGCCTAAATTATTTGCAACCAGCATTGCCTTAACCATCAGCAACGCCCATTGCCTAAACCATTTGCGACCACCATTGCCTAAACCATTTGCGACCACCATTGCCTAAACCATCAGCAACGCCCATTGCCTAAACCATTTGCGACCACCATTGCCTAAACCATTTGCGACCACCAATGCCTAAACCATCAGCAACGCCCATTGCCTAAACCATTTGCGACCACCATTGCCTAAACCATCAGCAACGCCCATTGCCTAGACCATTTGCGACCACCTTTGCCTAAACCATTTGCGGCCACCATTGCCTTAACCATCAGCAACGACCATTGCTTGAACCATTAGCAACAACCGATAACACGTCTGCAGAGCAGTAGGTCTGCTTTGAGGCCCTAAGCGTTGGGTAATGCATATGGAAAACAGACGGAAAGACTCACGTACGACTGATCATTTAAATTCTTTTGGGCGGCAGGCCATTTGGTAAATGATGCGATATGTTAGGCAGACCCTGCTTCACTCACTCACTCACTCACTCACTCACTCACTCACTCACTCACTCACTCACTCACTCACTGCTTCACTCACTAAACACAGACAAAGGGCCCCCTACTGTCAGCAGTTTACTGTAGGAATACACAACACACAAAATAGGAATACACCACACACAAAATAAGGGCAAAGGGGTATTATCTCGTTATTCATGCAACATACTAAACAGGAAGAGCGTGGCCGTTGTGCCACACCCACACCCACACCCACACCCACACACACACCTGCAACCGCACCCACACTCACACCCACACCCACACCCGCACCCGCACCCGCACCCACACCCACACTCACACCCACACTCACACCCACACTTACACCCACACCCACATCCACACTCACACCCACACTTACACCCACACCCACACCGTCAACCACACCCACACCCACACCCGCACCCACAACCACACCCAGACCCACACCCACACCCACACCCACACTCACACTCACACCCACACCCGCACCCGCACCCGCACCCATACCCACACCGGCAATCGCACCCACACCCACACCCGCACCCGCAACCACACCCACACCCACACTCAAACCCACACTTACACCCACACCCACACCCACACCCACACCGGCAACAGCACCCACACCCACACCCACACCCACACCCACACCCACACCCACACCCGCACCCGCACCCGCACCCGCACCCACACTCACACTGGCAATCGCACCCACACCCACACCCGCACCTGCAACCACACCCACACTCAAACCCACACTTACACCCACACCCACACCCACACCCACACCCGCACCCGCACCCGCACCCGCACCCACACTCACACCCACACTTACACCCACACCCACACCGGCAATCGCAACCCACACCCACACCCGCACCCGCAAC
>Ga0307968_1000884_pt1 | contig 23302 bp, 33 predicted proteins | sample OrgLakmetagen650_FD_201834 | JGI IMG/M metagenome (GOLD analysis project Ga0307968, IMG submission 201834) | Saline water microbial communities from Organic Lake, Antarctica - #650 | ecosystem: Environmental > Aquatic > Non-marine Saline and Alkaline > Saline | place: Antarctica: Organic Lake...
TATGTTTGTGTGTGTGTGTGTGTGTGATCGAGTGCTTATGAGTGGTATATGTATGCTTGTGTGTTCTGTGTGTTGTTGGGGAATGGGTATGAGTGAATGCATGTGGGGTTGGGGGCAGGTGCATGCATGGGTAACTGTACGCAGATGAGGAGAGTGTGTGTGTGTGTGTCTGTGTGTGCCACAGCTGGGATTGCAAAGATTGAGGTATTGTTAAGGGGCGGATCTTGGCTACTTACCTCTCATTTCATCATGCCTGGCACACCTGTGAGCAATGCATGCTGTCCTGGTACAGCGGCATTACTGCCTGCCCATGTGTAATGCTCAACACCCAATATACGCTCGTACGCACACACGCAATGACACACAAGCACACACACACATACACACATACGCACACAAACACAAACACACTTTCACACACACGCAGGCCATGGGCTGCCTCGTCCCCGCTACACAGCGCAGCACATAGGAGCTGTTTGTCTCACATTAGTCACCCACATTTGCACACACACATGCACACACACACACACATACACACACACACTTCACACGCAGGCCATGGGCTGCCTCGTCCCCGCTACACAGCGCGACTTATGGGAGCTGCTTGTTTCACGTGTGCGTCTGCCTCGGCAGCAGCCCCCCCTCCTCTCCCACACAATCCCTCCACCTACAGCAACGTCAGCAGCCACCACCACCACCACCACCACCACCACCAGCCGCCCCCGCGACTCCCACCCCCCCGCAACTCGACGAACAGCCTTGGCGGCACCAGCTCAAGCCTCTCCGTCTCCCTCAGCTCCCTCTCGCACCGCTCCTGCGCCTGCGCCCCCTAATCCAGCACTCACCACCCACCCCACAGCAGCAACCGCTGCTCCTGCTGCTCCTGCTGCTGTTCCTGCAGCCCCACCTGCAACAAGCGCAGCCCCTCCCTCCCCCTCCCTGCCAAAGTCGTGCACGGTTCCTCCCACGGCTGCCTCTTTGTCGGCTGCCTCTCTGCCCGCAAAAGCTACGAACCCTCCGGTAAGCGCAGACCCTACTTCTGAGCTGGCTTACCTCACCGCCCCCGTGACCGGCTCCGCTACCGCACAGGCGTTGCTGCGGCAGCAGCAGCAAATGCACAGACAGGCGGTGCAGCAGCAGCAGCAGCAGCAGCAGCAGCACCACCACCACCATCACAACCACCAACAACAACCTCGACAGGAAGTGCAGCAGCCTCAGCAACAGCAACCGCACGTCGTGCAAATTGATGCCAGCCGTAGTGGTAGTAAGAAAGAGGAGGATATGCCATCCCTGCCTGCTACTGCTGCTGTTGCTGCTGGTCCTAGTGCTGTGACGTCAGAAGCAAAGCCACTGGAGAAAGGGGTGGGTGGGGTTCGTCGACGTGCGCATGTGTAGGATGTGTGTGTGTGTGGTGTGCGGTGTGTCCATGTGCAGGATGTGTGTTAGTGTTTGTTTGTGTGTGTCTCTGTATTTGTACGCGTGCATGTGTAAGATGTGTGTGTGTGCATTCGTGCATGTGTGTGTCTGTGTTTAATTGTACGTGTGTGTGCTTGTGTACATATGTACGTGTGCAGACGTTTTTTAAAAATATATTGGCGCCCTTCAATGGCAATCCTGCCACGGTATACTCTGTGCTATATGCAAAACACAATACGCGCCCCAGTACGTAACATGTTCATGTGCTTGTGCAGGCATACTCACACGCACAAATACACACACACACACACACACACACACACACACACACACACACACACACACACACACACACACACACACACACACACACACACACACACACAAACACACACACACAGGGTGTGCAAGATCAGAAGGCGGCGCTGCCAAATCAGGGTTTGACAAAATCGCAGATGCACGCGCAGCATGTCCTGAAGCAGCTCTCATCCAGCCTTCAGGTTTGTCCTTGTTTGTGATTTCTTTACACCTCCTTTGTGGGTCTGATGCTTGTGTCTCCTGTCCTCACTCCTTGTGTTTGGAAGGTTTTAATTAACAATGCTGATGGGTTATGCAAGCGCACTGGAAGGTTTAAAGCTATACCGCTGAAAAGTTGCACAAGCGCAGAGTGAAACACACATTGGTCGGTGCCAGAACGCACACACACACACACACACGCGCGCTTCCAATGTAACCATTGCACTCATCACAGGAACAGGTCAAGCTGGTTTACGCACACACTCGCACTAAACCCTAAACCCTAAACCCTAAACCTCTTTCCATGCAGCCGCTGCACTCATCCCAGCAGCAGGTCAAGCTAACCCTCCGCTGTACAGGCTGTGGCAGCACGCACGTCAGTGGCATCAACAAGGCACGTTGTGAAGCTCGGCACACACACAGAGGTGAGAGAAGCTGTCGGTCAAACAGTGTATATACGGTACTCTCTTGCAGAGATTTCACCAAATTTACGGTCATATATGCTGTATATATACGGTTCTGGCCAGCCCTTCCTATATAAAGGTGGCTCTGGTGAGAGTGCAGTGGCTTCACTTGACAGCGATGCCTGCTTGAGGCATGGTGGGAATAGACGAGCGCGTACGCTCACACACGCACATGCACACACGCGCACGCACACGCACATGCACACACGCACACGCACGTGCACGCACCTACACACACAAACACAACACAACCCACTCATGCGCAGACACACACACTCACACACACACACTCACTCACACACACACACTCCTGTAAACCTTTCTGCATGCAGGTGGGCGACACATGCTGGCTGGACGCAGAGGGGGGGGCGTGATGGAGGTGGCTGCAGCTTTGGGTGGCAGTACGACAACCAAGGAAGAGTTGCGGGTAAGTTTGGCTTACAATATCCCTTTAAATATGTGTGTGTGGCTGTGTGTGTTCCTGTGTGGCTGTGTGTGTGTGGCTATGTGTGTGCATGCGAGTGTACATGCGCATGTGTATGTACGTGTGTGTGTGTGCGTGCGTGCGTACAAATTTGTACATCCGTGCACATGTATTGGTGACAGTGACTCTCAAGGCTTCAATGCTCACTTGTTCTGTTGTCTGAACGCTCCTACGTGCAGCATGTGAGAGAGGACATGCGCTCCCAGCAAAAGCAGCTGAAGGAGTCGCTAGCTGCATATTGGGCGTACCTGTTGGCTCGTGCCCCTCAGCGCGCACTGCAGCTGCAGGGATTGGTGCCCCTCACAGGAGGTGCGTGTGCGTGTGTGTATATGTGTGTGTGTATGTGTGTGTGTGCATGTATGTGTGCGTGTCAGCTTTTGTGCACGTTTGTGCGTCTGTGTGTGTATGTGTGTGTGCATGTATGTGTGCGTGTCAGCTTTTGTGCACGTTTGTGCGTCTGTGTGTGTATGTGCATGTGCATGTATGTGTGCGTGTCAGCTTTTGTGTACGTTTGTGTGTCTGTATGTGTGTGGTGTGTGTCTGTGTGGGTGTGTGTCTGTGTGTGTGTGTGTGTGTGTGTGTGTGTGTGTGTGAGAGAGAGAGAGAGAGAGAGAAATATTGATGGAACAGGGCGCCTCAGCAAGTGTACATGAAACTGAAAAGTTTGGGCGGAGGTCTCTCATGACGCAGGAAAGTGATGCCAACCTTGCACTGTGCTCGCTTTGAGTATTGTATGCAAACAGGATTTGCGTTTCGTTTTTCACTCTGAGCATTGCACCATCTCTATATCACAACTCACACAACCGGAACACAGCTACAGCAGCAGCAGCAGCAGCCGTCCTAAGGGCCTAAATAATAATAATAATGATGATGATGATGATGATAATAATAATAATAATAATAATAATAATAATAATAATAATAATAATAATAGTAATAGTAATAGACCTAAAGGGGAAAATAACATAAGAGGCCTAGGGGGCAACTCGCACAACTTAAGCACAGCAGCAGCAGCAGCCGCCGCATCCAACAACTACTCTTTTCTGCTCCTCTTACGTTGCTGCGTATGCTTGCGCTCTACACACACTCAGCTACAGCAATGTGGAGCACAGCAGCAGCCAAAGCAGCCGCACCCAACACTCACTCTCTTCTGCTCCTCTCACATTGCTGCATACGCTTGCGCTCTACATACGCTCAGCATATCAGCAGCAGCAACCGGACTCAATCCTCATTGCACACTGCTCTCTGCTTCTTTAGCTTCTGCTCATCTTGCACTTTTAAATACCCATGGTATACATAACACGTGCTTTGTATACATAACTTATACATAACGTGCTTTGTATACATAACACGTGCTTTGTATTCATAACACGTGCTTTGTATTCATAACACATGCTTTGTATTCATAACACGTGCTTTGTATACATAACACGTGCATTGTATACATGCGTGCAGCCTACAGAGCAGCAGCTGGCCATGAGGGTGAATTTACGATACTCAATTCACACACACGCTGCTCTCTACTCTGTTTGCATTGCCCACACTGCACCACCTACCACTGCATACTCACGACCTACCACTGCATACTCACGACCTACCACTGCATACTCACGACTTAACACTGCATACTCACCACCTAGCCCTGCATACTCACTACCTACCACTGCATACTCACCACCTAGCCCTGCATACTCACTACCTACCACTGCATACTCACCACCTAGCCCTGCATACTCACTACCTACCACTGCATACTCACCACCTAGCACTGCATACTCACTACCTAGCCCTGCATACTCACTATCTAGCACTGCATACTCACGACCTACCACTGCATACTCACGACCTACCACTGCATACTCACTACCTACCACTGCATACTCACAACCTACCACTGCATACTCACTACCACTGCATTTTCACTACCTAGCCCTTACTCACGACCTACCACTGCATACTCACGACTTACCACTGCATACTCACTACCACTGCATACTCACTACCTACCACTGCACACTCGCTACCTACCACTGCATACTCACTACCTACCTACCACTGCATTCTCACCACCACCGTATACTCACCACCCACACTCTGTATGTCCGTGCAGCTGGAGCAGTAGCTGGCAAAGAGGGGGAGGACCCCTCAACTAAATTGGCGGGCAAGTGGGCCAAAATTTTCAGCTGGGTCAGCCTCATCCTTACTCCTGATGCTCAAACAAAGACAGGCAGGTGGTGTGTGAGTGCGTCGTGTCATGCTGTCGTGCGTGCCCGGAAGAGCAAATTTTGGTTACATTCAGGACCTCCGAACACAATGGGCCGTGTGTGCTATGGTTTTGCACATGCACGGGAACAGGTGTGATTTGTGAGTGCTTCCTCGTGCCTTCATGCCGAGGGAACAGTATTTGACAGGTGTTTTGTGCACACGAGAAAATTGTGTGCTTGAGGAAAGATGCGTGGCACCGGAATAGGTTGGGGTCATACGATGATCAATGTTGTCTGCAGTCTCAACGTGCTGTGTGTCTTGCTTTCAGTCTCCTGAACGTAAAACAGGTTTTGTCTGTACATGACTTAAGTCATACACACACACGCACGCACGTGTCTGCACCCAGGCCTAATGACCAGCAGCCCCCTACTAGACTTTGTGCTGCGTACGCGACTTGAGCCATAGTCACATACACACTCACACACACGCACACACACACACACAAACATATCATGCACACACAAACACTCTTACCCACGCTCAGGCCTAGTGACCAGCAGCCCCCTGCTAGACCTCGTGCTGCGTGCGCGCCAGGCCCTTGGCCTCCAACCCAATGGGAGCAGCAGCAGCTCCAGCTCCGCCCCTGGCAACGGCAACGCCAGCACAACCTTGAAAGAGAACACCACCGCTAGTAAAGAGGGAAGCAGCACCAGCAAGGCCGGTGGTGTTGTGTCCGGGAGTGTGACCAACGCTTTGGCTAAGTTCGACCTGCTGTGGCAGGCGCTGCTCCAGGTGGGTGTGGGTGTGGGTGTGGATGTGGGTGTGGGTGTATGTGCAAGAGGGAGTGTGTGATGTGGATGTGGGCGTGGGTGTAGGCGTGGGTGTGGGTGTGGGTTTGGGTGAGTGTTTGTGTGTGTGTGGATGTGGGTGTGGGTGTGGGTGTGTGCGCGTGTGTTTGGGTGTGGGTGTGTGAAGGCGTAAGGTATAAAGTACATTTGCTCACATATGTGCTTGTGAGTGTGTATGAGTGTGTATGTGTGTATGAGTGTGTGTGTATGCATTTTGTGTGTGTGTGTGTATGCCTGATCAACTGAGAGTGTGTACATCGCACCTATCGTGTATTCACACATCCATACCTCTATCGTGTGACCACACATCCATACCTCTATCGTGTGTTCACACATTCATACCTCGCGCGTGCATGTGTGTGTTTACGGCCCTTCATGCGTTTTTGTGCCTCAAACCCTATACACCCCCACACACACACAGGCAAGTGGCGGCATGGCACTGACTGCTGCATCTTTCAAAGCGGAGGACATGTACGCCAGTATGCATGTAAGTATAAGCTGATTGGGGCTGCATTGACATTCCCGACCCTGTAAACGTGTGCGCACACACATACAATAGCACACACAAATCCATCTGAGTGTGTTTTTTGTTTTACTCAGATCAAGGGGTTGTGCATGTGCACAGTAAAGTGGTGAATGCTTGCATGCCAGAAATCTTGTGAGGACTGACTAATAAGGGAAGGTATACTTTGTCCCCCCATGTGCCCCCTCTGCACACACATATATCTTGTGTGTGTGAATGGTTGTGTGTATATTTGCGTGTAAGCTGTACAATGAGAAGGAAGACTTTCCTGAGCAAAAAGGTTTGTGCAGTGCGTCTCTACCTTAGGATTTACGTCACAATAAAATGGAACGTAAAAGCACACCTTCACACACACACAACACACACAACACACTATGCTGGACTCAGGTGCTGCTAGCTGTGCTAAGTCATGAGGGGTACTGAAGGCCAGCCAGTGCAGGCATGCACATACCTAAAACACACACACAAACATACAGCACAGCACAGCACAGCACAGCACAGCACACACAGCTTAGCTGAGCTGCCGGTGACTACCAGCAGCTGAGCCCAGCTGTGTGTGCTGTGCTAAGTCATGAGGGGTACTGAAGGCCAGCCAGTGCAGGCACCCACACATACACACAAACACGCACACAACACATGCAGTTGGACTCAGCTGCTGGTAGCTGTCAAGTCATGAGGGGTACTGAAGGCCAGCCAGTGCAGGCACCCACACATAAACTCATAAACACACACACACACACACAGCTGGACTCAGCTGCTGGAAGCTGTCAAGTCATGAGGGGTACCAAAGGCCAGCCAGGTGCAGCGGAGACGGCGTGCTCTGTGCTGGGAGTGATGCTGGAGCTGGAGCTGCGCAGCTCCCTGGCGACGGTACGTGTGTGTGTATGTGTGAGTGTGTGTGTGTGTATGTGTGTGTGTATGTGATGTGTACAGTGTCTTGTCACAGGAGGGTGTGTACAGTGTCTTGTCACAAGAGGGTGTGCGTGCGTAGTATTTGGGTGCTGAGAGTGATGCTGGAGCTGGAGCTGCGCAGCTCCCTGGCGACGGTATGTGTGTATGTGTGTGTGTGTGACGTGTAATGTGTAACGTGTATGTTGTTTGAAGCCGCTTGTGAGTGCAGTTGAATGCCAGGCTGGGGCAACTGAACCGCACACACACACACACACACACACACACACACACACACACAAATGCAAGCATGCACCAGCGTACACTCAAATGCACACACACACACACACACACATCGAAACACACACAGGGAGCTGAGGAGATGGCAGAGCATTTGCGGAAGAAGCAAGAGCAGCAGCAAAGCAAGCGCGGCAGTGAGTCCAATTCCGGCGCTGTTGCTGATGCCCAACCAGAGGGGGGTGCTGGAGGCAGAGGTGTGTGTGTGTGGGTGTTGGTCACTTGTGTGTTGAAAGTAATAGGAAGTGTGCTAAGCATTGCGCAATATCAATTTAATTCTTTCGTGTCTGACTTGGGAAAGGTTGGACTAAAGAGGTAGCACAGCTTTTGACTTTGATCATTTAGTCCTAGGCCAGCAGCAAAAGCTGCCTAGCCAGAGGTCACAATCACACACACGCACACACACACACACACGCATGCACACACACATGCACACAATCATGCAAACATACACTTGCAACGACACACACGCACACACACATGCACACACAATTACACACATTCATGCACACATACACTTGCAACCGCACACGCACATACACACACGCACATGCACACACACAACCTACACAAAACCATGCACACATACACTTGCAACCACACACGCGCACACACACTCACACAGAGGCCAAGGCTGTGGGTGCAGTGGCAGTAATGCCCCATCATAAGCAGCAGCAAGCATGCACACATACACACATGCATGCGCACACACACACACACACGCATACACACACACGCATACACACACACGCACGCATACACACACAGAAGCCAAGCCTCACAGCAGCATCAACAGCAGCGGAGCGCACTCCACCTCGATCAGCCAACAATCCTTGTCATCAAAAAGGACCCAACAAATGCCTGGACAGCAGGTGTGGGTGTGGGTGTGGGTGTCATAGCATGTACATTGAGCCTGTGTGTGTAATGATAACATTGTATGAAATGATAACATTATAACTCTAGGTAGATGTTTGATTTAGTGCACTTGGTGTCCTAAAGGCTCTCGCTCTTGCATTTGCATACACACACACACACACACACACACACACACACACACACGCATCCTGCAGCAGCACCAAGCTCCCAAAGGCCTGCAGCCAGGCTCGCAGACGGAGCTTGAGGACGAACCCAGAGTACCCTCCCCCGTGAAAAAGGCCCTCAATTTCATGTCCAACCCCTCCGCTTCCTTATCATCATCACAGCAGCAGCAGCAGCAGCAGCAGCAGCAGCAGCAGCAATTACCCCCAAGGGCGACTGTGTACCAACAACAGCAACCACCACAGCATCCCGTGCAGGATCATCGAACTGCCCCACCGCCAGGTATAGCTTCTGAGATGGGTTGCCCAGTGGGGTGTGTCTGTGATATGTAACAGGTACAGGGAAAGAAGACGCTGCGCAGGCGCAGGCAGTGGGCTCCGCTTCCTGCATTAGGTATGGAAAAAGGGGAGGGCTTGCTATAACCATGCATATGTGCGTGCTTGAGGAGTGTACATATGGTATTTTGAGCAGGGGCCTATCCTAATACTGACGTATTTGGTGTGTATGTCTATACAGTTCTGGCCAACCGTAAGAAGGAGCACACCGTGCGGCATTGGCTGCTGCTGTGTGTGTGCGTGTGTGTGTGTATGAATATGTGTATGTGTGTGTGTGTCTGTACAGTTCTGGCCAACCTTAAGAAGGAGCACACCGTGCGGCATTGGCTGCAGTGTGTGTGCGTGTGTGCGTGTATGTGTGTGTGTGTCTGTACAGTTCTGGCCAACCTTAAAAAGGAGCACACCGTACGGCATTGGCTGCTGTGTGTGCGTGTGTGTGTATTTATGTATGTGTTTGTGTCTGTACTGTTCTGGCCAACCTTGAAAAGGAGCACACCGTACGGCATTGGCTGCTGTGTGTGTGCATGTGTGTGTACAAATGTGTGTGTGTTTCTGTACAGTTCTGGCCAACCTAAAGAAGGAGCACACCGTACGGCATTGGCTGCTGTGTGTGTGCGTGTGTGTGTAAGTATGTGTGTGTGTCTGTACTGTTCTGGCCCACCTTGAAAAGGAGCACACCAAACGGCATTGGCTACTGTGTGTGTGCGTGTGTGTGTGTAAGTATGTGTGTGTGTCTGTACTGTTCTGGCCCACCTTGAAAAGGAGCACACCAAACGGCATTGGGTGCTGTGTGTGTGTGTATTTATGTATGTGTGTGTGTCTGTACAGTTCTGGCCAACCTTAAGAAGGAGCACACCGTGCGGCATTGGCTGCTGTGTGTGTGCGTGCGTGCGTATGTATGTGTGTGTCTGTACAGTTCTGGCCAACCTTGAAAAGGAGCACACCGTGCGGCATTGGCTGCTGTGTGTGTATGTTTGTGTGTGTGTCTGTAAAGTTCTGGCCAACCTGAAGAAGGAGCACACCGTACGGCATTGGCTGCTGTGTGTGTGCGTGTTTGTGTGTGTGGTTGTGTGTATATGTACGTATGTGTGTGTGTCTGTACAGTTCTGGCTGACCTTTAGAAGGAGCGCTTTGGTTGCAAGTTCCATAGGATTCTACCACCACAGGACAGAAAATAGAAGGTTTTGGGAGGAGCGCTTTGGTAGCAAGGGCTATCGTACAACCGTAACCACCGCCACAGGAGAAAAGTAGTAGGAGCCAAACTGCCAACAGCAAACAGCAAAGCTAGCTTCCACGGTTTGCAGAGCATTGCCATTCATGCTCATGCGTTTGCCACTTTTGATGGTCCATTCATTGTGCGTGTGTATTTTTTGGGTGTGATTTTATGATTGCTCGCGTTATGTGCGGTGGCAAAATGAATGCACTGTTTGGGCCACGATCCACGTGGTCCAATCAAAACTAAAGACCTGCATGTGCTGTGGGCTAACTTAGCAATGTACGTATTTGTTCTCCCCCATAACAGCCTCGTCCATCTCACGATTCAGCACACATACACACAAACATACACACATGCTCACACACACATACATACTCACACACACATACACACATGCCCCCCCACACACACGCAAACACACACGCAGGGTCTCATCCACTTCAATACGAACAGCAGCAGCACACACACACACATGCACATACGCACGCACACACACACACGCACATACTCACATACGCACACACATGCATTTTCAGGCTCCCGTCCACCACGGCTCAACCAGCAGCCGCTGCCACGCCCCCCTTGGACTCCCAGCCAAGCCCCCAGTGGTTCTATGCCAATGCCCCCTTTGCACAACATGCACGGTGGCTTGCCACCGCCCCAGGTGTGATGCCCACGTGCATGCGCATTGGCCAACACACATACACACACGCATGCACACAAAAACACAAAGGCACATGCACGGTGGCTCGCTACCGCCCCAGGTGTGATGCCCACGTGCTGGCGCATTTCTACTCATACACACTCAACCAAATATGTGTTTATGCACATGCACGCACACATGCACACACAAATCCGTCCATATACACACACAACCACACACGCAAACATGCACACACACATACACATACACACACATACACACGCACACACAGCAGCAGCCAATGCCGTACGGTGTGCACCCCCCGCCACACCCTATGCTGCCACACCCACTCCCACCCCCGCACATGATGAGCAGCCCCTTACAGCACCAGGTGCCCTACGGAGTCCTGCCCCCCCCTCAACCTCACATGGTGGGACCACAGCCGCCACACATGGCCGGCATGCTGCCGCCGCATGCAGTCGCCGCAGGTATGACAAGCATGCACACACACACACACACACACACGCGCACACACACACACACACGCAAAAAACACAGAGACACACACTCAGGCGTGCGCGACACATGCACGTGTGTCAACTCGGGCACGCAAGGGCACACACACATTCACACGCGCGCTCATGTGGTTGAGCACGTTCAAAGCTGCATACTCGAATGCGCACGGACCACTGACACAAACGTACAAAAAGCATGACCATGCGCTGAATATAATTGTCACGTTTACACACACACACACACACACACACACACACACACATACACACACGCACACACACACACTCACTCACACACACTTACACACACATGCACACACAATCACAAACACACACACAATTACAGAGACACAACTACACACACACGCACACACACCACAATCACAAACACACAATCACATGCACAAACATACAATCACAAGCACGCACAATCTGAATCACACACACACTCAGGTGCCATGGCCATGCCATGCCCCCCGGGCATGTACCCCATGGGTGCCCCCCCTGTTGGTATGCCTCCCTACTACCCCCAGGTACGCCCTAGTTCTAAGTGCGATATGTGTCATCGCCCAGCTGTTCAAGCAAGGCATTCTGGTTATTTGTATATTAATCGTTCATATTATATATGTACTCAAGACAATACAAGCATGCTTTGGACGAAGGTGACCACGGAAACCGGCAGAGTTCTCCATTTTCGAATTGGCACATCAAACTGCTCACACAGTTTGAGAGTTCTAGAACTTTCACAAACTCTATCGAATGCTTCCAAAAAACGAACTGAAAGTGTTGCCTTAAAGTGTGTATCAACATCTTAGGCCACGCCTCCAAGCAAACCGTACTGCTCAGAAGCTGTGAGCACGCTGCTTGTGTTAGAGTTGCACATTTCCTAGATGCCATTAGCTGTGTGTCAAAGAATCTATGTCATCAGCTGTACCCGTAGCGCAAATGCTGCCAGTCACGTTCCTCACTTTCTTCTCAAGTCGCAAGTGTGTGTTCCGTGCAAACGTATAATATACAAAGTGCGTATCGCACATCTCCAAGGCATCTCCTTTTGGCAGTTCCTCTATACAGTGTGGCCCCTCTTTGCTCTTTGTACGTGCACTCAAAATGGTGTATGTGCACTCAAAATGGTATACGTGCTCTAAAAATGGTGCCCAACCAAATTGTTCCTTTAACCTAGCCACCCTCAGATCGCAGGCATGCCCTCTTCTCCCTCTTATTTGTGACAACTTACCCCCTGACACACACACACACGCACACACACACACACGCACACGCACACACACACACGCACACACGCACACGCACACACACACATCCAAATACAAACCACACCGCACCTTCACTTTGCCACCCTCAGATCACAGGCATGCCCTCTCCTCCCTCTATTTTACAACTCACCCTCTCCCCCCCTCTACACAAACACATCCAAACTAGCACCATCCTGCTTTCACTGCTTTCATATAGCCACGCTCAGATGGCAGGCATGCCCCCTCCTCCCTGTGCGTTGCAATAACTCCACACACACACACACACACATTCACACAAACACACACACACACAACCACATCACACTTTTACTTCCTCAGATGGCGGGCATGCCCCCCCCTCCCTCTGCCACACCCTTTGGGCCTCCCATGGGCACACCGATGATTCCTCCCACACCCTACGGCCCCCCTTTAGTGCCTTTGCAGCTTCCAGTCATGCCAGGTAAGGAGCGTTGTTTAACCCATACTTAAACAATAATTTAGTGTGTGTGATAAAAAAAACGGCAGGGGAGTTACCAGACATACGTAGGGTCGGCCAGAACCGCATGAACCGCACCGTACATGACCGTGTTTTTTGTCATTTTTCTGCCACAAACTCCGTAAATCACATATAAATATATATGGTTTTGGCCAACCCTAGACACTCGGTCACGCGCAATGAGCGTGCACAGTCATGGCCAATCCTGCAGTGTGTGTTTGTGTGTGCGTGTGTGTGTGTGTGTGTGAGTGTGCGTGTGTGTGTGTGTGTGTCTGTGTGTGTGTGTGTGTGGTTATGTGGAGCAAGGTAATGCGCGCGTGTGAGCATCCATTAAAATGCAGGCACACAGGCAGGGTTGGCCAGAACCATATATACCGTTCGTTCACGATCAGTTCGTGACCACACTGTCAAATAATTAATTAAATTTTCGATTTCAGTTTGTGAGGGAGTCTGGGGATTAATTTTTGAGTTCGAGGGCACTTCGGGAGGGCCCTGTCGGGAATAAATTTTTGAGTTCGAGAGCCCCCCTGTGAAGGCTGCCTGTGCACTGCTACTGCTGTTAGTTATGGCTGAAGCTGTGGCTGAGGCTGAAGCTGTGGCTGAGGCTTCAAGAACCCGGCCAGGGGGTTCACACTGGCGCGCTTGGAGCTCATTTCAATTTTCACCCTCAAAAACACTATAAATAATTCATTTATCACTTCGAAGTCAGTTCGGAGAGGCATCCAAGAATTAATAATAATATTCGTTTTCTGGCCAAATAATTAATTAATTTCCAAAGTGATCGTAAACAAACGGTATATGTTTTTTTCATATGGTGTGTATACGGTGTTTTGGGCGGGGAAGGCACCAAATACACGGTCATATACGGTGTGTGTGTATATACTGTTCTGGCCAATCCTACACACAAGCATCCAAACAGTCTGCTTGAGCACGTGATTGTATCTGGAAGTAAGTGCACACACACACACACACAGCTTGACCCTCTAATCTTCTGTCTGTGCTGGATGTCATACACACATGCCCTTCTTGCACACGCACACGCACACACACAAACGCACACACACGCATGCACACACATTACACCCTTCTTCACACGTTGACACGCACACACGCACACACGCATATCCAAAAAAACATGTACTCTTTCTCACAAACAGGTGTGCCAGTCCAGCATGCCCCTCCCATCCCTCCCGCAGTCCCTCCACAACATCCCCACCATCATGCAGCTGCCATGCAGCCACCGCCTTACAATGCACCTGCACAGGTATATGTATTTGTGTGTGTGTGTTTGTGTGCGTGTGTGTGTACGTGCCTGCACAAGTGCGTGCGTGTGTGCATGCCTGTGTGTGCCTGCACAGGTTTGTGCGTGTGTTTGTGTGCGTGAATGTGCGCCTGCACAGTTACTTGTGTATGTGCGTTTGCGGGTGTTAGCTTACCTTCTTCGTTGTCTAACGAAAGCTGCGCCACACAATAGGCAAGTATGACCTGCATGCACCCTATCTTCAACACACAACCCTCCATGTGCACGCACACACAACTCTGTCTCTCTTTCTCTCTATCTGTCCGCTTCTTTTCCTCTCCCTCTTTCACACACACATACACATATATACACACATACATGTACACGTACACACATACACACAACCAAGTGCACACACACACACACACGCACGCACGCACACACAGGGAGGCCCACGGCACTCAGCCGGCACCGCCTCCCCTGCTGGACCCCCTTGGTCAGTCACACGTGCGCAGGGCGGAGGTGCCCACAGCACAAATACCCCCCCTCACCCCTCTTTTGCTGTCAATAGAGAGCGTGGAGGTGGCGGTCGTGGTAGGACAGAGTGGGGAGGCATGCAGACTAAGTCAGGTGGGTTTGATTCGACTCTGTTTGCTTGCGTGCCGAACAGAGTAGGTGGTGGGAAGGTGGTGGATGCGGACGTGGGTATATACGGTGCAGCTCAAAGGTGGCAGAGGGACGTGCGCATGCCAAGACTAAGTCAGATGCTGTTGCAAATGTAGGGAGCAATCAAGACGTTCGGTCTGATTTGCACAGAAAAGGTAGTGAGTTTCAACCTCGGTTTGCAGACTGAAGGAATAGGGCTCTGTTCTCTCCTCGTGTACCGAACTCACATGCATGCACACGCACACGCACACTCACACATGCACACACACGCACACTCACACATGTACGCACCCATCTACACTCACACACATACATGCATACACAAACACACAGACACGCACACACGCTCACACACACACAACACACACACGCTCACACACACGCACACACACACACACACATAGGTCCAGGTTCCCGTGCCCTGAGCCCTGCTGCTTCTGGTCCTTATACGAGTGCACAGAACTCAACATCAACAGCCTCAGCTCCTTCAGCGCCCCCAACACATCAACAGGCTGCAGAAGCAGCACCACATCCACCAATCCCAGCCCCAGCAGCACCGCCAGCACCATCACACGCAGCAGCACCACATCCACCAATCCCAGCCCCAGCAGCACCACCAGCACCATCACACGCAGCAGCACCACATCCACCAATCCCAGCCCCAGCAGCACCGCCAGCACCATCACACGCAGCAGCACCACCACACGCAGCAGCACCGCCACCTCCACCAGCACCAGCACCAGCACCAACACCAACACCAACACCAGCCCTCGCAGCCGCGGCTTTAGCGGCTGCTCCTGCTCCCAAATATGGCAGCAGCAGCGGCAACAAGCCCTCTCTACCCCTTAAGACTAGCACCAGCAGCCAGAACAAGACCCAAGCCAACGCTCAGCACCCCCCGCAAACCACCTCTACATCTTCAGCTGCCGCTGCTCGCAAAGAGGAGGGGTCGGCGCTGCCACCGCAACCGCCCTCTGCCGGGGTTGCTGCTGCACACACAGCAGAGGGTGCTGCTAACAGAGCCGCAAAGGCCACCCCACACGCAGCAGGGCTTGCACAACACAAAGGAGCTCAGGGTGCTCCCTCACACACAGCAGCGGCAGCAGCAGCAGGCAGCAGCAGCAGCACCACCACCACTATCGACCAACATGCAACGGAGCCGGTACCACACACAGGAGTAGACAGCAGCACCACCACCACCACTATCGACCAACATGCAATGGAGCCGGTACCACGCACAAGAGCAGGCAGCAGCAGCACCAGCACCACCACCACCAGCCCACACACAGGGGCGAGCACAGGAGCAAGCAGCAGCACTACCACACACACAGGAGCAAGCAGCAGCACTGCCACACACACAGGGTCGAGAGTAGGCCACCGCACCACCACCCCCGGCAGCAGCACCCTACCGTACGCTGTTCCTACGTACAGCAGCCCTCACACCGGCCCCCTCCCCCCCAAATATGTCCCAGCAGGGTTGGCCTCCTCACACACCGCACAGGCCTCCTCTCACACAGCGCAGGCCTCCTCACACACCGCACAGGCCTCCTCTCACACAGCGCAGGCCTCCTCTCACACCGCACAGGACTCCTCTCACACAGCGCAGGCCTCCTCTCACACCACAGAGCCCTCTCCTACACACAGTGCACCAGGCCTTGTCCCACAACCACCACACACACCCTCTCCCACAGCGCACAGCACCGCACTGCCCGCCACACACACCACAGAGCCCCCTTCTGCGCACGGCGAAGCTGGGCCTGTCCCACACACACTGGAGGCCTCTTTGCACCAAACAGAGGCCTCCTCGCATGTTCGAACGGAGGGCTCTCACAGAGCTGCTGACCTGCCAGGCGAGAAGTCAAGGGACGCCGAGGGCTCCTCGTCAGGAATGATGCAAGGGGGGCCAAGTGAAGGTGGGTTTTGCTGGGGGTACACACACACGCACACATACACACACATGCACACACATGCACACACATGCACGCACATGCACACACATACACACACATGTACATGTATGACTTGCTGGGGGTACACACACACATACACACACAAACACACACAAACATACACACATACACACGTGCACATACACACGCATGTACATGTATGACTTGCTGGGGCTGGACACGCGCACACATACACTAGTAAATGCGCGTGCTCACACATGTTCATGCAAGCACTGGCTCGCTCATCATTTACATATACACACACGTACCATGCCCGCGCATGCACACTCTTTTGCACACACAAACATGCACATACACACATACACATACACACACATACAACACATACACACACATGCACGCACGCGCACACACACATACATGCACGCACACACACACACACATACACGCACGCACACACACACACAAACACACACACACAGTGGCAGGGGCTGCGTCCTCTCAGCAAACGCAAGCAGGGCTGAGTGCCATGCTGCAATCCGCCTTTGCCAAGACAAATCCGCCGCAGCCACAGCAGCAGCCTCAGCCACAGCAGCAGCCTCAGCCACAGCAGCAGCCTCAGCCTCAGCAGCAGCCTCAGCCTCAGCAGCAGCCTCAGCCACAGCAGCAGCCTCAGCTTAAGCAGCAGCCTCAGCCTAAGCAGCAGCAGGCTGGCAAGGCTTGCTTTAACACAGACAATGCTGCTGGTAAGTGCTTTCCTGGTGCTTTGATGCATTTTGTGGGTTTACCAAACCGAAGGCGCACAAACTTTCCGCCTCCATATACGCGCGCACGCACACACACACACACACATACACATACACACACACAAACACACACACACACATGCACACACACACAAACACACACACATACACACACATACACACACATACACAAACACACACACATACACACACATACACACACACAAACACACACATACACAAACACACACACATACACACACATACACACATCTGTTTCTTCAGACGAGCTGAGCAAGCGGTGGCAGGAGGTGCTTGCAGAAATGGGAGGCTCCTCTGACGAGGACACACACACTGAGCTCCAGACGCCTCTGGCAGGAGCTCCCGAAGACAATCTGCCGTGCAGCAAACAAGACCATGAAGCAGGTGGGTGTGACGTGTGTGTGCGTGTGCGTGTGTGTGGGTGTGGGTGTGGGTGTGGGTGTGGGTGTGGGTGTGGGTGTGTGCGTGTGCGTGTGTGTGTGAATGTGGGTGTGGGTGTGGGTGTGGGTGTGGGTGTGGGTGTGGGTGTGGGTGTGGGTGTGGGTGTGGGTGTGCGCATTTGGGTGTATGAGTGCTGGAGTGTATGGGTATTTGAAGGATCAGTCACGTAGAACCGTATCTTTCTTCTCAACGGCCTTCAAACTTTCATGCACAAATGTTGTGTAACACACACTGTGTGCGAATATATTGTAGTGCAGTGCCCATGCTGCAGAGCTACACGCGCACGCAAACACACACCCACACTCATAATTACACACACGTGTACACACACATGTACACACACACATGTTCACACAAACGTACACACAAGGACACACACATACACTCGCACACACACACACACACACGCACACACACACGCACACGTTCACACACAAAAATTGTCCACATACACGTACACACACGTACACACACAAAAACACAAAAAAACACAGACGCACACGAGGGAACACACATACACTCGCACACACACACACACACACACACACACCACGCATACAGACGCAAAAATCAACACACACATACACACACGCTCATATGCTTTGCAGGTGCGGCGCCCTCTCAGCAAAGCAACCTTGCATGCCACCCTCCTGAGCCAGCAGCGGCAGGAGAAGCAGCCGTGAGTGCTGATAGTACCAGTGGAAACAGTGGGGGCAAAGCACAGCAACAGCAGCAGCAGCAGCGCTACCAGCCTCACCAACAGCAGCCACGCCAGCAGCGCACGCAGCAGCCCCACGCTCAGCACCGCAACCAACTGCATACGCAGCAGCAGCACCAGCAACAGCACCAGCACCAGCAGCCACGCCAGCAGCAGCAGCACCACCAGCTGCAGCAGCAACAGCAGCCACGGCAGCAGCAGCAGCAGCCACGGCAGCAGCACCAGCAGCCACGGCAGCAGCAGCAACAGCAACAGCAGCAGCAACAGCAACAGCAGCCACGGCAGCAGCAGCAACAGCACTCACGACAGCAGCAGCTGCAGCAGCCGCACAGCAGTATGCAGCCGTATGCTGTAGCAGCTCCGGGAGTGGGAGGAGGCGGGGGAGGAAACCCGCCAGCTTTGGCAGTACAGAACGTGCCACCCTCGGCAGCACAGAGCGCACCACCCCCCCGTTACGGTGCGCTGACGTCAGACAGCGTATAGGCGTGTGTGCTTAAAACTATCTAATCTCTTAGATTTGTAGGCATCTGTATTAATTGTTTGTTACAAGGACAAGGGCGAGGGTGAACCGCCTGTCCTCAATCATGCATGCTGCTTGAGGCTGCGACGATGCAGGAATACCGCTCTCATAAACACACACACACACACACACACACACACACACACACGCATACACACTCTTTCACACAAACACACACACTCTCTTTCACACAATCACACACACATACACACACACTCTTTCACACACACGTATACATACATGCACACACATAGGCACCGGTGCTGGAGCCGGAGCAGGTAGGGGGAGGGGAGGTGGACAAGGAGGAGGGGGAGGAGGACAGAATGGGGGAGGAGGAAGAGGCGGGCGTTTTGGTGGAACCAGGGGAGGTAGAGGGGGAGGGAGACGAGCCGCATCTTGAACCGGCTTGTCGCTTTTCTAGGGCCTTTGCTTGAAGCAACATACATTTAGGCTTTCTTCCTACAACTATATAATAAAATCTACTACATATGTTATAGTTATGTGGCGCGAACGGCTCTTCTGTTCGGCTGCCAAAGCAGCTCTGGGTGGAAAGCAGCTCTGGGTGGGCTAGCCTCTTGAGTTGGGTTCTTTCAGTGCCGTCCGATTAATTTTCTGATTGGGGTGCCTCCTTGCCTGGATTCTTATGATGTGCATATGTGTGTGTTTGTTTTTGTGGTGAACGATTGTGTCAATGCACATAATATTCTTTCATTCTATGTTCACTTGCATCTAGATACGATTCCTTCAATTTAACAGATGCTGTAAAGACAACAGAAGAAGCACCATCTTTCCGTTGTGTGTGTTCCCCGCTTGAACTCCCTCTTCTGAAGGCCTAGACCCTTCCTACACGAAAAATGTACTTAGAATCGCAATGGGGAGTTGATTTAAGTAGGTCAAGTTATTGGGCTGGTTGCAGCCAGTGGCTGCTACCTGGTAATACCACCATTCAAACGTGCGTAATAAGAGGAACAACGATCAAGCTAAGATGTTAACCCTCCTGGCGTGGATCAGGGAAATGTGCTGTTACAGGGTAAGCCAGTCCTTCATTTCAGCCACCTAGACTGCCAACCTTCAGCGCAGCAAAATCACCATAGAAATTAGAATTAGAGATGAATATGCTGTATAAAAACTTCGAACGAGAGGACACTCCTCCACAAAATAAATGTGTGTTCTGCTTGCCCGTGTCAGACTGATCATCTGTATTGGGCAAAAGTTTGTCCAGCAAGTAGTGAAGCGTCGACTATAGGACAGCGTTACTACTTTCCAGCTTTCCAGGCTTACTGTTGTTCTTTATCAGCTGGAAACCACCGTACTGTAGCTAAGCAATGTTTACTGGTTAGCCGGAAGCAATTGAGGTCGGTGAGCCGACACTTGTATGGTTTCTGAAGGTACTTAGCATGTTTTACCAGTAACCAGCTACTGCCTATGGTCACTTACTAATAAGGAGCATAAAGTTGGCTAGGATCTAAAATTCATATGGGCTCACTGAGGATCTACTTGCTGGTAACCTAAACAGTACGGCAACTACTTGTTGTAAGGCAAGTCAGGCAAAGATCTGCACTGCTGGTACACAGCCGGTAGCTTAGCTCTTTTCACAGGTGTTGTTGGCGATGCCCTCTTCCCGCGCCCCCGCCCGCCCACAAGCAAATGAGGTAACATCATTTAGGTGTTTGCAGAGGCGTTGAATCAGTGGAGCCTAACATGCACAACAACAAACTGGCCACTGATCATTCTTAGTTTGCCAAAAGGATGATCCATTTATCTAGGAGTGTGCCAGAGGGGGCTGACTGAGCCAAAAAAAAGGTGTTTTTAAAATGTGGATTGAGCATGGGCGCCATGACTGGCAAGCTCCAAAATTTACATAATATGTAATATGAATCCTTGCTCTGTCCATAGATGTAAAATTTGGAGCTTGCCAATTATGGCGCGTGTGCTTTATTTGCTGTGGCGTGCAGGCCATTTTTTACCACACAATTGTTCATACCAACTCACCCACTGCACCAATTTGGAATATTTTTAATGGTGTAGAGTTCTTATTGGAAAAGAATGTCATTGCAACAAAAATGAAAGAAAACGGCTGCGTGGTTGATATTTTATGAGGATTTGAGCCATTTTCCCGTGGAAATCACCACATTAGGGCTTAAATGCACCATGTGTGCTTAATCCAGTCTCTCAGCACGCAAAGCGACCCACATAAAACTGGGCACACGCTCGGGTAGCTTTCAATGCCAGCTACATTTCGGTACTAAAATGGTGTCGATCGGATGAAGCGGCTGTGAGTGGCTGCCTTCTGAATGCAAAAATGCACATTTTCAGGCACTTCATCCGTTAGCCCCCTCTGGGAGTGTGCCCTGGTATCTTCATCTTATATTGTCCAAACATATTGTCAGTAATTCCGCTTGCGTGCGCGTACTTTGGATGTGGAGGCAGCAGCGCGGCTTGAAGGCAGTTCTCGTGCACGTGTGACCAGTGCCCTATTTAAGATGCACGTATCCAGAACGAGGTGCATGTCACGACGAATTATGGTACCTGCTTAAACGTGCATTGTATGAGCCATACCATGATTCGTTATGACAGCTGTCATGCTATTTCAGTGGCAAGGAGGAATCGTGTGTTTTGTCCATGCCTCTGATTTAGCATGACATGCAATTTCCCTTTCATCTTCATCTGCCTGAGGGCTTCTTAACGACCTGACCTTATTTGCTGCATCCATTTAACAACCAACTTATTTCTAATTTCATTTCTCAGCAGTACACTTTTCTCTTAATTCCTGAGCTTATGGATCTATTTGTGGCTGGCGTTCATAGTGATTGGCAGGAGAGGATATAGAGGAAGAAGGGGAAGAACAAGGGATAGGAAGGTGGCCGGCCTGAGCATGGGCACAAGCGTAAGCTCTTGGTTTGGAATGTGCATGGCATTGGGGGGCGGCTCTGCTGATGCTAATGCAGAGCTGAAAATCACTGATGTTTGCAGCATGATTAAACTACACGATATTGCTGTGCTTACAGAAACGAGAACAAGTGATGCTTCTAGGTTGTTACAGCACTTGCCTGGCTTTACTGGCTGTGCACAACATCAAGTTAGATAAAGGAAATGAAGGCAAGAATGGGCATGGAATCGCTGTGCTCGTTGCTCCAAGTTGCTCTGATTATGTGCGTGTGCTTAAAACGAGTGAAAACGTGCAGTGCATCTGGTTGCAGTGTGACAAGAGAATGTTCGGGCTGGAGGAGGATGTGATTGTGGGTGCTACATACATTAACCCACAAAGTCGTGATTTATTTCCTGTTCGTGCCATTCAAACTCATTTCACTGACCTTTTTGAGGACACGCTTGGTGCTTTTCAGGTGTCTCCTAATGTCGTACTGTGTAGTGACTTTAACGCCCATGTGGGGAGCTGAGTGAAGTGAGTGACGCGCACACTGGTTTTGTTTTGTCCTGAGGTTCTTGAGACTAGGAGATATGTGTGCAACAGTGTGAACAAGGCAGGTCACTTGTTAGTTGATCTGGCTGCTGCAACGAGTATGGCTATTGCAACTGGACATGTCGTTGGAGATGATGGGCAACCCTCGTTTACTGGAAATTATGGCGACAAAAAGAGCCGGCCTGACCACATGCTGCTGTCTCTGGATTTGTGTAGCAAGAATCACCCTCCACCTGAGGTCCTTTCCAGGCGGGGCGAGCAGTCTGGGTGGAATCCTGATCCAGATGAGTTTGAGATTCCTGATTTATCTGTGTTGGAAGGTGTAGTTTGCTGTCAGTTTCAGAAGTTGAGTGCTGGTGCTTCTTCAGGGTTTGATGCTATCCCTATTCCTTTTATTAAGCATGCGTGCTTGCCTGTGAGGTGTGATGGTAAATTCAAGCAGGTGAATGTGCTGGTGCCTTTGA
>Ga0307968_1000885_pt1 | contig 23296 bp, 28 predicted proteins | sample OrgLakmetagen650_FD_201834 | JGI IMG/M metagenome (GOLD analysis project Ga0307968, IMG submission 201834) | Saline water microbial communities from Organic Lake, Antarctica - #650 | ecosystem: Environmental > Aquatic > Non-marine Saline and Alkaline > Saline | place: Antarctica: Organic Lake...
AGACTTTTTCTTTTTCTTTCTGAGCTTATGGATTTATTTGTGGCTGGCCGAGACCAGTCAGCAGCCGATCAGCCAAACAACCTGGCTGAAGGTCACCCCCAATTGTAACCATTGTAACCATTGTAACTCATTGTATACGCAGAAACCTCTTATATGGGAATAGCACGCCCAGTTTGAACAAATCGTACAATGACTCACACCCAAGCAGCCTTGCAAAGCGCTTAGTAATTGAGCAATCCAGCAGGCACTTGAACGAGGCTGTAAATCGAGATCAGCCTGGACCATTCTTCGCAAAATGACACTATTGGTATGAAGCATACTATTGAAAAGCTTGACAGCTGGCCGAAACCACTGGAACTGCAACGATTCGTGTCCACACTCTCGGAGTACAGCCTAGTTAGTGGTAGACCGCTTCACACCTAACGCACCCTTCAGGAAATGCAAATGAAACATAGACAGCGAGCTAAAGAACTCCCTGCCTGCTTGCAACAAGGAATCCAGTACCCCATAAACATGCCAGCAGGAATAACACACGCCTTATTGAGCCACAAAGAAGTGTGTGGTTCGTATGCCAAATCGTGTTCACGCACAAACAAACGTATCCTATAGGCAGAGGCAAGGAAGGACGGGATGCGTGTTCAAAAGACACGGCCGTGTTCAAGGTCCTGTTGAAAACCATGCCCAGATGCCTGAAAGAATCTCTGCAAGCAAGGGTGGCACTGCCAATGTTATCATGAGTAAGAAACCAATGAACAAAACCTCATTAATGTCATCAAAGGTAAGAAACCAATGAACAAAACCTGCTTATAAAAGATACGGTTCTTTGAAGAAAAGTCAACTCAAAAGCAAAAACCTGACAATACATCGTACACCTTACTAGTACTAGCCAGGGAGTGCAGGTGGCAGCAAACAGAGCTTACACAACACATCTGCAAATAAAAGGCGCATTATCATCATCAACACCCTCGTAAAAATATCACATGCCGCCCTAGTGTAAACACACTAATAGCCTCTCGGTGTATGTGTGTATGTGTTTATGTGTGAGCTTCGGTCTGACTCTTGCTACTATCTAATTCATCAAACATCTCCATTGCAACCTAAACCCATAAGCAATAAAAAATGTTGTTGGTTGTGATACAACCAGCGTGGTAAACGGTGGGGGCGTGTAGGTGCACATAATCGAAAAATATCTACTTCTAACCAAAACACCAACATGACACTTACAAGGTACACCAAACCATACTTATGTACAAGCACGAGCAAAACATAACGACACCCAGGAGACAATGTCATAGCACACAAACCAAGATCTTAAGAATCACTATTCCTTGCCCTTTTCTTTTGTGTTTGTGTGCTGCTCATGCGATGATATTAAAAGCCTTGCGCTTGCTGCTGCTGCTTCCGCTGTCGCTGAGGATGCTGCTGATTTTGATGCTGCTGCGGCTGCGGCTGTTGCTGCCTATTTGGCCTGTGCTTCTGCTGTTGCTGCTGTTGCTGCTGTGGTTTCCACCCCGCTTGTTCATTGCGGCCTTCATTGGTATTCTGCTCAGCCATACTTTGCAGCATTCGCCGCTCATCCTGCGGGGACAAAAGTTGGTTGTCAAAGGCAACGCAGTTGTTTCATAAGCATGAGCATACAGTGTGTGTGTGTGTGTGTGTCATACAACTAGGGCTGCAGATTGATCATGCTGAGGCACAGTGAGAGTTTGCAAAGGGAAGGAGCCCATCCACCCCCCCTTCAGCAAGGGGACTCAAGAACAGTGTGTCTTAATAAGTACACTGAGCGCAATTGGTATACACGCATCCTTACACATTACATACACACACATACATGCACCTTGATCTGAGCCTCTTCAAAGCCTTCAGCTCTCGCTGAGTCCACAAAGGCTGCGCGCCAGGCCTCAGGTGCTGGAGGCAGTTCTACAGCGGCCCAAGCCCATAATACCACCCCTAGTTGAGAAGCAGTGTAAGTGCTGAGCGTCTTGGATATCTGCGCATGTGGATGTGAGGGTAGACATTCTATAGGCCTGTGTGTGATTTGTGTGTGCGTGTTAGGAAAATCTCATCTCGTTGTGAGGTAGCATGAATGATGAGGGGCAAGTTAGCGATTGCTACCGACTCAATCCTCGTAGTGGTCCTCAACATGTGGTCATAGTGGTCTAAGTGGTCCTCAACATGTGGTCTTAGTGGTCCTCAACATGTTGTCAGCAACATTGGCTCAAATAGCATTTCAAGCCAGAGCGGTCCAATGTCGGCCTTGAATACAAAGGGAAGGTTACGCAGGGAATGGAGCCCACTGCCTCAACACCAACTGGCCCCCTCCTCTCTCTCATGCCTTTACCCCCCCCCCCCTCCCCCACTGGCTGGTCTCAGAGAACATAAACCTCTCAGTGACCCTGACTTTTACCTACCTCCTCTCCACCTGTTTCAACAATGTTAGTTGTTTGTAGAGTTCCTCAGTCCTTCCCACCCTCTCTTTAACCCTACGATGGGCCCTCCCCTCCCCACGCCACATACACACCTGAGCTATTGCAGCTTCCTCCCACGCCTCGCTGGGCTGATAGCGAAGGCGGGCCAGTGCCCAGGCACAATCTGCCATGGCCTGCGGATGGAGGCACAGGTTTGAGAAAACTTGCAGGAATCCAGAGTGGGGGAGTAATACAGGATGGGGTGGGAGTCTAGTGCTTGTTCATGAAGAGGTTTACGTTTACTTTGTTGCTGCCTGAGACCCGCAAATAAGCAACTTATTCTGACATACATGGCCCCCGGTAAGTTCCTTTGTAAAGACTTGGTGCTTACTCAGAAAACGATAGTGGACACAACAAAATAGTATCTTCACAGATTGCCTATGCAGAGCATCAATGCACACCACATTTGTTTGCTTGCTGGAAGGTGGTTGGTCCGAAACGAGCAATGGCTGCTTCTGACACACACAGCCCTTGCTACTTGCAAAAGCCAAATATGTCACCCCTACGTGGGGGCACACATACATATATTTCCTTGCACGCCCTTTGTAGTAATCATTCATCTTCACCTACCCTACCCTTTCATCTGTGCAGCATACACATTACGCACATATACTCACATGTACGCACACATATGCACACACACAAACACACACAGGCACACACACACACCACGAGCTCTGCAACTCACTTGTGGTGGTAAGCCCCCCACCCTGTCCTCACACGTGGCCATGTAGGCATCCATCCATTGCTCGTCTACCTTCACATACACATGCACACACATGCACACACGTTCACACACACCACGAGCTCTGCAACTCACTTGTGGTGGTAAGCCCCCCACCCTGTCCTCACACGTGGCCATGTAGGCATCCATCCATTGCTCGTCTGGCTTCAATCGCAGGCTCACCACACACCACAGAGCCTCAGCAAGCTCCGAGCCAGACATGGCAGGGAACAGCTCCTGCAATGTCATATGTAATGAAATTATATTTGTCTGGCTTATGAGGAGGCTACACACACACACACACACACACGCACACACACACACACACACACACACACACACACACACACACACACACACACACACACACACACACACTCACGCACACACACACACACACACACACACACACACACACACACACACACACACACTCACACACACACACACACACACACACACACACACACACACACACACACACACACACACACACACACACACCAGGGCATCAGAAAGCTCAGGGCCGAACATGGCAGTGACCAGATCTTGCAGCGCACGTGCAGTACGCATGCAAGAGCACTTCAAGTCGTAAGAGGAGTGAAATGCTGAGTTCAGTGTGTAACACAAACTCTATTTCTTGCAGCACGCAAGTAGAAAGGTAGTGGGGATAGATGCGCAATTCCCTTTTTTCCTGCCATTTTTTATATAGCGACACAAATATCACACAAGCGTACAGTTGGCCACGACAATGTGTGTCAGGAAAACAACATCTACACACTTTTTTGCAGAAATAGCATACGCAGAAGGTACGCAAAGCATACTCAGAAATTTAGCAGGGAGACAGAGGGAGACCTCCAAAACACGACACCTTTGCATGAACAGTGAATACAAGTGCTTCCGGCCAGCTCTACACACACGTTTGCGTAGGAAAGCAGCAGCTGCACCCTCACCTTGAGTTTGGGCAGCAGCGCACGCATGAAGGTAGCGGGGGCAGGTGCGGGCAGCTCAGCTGCTGCTAGAGATTGCAGGGCCAACAGGAGGGCTGGTGGGGTGAAAGTGGCCATGCGTCGCGTGGCGGATTTGAACCAGGCCTCTAAAAACAGGGGATCTGGGACATGCCTTAATCTGCACAGGAATGAATGTTGCTAAGACTTTGTTGCTGTGTGTGAAAGGTAGTGAGTGTCGATGTAGCCCTCACACATACATGGAGCGTTCTCATTTTATGGCTGTTGGCAGTTGCAGAGAAACACAATGTTGTGACACAGTCAGCAAAGATAAGGTTTTGTGTCGCGAACGACCGTTGCAATTGAGCATATTTGCAAGGGCAACCCAGTGTGTGATGGGTGAATTTGTGCGTTTGGATATTGTAAAAACAAGCTGGATGGCATATTTGCAGGTGAGGTGAGTTTGTACTGTGACGTGCGTACATGTGCTTTCATGTAAACATGCATGCATATGTGTTGTGTTTTGGTGTACTGGTTGCCTCACTTCACCTGTGCGTGACAGAGACTGGGTGGCAAGCTCTCGTGATGTGTATGCGTGACTGTGTATATATGGTCATGTGTGGTTTTGTGTGTAGCATGCGTGATGTGTACAGATAGATCCGCTGCCTCACCTAATGCAAGCCCAGATGAGGGTGGCAAGTTCTCGTGATGTGTACAGATCGATCCGCTGCCTCACTTCACTGCAGAACGCGAGCATCCAGTTGAAAGAGGGCTGCACCTGCCCTCCGCAGTAGGCAAGGTATAAGTGAGATGGTAAGAGGCGTGTGTGCGTGAGTTTGTGTGTGTGTGTGCGCGTGTGCGTGTGAGTGTGCTCGTGTGGGTGTGGGTGTGTGTGTGTTTGTGTGTGTGTGTGTGTGTGTGTGTGTGTGTGTGTGTGTGTGTGTGTGTGTGTGTGTGTGTGTGTGCTTGTGAAGAAGAAGAATTTTTTGACGATTAACGTAATTGCATGAAACAATCCGCCAAGGTGGATTGCAAATTGTAAGCATTCTATCTTCTTCACATTTTTCAAACGAACTGCTCTTCAAACGTGCCATGCTGCACCACCCCTCATCCTATTCCTGTACACAATGATTACCAAAGCAACAAAGCCCCACCCAACTGTTGCCCAAGATTACATCCAGGCGCGCTTGCACCACCACCATCGTCACTATATCACAACAAAAGTGTGTTCATGTGCATATGCACCACTGTTGTCACTCATTTTGCAACAAAAGAGTGTGTTCACATGCAATTACAATACTGCACAATAATGGTCACTCATAAAATAACAAGAGAGAGAGTGTGTATGTGTGTGCGTGTGTGTGTGTGTGCACATTTATTAATGATCGTATGCCTCCAAGTCACTATAATGAAAATTTCAAAGCGCTGCAATTCATGTTGCTCACCTGAAACTGCACAAGCGCCCAAACAAACTTGACAAAGGACGGGGGATTGGCGCCTGGCAAGGCTGCTGCATCCCTGCAGTGTGTGTGTATGTGTGTGTGTGTTTGTGTGTGTGTGTGTGTGTGTGTGTGTGTGTGTGTGTGAGATAGTATGTGAGTGTGTGGGTATGTAAGTGTGTGTGTGCTTCTGCTGCTGCTTCTGCTGCTGCTGCTGCTGCAAGACCAACAATCATTCACCAAAATTGCGGAGTCCGAGCAATGATTATAACAATACAAGTAAATATTGTCACAACACACGCTGGACCCCACGATATGTGGCATCGGAATGCGCAATCCAGGACGGCGCCATTGTGCAGAACAGAGACAGGAGATGTCAAGCAGTTCCTCAGTCACGAATGCGTGCCTTACAAGTCACAAATGCGCGCCTAAAACGAAACAAGGGCATGCCTTATAATGTCACAAATGCGTGCCCATAAAAGAAACAAGGACATGCCTTATAATGTCACAAATGCGTGCCCTAAAAGAAACAAGGGCATGCCTTATAATGTCACAAATCACAAATGCGTGCCTCAAAAAGTCACAAGTGCGTGCCCTAAAAAGTCACAAATGCGAGCCTTAAGAAGTATGTGCAATGTGAAATAGCAGCACTGAATTGCTACAGCTTGTGGAATGCCACGCACGCTTGCACAGATGGTTTTACCTGAATCATTGTTGCGCCGAGCCAAGCCATGCATTGCTTAGGCACAGCAGGCAGCACAACGCCACATGAACAGCAAAACGCCATGCGCGCTCACGTATGCATACCTGAACCGTCTTTGCGCCGAGTCAAGCCATGCATCACTGGGCGCGTGTCCCAATTTGGCGAGGCCAAAAGCCGTGCTGGCTAGTTCTTGGGCCCCAAAGCTACGCATCCTGTATGTACATGTGTGGTTTGGTTGTGTGTGTGTGTGTGTGTGTGTGTGTGTGTGGTGTGTGGTGTGTGCATGCAAGTGTGTGTGTGCGTTTATATGTGAACGTATACAGTTTTCCATCATCGTAAGCGCATGAAGCGAAATCCTCGAGTTGCACATCTTGTGTGTATGGTCAGCGTGATGTGCGTGCATTGGCAGTACGGTTGTTTCATTGGTGGGTGGGGTGTTCTATCGAAATGTGAGTGGAGTGGGATGTTTCATAGCAGTGTGGATCTCCATTGGAGCAAACTTGGGTGGTGGTAGCGTATTGGTGTACCTGGAACCTCATGACTCACAGTGAATAAGGCCAGAGAAAACTTGCTTTGCAAAGGGCCAGGGTATTATACGTCCTACGTAGCATATTTGCAAGGAGTGTTTCCAGGCAACCTGTGCCTGAAACTTGTCGAGTCCCCAAATCTTTCGTCTTACATCACATCTCTTTTGCAGCACTCTTGAGCAAACCCAGCTCGGCCGATCTAAAGCCAGAGGTCCAATTTTGCAGCTTTGGCTCACACCATACCCACTCACCCGACATCACCCACACATAGACAGACTCCCACACACAGACAGACACCTGAAAACCCCCAAGCACAACACACAAAGACACAAATCCCTCCCCCCCCCCCTGACACACAGAGAGAAACAGACTGACCCATGCATACCACATCCACAATCCCTTTGAAATGACCACCAACCTGGCATAGCTCTCCAGGCACACTCTGTCCAGGCACGGCCGTGGAGGTGCGTGGCCCCACCCTCCGAGAGCAGCCACCAGTCCCGCCAACGCGTCTGCCTGGAAGTAGCTGAGCTTGTTAAAGGAGAATGCCACCACCATGTCGGCCACCTCCTGCATGTGTGTGTGTGTGTGCGTGCGTACGTGTGTGTGTTTGATTGTGTGTGTGTGTGCGTGCGTGCGTGCGTACGTGTATGTGTGTGTTTGATTGTGTGTGTTTGATTGTGTGTGTGTGTGCGCATGAGCATGTGTGTGCGCGCATTTATGCGCTGAAACATGTGTTAATGCCTCCAAGTAAGAAGGTCCGTGCGTCATGTATAGCAAGCGAGTGCCACCGAAAAAAGACTGCGCCAACTTTGATGAGCAAGAATGCAAGTGAAAATCGATAAATCCGTGAACAGATGGCAATTCACTTGGGCGCATCACCAATGTCCAAAGGGTATGATGATAGCGCGCGATGGACTTGACCATAGAGCAGTGTGCATGTTGTATGCGTGTGTGGCACAGGTCCATTTGTGGTCCCTGGACTCGGCCTTCAAAGTTTGTCCAGGGCAAGCTAGAATATTACGTCACGTGAGGACCTCCTACCTAACGTAATTGCCAAAGACCTGCCGAAACCATTCCTATCTGGAAGCTGTCTGGCATCGCACTGCACACACCAAACCTCTGTATCAGCCTGACATAATTCAGCTGACTGCAACCTAAATCGGCCTAAGAACGGCCATTATATCATGGACACTCATCACTTGACACGAAACCTTCCTACCTCCTTTACCCATACCTACACTTCTCCCCTCCCCCAACACACACACACACACACACCTACCTCATTGTAAAGCCCTAATCGGTACATGCTGTACGCCGCGCGTGCCAGCATGAGAGGCTCAGCCTCGTCTGCTCTGAACTGCAGCAAGCGCACACACTTTGGGCCGCACTGGGCCAAGGCACCCACCTGTGTGTGAATATAATTCACGTGCGAACATACAGGTGGGTGCAAGGGTCTGGCAGGGTCCCAGCCACAAACGATAGGATGAGTATCTTTGCATTAATAACTTATAATTACAACCAAGCAGCTATACACTCATATACTCATGGAGAATGGCATTGAGCAGGGGGCAGTCAGCACAGTCATGAGCACACACCTGCGTCTCTTTATTAACCACACACCTGCGCCTCGTCCAGCCCACCATCCGTGGCAAAGCCCGCGAGCCTGGACAGCACCGAAGACACATGCTGAGCTGGCATGGAAGGCCCGTGCTCTGACACCAGGGAAGCTAGCTGAAGAGGTCCCTTAGCATTGTTGACCTCAATCAAAAGACGAGGGATGAACTCGGGTGCAAAGGAGGGCACCTTTGCGTGCTTGCAAATGTGTGCTGTGAATGTGTGTGTTGCACAGCACGCATGCGCGCTAGCGTTTGCGGATGTACGCGTGTGTTCGTGCATTCGTTTGCGTGCTTGCCAAGGGCTTACCTTAAATGGCCTCGGGATGTCCTGATTGATGGGCCTGCGCCGCTGCTTAGCTGGCAACTTCTCGCGCCGCTTCACCAACGGGACATGGCGTGAGGCGGAAGGCGCACATACTAAAGTACGCCCAACCCTTAGTGGAACTGCAGGGTGTACACCTCCTAAAGGAAACTTGCTACGGAGGTGAGCTGGTGGTCCCTTCCATGACAGATACAAGGGCATGCCTGAATCTAAATTGCATCTGCTACGTAATCAGCGGTCCGTGGTAAATTACATAATCTAGAAATTCGAATAAGTATTTAATTTTGCAAACTACCTACCTACGATTGTTTTAAACATTCGTTTTGTTGTTTACCCATTCGTCATCTCCGGGAGACATGAACATAAATAATACAGAAATTATTCATTTGTACGTATTTAACATGGGTTCGACTCGGGATATGAACGGTCCCATCGAAAAAATGACGAATGAACATATCATTAATTAAGACACCAACTGGCTTCCAAATGCTTCCCCGGGTGTAATCAGTGCACCTCCGTCTCCTGCACTTCTTGCAGCAGGTCCTGACGGCTGCACAGTAGCTGCCACTGTTGCCTCTGCCTCTCTCAAGGCTTCGAGCGTCTGGGTTGCCAGGCTCTGCATGCTGGGGGAGCGTATCCGGCCCACCTCCCGCAAAATGTCATTCCTGCAGTCAATTTGAGGTACACCAAAATGATCAATGCTCATTTCCCATTCAAGCATGCTTATTGCTTTTTTTGCAGGCGAGGAAAAGGGCACCTTGCCTTGGTTGCGATGACGGAATTCAAGCTTGCAGCTCGTTAATTCACAGGAAAGAAGGTCATAGCACTCTCAAACCCTTCATAGCATTTCGCTCACCCCTTCTGTGATTTTGTTCCCTAAACACTCGCAAACATCCACCAGCATAAGCATGCTCCTGGGTAAACAAGATAAACAACACTAGATGATGCATGCATGCACGCACACATACCTCAGCATCAGCCGTTTGTCTAGCCCCATCACGGTGGGCTCCCAGCCTCGCCCAGCAGCAGCAGCAGCACCGTGTGTGGCAGGGCTCCACCGCACAGGGCCCAGCATTTCGTTCAGCACCTCTTTCAAACGTGCCTGCAGGCGCAACAGTGGCAACAAGTACAGTGGTATCTGGGGCCTCGTTCCATGAGGTGCAAAGATGGTGTGTGGCATACAATCTGGCGTTTTAGGTGCTTCATGTCTTAGGAGGGGTACTAATATGTGTGGTCAAGGTGGGGTGCAGTGTGTAGGGTTGGCCAAAACCGTCAATTCACCGTATTTGACCGTAAATTTGGTGATTCCCCTGCCGAATATACCATATATGCATTGTATATATATATATAATTGGTTCTGACCAACCCTAGCAATGTGGTGTTGCGGCAAAAAGCGACGTGGTAGTGCAGCGGACGTGCAAAGTTGGCCAGGACCATTAAAGCGTGGTGACCTAGTCAGTAGGGATTACTCGAATATTCGTCATTTATGATTATAACTACAGGAATGGCCAACCCCAGTAAATGTGGCAAGTTACAAGGGAGTCAGCATCAGCTCCTCATTGTTAGTAATGTGGGGAATGGTATTTTCTTTCCCTCGTATGCTTTTTCCCAGCAGCAACACTGCACAAGTTGACACATGCTGAGAGGGCTGCTCATGCATAACACAAAGTTAACAACCCTCTGCTCAACACTGCACCCATTGAGAGGGCTGCTCACGCATTACGCAAAGCTTACAACTCCCTGCTCAACACCGCATATATTAAGGGGGCTTCTTCCGCACAACGCTTATAACTTTGCTTTACCGTCTCTAACAGCACGTTTTGCGCAACACAAAGCTTATAACTTTGCTTTACCGTCTCTAACAGCACGGTCTCAGACAGAAGAGATGCGCAAACGTACGGCAATAGGCCGGAAACCTTAAAATTCCCGAACACAATTCTTGACCTCTCACATCGAAGAAAGGAACAAGTGAGCAGGGAAAGTCACCCCTTGTTGCCACGCAAAGTACAAACAATTACATCATGCACAGAAGTCCCGTACACAGTTCTGACCCTCTCATATGATTATCTGGACAAAGGACTGAACGAGCAGGAATGAACGTCGCTTGTTGCCGCGCAGCTTACGAACATAGCAGCACCTTACGAACGTGCAAGAACCTTTGCGTTCCTTTGCGCGCCCATTCTGCATTAACGACAGCTCAGCGCAGAGGCGCAAAGGTCGCACGCCCCACAATCTCATGTAAACACCCTCTCCCTCCCCCTCTCTCAACACACATCAAGGTACACACACAAATACAAATACACACACAAACACACACACCTCATCCTCATCTGTGGCCAGCTGTCGCACGTACGTGACCAGCCACCGCCGCCACTCCTGGGGCGACTGCAGTGCAAGTGCAGAGGCCACATTGCACTCCAAGTGCGCGCGCGCTGCACGCCGCTGAACCACGGCAGGCTGGTTGGCAGCAGCAATCACGTCTGCCGGTCTGCGAGTGCTTGCCACTTCAGCTTGTACACGTCCAAGAGAACCTGCAGTGTGTGTGTGTGTGTGTGCATGCACGTATATGTGTATGCTGGAGTGTGTGTGTGTGTGTGCCTGTCTGTCTGTGTGTGCATGTGCATGTATTTGCGTGCTAATTCACGTGTTTGTTTGTTTGTGTGTGTCTGGTTGTGCATGTGCATGTATTTGTGTGCTTATTTGTGTGCATGTGTGTGTATGTGTGTGTGTGTGAGTGTGTGCACGTGTGTGAAGGCACTTGGTGTATGTTTGTATTAGGCGCGGGTTGGATACAACAGCAGAGTGGAAGCAAAAGTTTCTGACCTACTTTTAATTATGATGAGGAGAAGAGGTGATAGTATACAGGCCACATTCACGTAAAACTACTTAAACAGTCATTCATTGGCCAGCTAGCCCAACCACATTGAGGAAAAAAAGAAGGCAGCCATAAAGAGGACATAAGTACAGAGTTGGCCAAAACTATACATATATATGTGGGTTTGCCTGTGTGTATGTGTGTGTGTGTGTGCGTGTGGATTTGCGTGTGTGTGTTTACGTGTACGTGTACATGGTGTACACATGGTTTAATTAGCACAGGGAAATTGTCATACACTTTGTCATTTACAGTGTAATGGGTCTGGCCACCCAACTTGTACAAGCATCTTGAGCCCAACCCTGCATGCACACACATCTTCCTTGCTTTAAAAGGCTGGAAGTGGGAAGCACGCGTCAGCCCAATTGTTGAGTTCTTGCATTTGCTGAATGGGAAAAAAGAGCCAGGAAGGACACACACGTCCTTGACATACGCACCTCAATGCTTGGCAGGGACGAGTGGGAGTGCAAAGCAGGAAAGGTGTCATCTGCTGGGTACTGAACGTCATGCAATGGGGGAACATGAGAGGCAGCCGGGGACAAGGCAGGGGACGAGGCAGCCAGCGTCGCGCAATGGGGGATCAGAAGGTCACACAAACGCACCTTGATTGCTTGACAGAGACGAGTGGAAGTGCGAGGCAGGGAAGGCGTCATCAGCCACACGCATCCAGCTACACCAGCCCTTATGGTAGGTGTAGGCGTGGTGGTTGTGCATAATGAGCAAGGGCATGCCGGTGTGCGTGAGCCTCGCACTCAGCACTGCACGTGGGTGAGTGAGAAAAAAGACATTCACGTCAGTGACCATGGAAGTGACTTGCAGCAGAATAACCCATAACCAACTCTCATGCATCCAGTTTCAGGCCAAGCTTGCAACCCTCCTGATCCTCATTGACAGTTTTCTTAAGATATAATTTTACGGTACCCGGTACCAAAGTGGCTCTTATTCCTAAACTTGTGTGCAAAGTTGTTTTTCCTCTACCTGCATACTTTTTTCTTTTACTGTTCTTTTTTGTCGAAATATAGGACGTCGTGGTAATAATTTTGAGGGTTTCATAAGGCTACAAACACGTAGATTGTCATGTAATAGATATCGGCAAGGTGGGAGTGCATGACAAGCAAGCGCATCCCAATGTGCGTGAGCCTCGCGCTCAGCACTGCACGTGAGAAAGAAGCATGTGGCGTGCATGTCAGTTGGGATCATAGATGTGCCAATAGTCAAGGGCTTCGGGGCAAGCGTTTCAAGTAATAAGGCAAGCAGGTGCGCTTTGACTCTGCATGGCAAGCAAGGGGTGAGAAGATGGGGCAGATCAGCGTAAGCTGTGATGCCAGTGTGGCATGTGGATAATTGCATGCACATAAGGATGGCTACATGTGGGTGGCAGTGCAGCGTACTTAATAATGCGGATATTTGCATATACATAAGGTTGGCCACATTTGATTGGCAGTGCAGCGTAATCTGTCTGTGCTGTCAATGTGGCATGCAGAAATTTGCATGCACATAAGGATGGCCACATCTGATTGGCAGAGCAACATTACTTTTGTGCTGTTAATGTGGCCTGCAGACTGTTGCAGGCACTCAAACGTTCATTGCAGTTTATTAGCACAGTGTTTTAGTTGGTACCCTCCATACCATGTCCAAGGATTGCTGGAATGAATTAACACAAACACACAACCTTGTAATCATCACAGGACGTGGCTGAACAGCATGAATGCCTGCCAGGAAACCAAGCAATCCTCCGTACGGAGCAACTCGCTCACGCTCCTGGTTATTGAGTGCCTTGCACATTTCCATGAACCCTGATGTGTGCTCAGCGTTGTTGGTATCGCAAATGACAATTAATGTGTGCCTGCTCTGGAAACCGTGCAAGGCACACACACACAATTTATCATTTATATACATACATTTATCATTCATATATAAACGCAATTAAACACACTCACACACAAGAAAGCCCACTCACACCCACACCTACACACACACACGCACGCACCACACACACACACACACACACACACAAACACACACACAGCAACTCAAAGCAACTCAAAGCATGCCCAACTCACATGAACCCTCCACAGCAGCAGGTCCTCTCAGCAGGGGCGCTGCATCCGCTTCTAAAGTGGATTTCCCAAGTTGCACATCCCACACGCGCACACGCCCATCCGTGGTCAGCACCATAAGCCTCCAGCCCCCCACTGCAAGAAATAAGCAAGGTTGTAAATCAAAAATCTGTGCGGTGAATCCCATACGCACTCAGGAATAGCTATGGACAGCGCCGTCAGCCTTCAGTCGCCCACTGCAAAAGAAGAAGGAAGGCCACAAGCCAAGTCGAAACATGCACCTCAGAAGAGAAGAAGGAAGAAGAAGGAAGAAGAAGGAAGGCCACAAGCCACATCGAAACATGCACCTTAAGCACACTGTCTTTGGTCTGTCTGTGGTCTGTCTGTGGTCTGTCTGTGGTCTGTCTGTGGTTTGCGGCCAGTACAAGGAGTCATCAATCTCCCAATGCGATGGTACAAGGCCATCCCAATGCGATGGTACAAGGCCAGTACAAGCCGTCATTACTCTCCAAATGCAAGATCCAAGGCAGGTACCATTGCAATGCAAGATCCAAGGCAGGTACCATTGCAATGCAAAATCGAAGGCAGATACCATTGCAACTTTCTCGAGATTTGTGCACTTGTAACACACAAAAGTACCTTTGAGGGCTGAAAAAGCATCTGCCCCTAGCATTTGCAAGTTTTCTGTCGCAGTGGCTACAAACGAAGGAAATGTGTGGAACAATGATAAAGGCACACAGACGGGCAAACCCATGTGGCGAGCACCTTGCCTTGCACCCTGGTTTTGATTACACAACCCTGTGCAAGGAGTACCATTGATTACACAACCCTGTGCAAGGAGTAGGAGTATTGAATGCAAAGTATAGCAATCAAACCACAGTCATTTACCTGCATTTCTATGCTTTTCAAGGCTTACGGCACAGCACAGCTTGTTGCGTTGGCCACTGAACTACACCGCGCTTCCTAGCAGAGATGCTGTCGCAGAGCAGTCAATCATTTAAAGGGTTGGCCAGAACCGTATATATACACCATATATGACCGTATATATGGTGAATTCCCAGCCAAAAATACCGTATACACACCGTATATAAATATATATATGGTTCTGGCCAACCCTAATCATTTACAAATGCACTACTTCTGTCAAATAGAGGGTGTCTGTGAAGCAGGCGTGTCCGGCTGACCCACGCTCGTTAATCCAGTCACCACTACCAGCGAATGGTTTCCCTGTTTTACAATCCCTGTTTAGAAAGGTAAGACGCAGTTCAATGGCACAAACCTAGGGTTGGCCAGAACCATAGATTTACGGTGTACACTTTTTTGGGACGGGGAAATCACCAGATATACGGTCATATACAGGGTTGGCCAGAACCATATATATACGGTGTATATACGGTATTTTTGGCAGGGAAATCACCGAATATACGGTCATATACGATGTATATATACGGTTCTGGCCAACCCTAGTCATATACGTTGTATGGATACGGTTCTGGCCAACCCTGCACATTTCCTGTTTCAAAAGGTAAGACGCAGTTCAATGGCACACATTCACCTGCCAGCAGACGTGTCCGGCTGACAAATCTGGTCATCACTACCAGCAAATGGTTTCCCTGTTTTACAATCCCTGTTTAGAAAGCTAAGACGCAGTTCAATGGCACACACCCACCTGCCATGACCACAGCTGAGCAGCCCAGCTGGATGGGGGGGAGTAGCCTACGTCCTGCTGGGCTGAACAGCAGCAAGTCCCCTGTGCTCGTGCTAACTGCCGAAAAGTGGGGGCCACCCGCACCTTGCACCACGCACCCCTGCACACACAATGTGTGTTGCAGTTGTTTGAGTGTGCAGGATTGTGTGTTGTGTGAGCAGCAAGTCCCCTGTGCTTGTGCTAACTGCCGAAAAGTGGGGGCCACCTGCACCTTGCACCCTGCACCCTTGCACACACAATGTGTGTTATAGGTGTGAGTGAGTGTGTATGATCGTGTGTTGTATGTGTGTGTGTGCGTGCGTGCGTGCGTGCGTGCTTGTGTATTTGATTGTGTGTGCGTGCTAGGGCAAATGATCACAAAGAAAACAAAGAGGTAGGGGACACACAAAATGCTATACACTTATGTAATACTCAACTGCCAAGGCACCCGAACACAGACACACACACACAGCACACCAAACGAAGCATTTTTTTGTTGCACCCCTACCATCTTGAAAACCCACCAAAACAATTGTACGCTACGTTGATCTCACTTTGTACAGCAACCTGCACAGACACACAGACACACACACACACACACACAGCTGTACCCGCCTGCACACTGTCATGCTACAGCACTCCCAGATTTTACATACAAATACACACTTTCATACACACATACAAATATGCACTGATACACACGCACACACACAGCCACTCCTTCCTGCATACCATTATGCCACAGCACTCCCACCACCACTTCTGCTAAACTACAGCCAATCTCCTGGCCCCGAAACAAATACACACACCCACACAAACACACACACACATACACACACAGCCACACCCACCTGCACACTGTCATGCCACAGCACCCCACCCCCCACCCCACTTCTGCTGCACTGCAACCGCGCCGCCGGCCTCCCTCGATGGTCTCGCGTTGTGTTCGTCGCCTCCAGCATGACTTGAGATCCTGGCCCGCCCCCATCCTCGTTGACGTACACTCCCAATGGCACGTTAAGAAGGGACACCAGGGGGGAAGGGGACAGCACCATGTTGCTGGTGTGGGGAGCTGCAGGCCCTCCTCCTGTGCCGTTGTTGACAAGGCCCCCACCCCCAGCGAGCACCACAGAACCTCCTGTGTGTGTATGTATGTATGTGTGTGTGTATGTGTGTGTGTGAGAGAGTGTGTGTGTGTGTGAGAGTGTGTGTGTGTGAGAGAGAGTGTGTGTGTGTGTGTGTGTGTGTGTGTGTGTGTGTGTGAGAGAGAGAGAGAGAGAGAGAGAGAGAGAGAGAGGAATCAGGGGTCTGTTGCGCAGTCCTAATGAACACTCTCATACAAACCACAGGGTATATGCAGCACGTGTAGAACACGCATACAAACAGGTACGTTTGCGCATTTATTGTTGCGTCGAATTCCTGCTGTGCATATTACATTCCCAGGCCAAAGCTGCAGCTCCTCCTGCAGGTGGAACTAGCCACGCTCACGTATTATAAAGTGACCTCCCACATAGTGTAGGAACAACTGCTAGGAAGGGTACAAGGCTTGCACTGCATACCCAAAAAGATAGCTGGAGGGAGGAGACGTCGGGGAGCTACCAATTAAATCAACCACAACCACAAGTAGTGCCAGCGTCAGCATACACATGCACGCACGTGCACACATACACACACACGCACGCACACACACACACACACACACACACACACACACAAACTCGCACATAAATATACACACACCTGCTGGAAGAAGCAGCTGAGAGTCACCGCCAGCAATCATGAGAGGATGGGAATTTGAAGAGGGGGGAGGGAGGGTAGCCTGCAATGCCTGCCGCTTTGCTGGAGGCTGCTGCTGGCTTGTGTTGTTCCCTGGGTTGTGTGCACAGGGCGTTCAGGTCTCTAATATGTGCGTGTGTTTGTGTGTGTGCGTGTGCGTGTGCGCCAATGTGTGTGTGCGTTTGCGTGTGTGTGTGTGCGCCAATGTGTGTGTGTGCGTGTATTTCTGAGTCTCATTGAGAGCTTGACTACCTTCCTTATTTAATCATTGTGTCATAAAGCTACGTTCAGCAAAGAATCGGCAGCAGGCCAGGCCCTACCTGGATGGAGGTTGGTGGCGCGATTGCCTGCAGAGCCCCCGTTGTTGACAAGACGAGCTACGTGGCATGATGTGTATGTGCGTGGGTGTCTATGTTGATGTGTGGTGGTGGAGTTGCCTGCAGTGCCCCCGTTGTTAACCAGACGAGCTACGTGGCATGATGTGTATGTGCGTGGGTGTCTATGTTGATGTGTATGTTTGTGTGCGTATGTGTGTGTGCACGTGTATGTGAGTGTTTGCGTGTGTTTGCGTGTGTGTGCATGTGTGTGCTAACAGGGTTTCCGTCCTTGACCAGACGTGCTGAACAGCATTAAAAAGCCGGTACGGTGTTCCATTAAAAGGATGGGGTCATGCGTGCCTACACTTCGATCACTTCAACAGCGTATTATGGATTACCACAAAGCAAAGCGGCACAACGGATACTGGCCGCCAGCAATATGTTTATAATCAAAATACAAACATGAAGACAAAACAGACACACTTGCAATACACACACAAACATGCACATTCACACACACATACATGCGTACATACACACACAAGCATGCTCATCACACACCTGCGTGTTGCATCTGTGTGGCTTCTCCCACAGGCATTGGGGCCACGCGTTTACGACCACCCTCCATAGTTACAGTAGGCCTGTGTGTGCATGTGTGCATTTGTGTGTGTGAGTGCGTGTGCATGTGTGTATGAGTGTGCGTGTGCATGTGTGTACGAGTATGTGCATGTGCATGTGCATGTGTGTGTGTGAGTGTGTGTGCATGTGTGTATGAGTGTGTGTATGCGTGTGTGTGTGCGTGTGTGTATGTGTGTGTATGCGTGGGTGTGCGTGTGTGTATGTGTACGCGTTTGTGTATGTGCGCATGTGAGTATGTGTGTGTGATTGGTAGCAGCAGGAGCAGGGCAGCATGGAATTATCTGGAACAGCAATCCTAAACACACTCACCTAGGGGGTGGCAGAGAGGGACCTGCCGCTGCAGCTGTCGTAGCAGCTGTTGTGTGAGGAGGGGCGGCGACAGCTGGGGCAGGAGCAGCAGCAGTAGCTGGAGGGGCGGCCGTGGAAGCAGCAGCAGGAGCAGCAGCGGTGGCGGTGGCGTCAGAAGGGGCGGCTGCAGGGGGAGGTCCCATTCCTCCTGTGACTCCTCCTGCAGGCCCCAGCCTGGAGTCCAGCTTGTTCATGGTGGCCTTGCTGCTGCCAGCTGTCCAAGAATGTGTGGGGCGTGTATGGGAGGTAGGCATTAGTGGGAGATGTGCGAGTGGGAGAAGCTTGCACATGGTGGCTTTGCTGCTGTTGGTAGATGATGAAAATGGGAGGTGCGATTGTAAAGCGTGTGGATCAGGGAGGTGGAGGTAAACAGAGAAGGCTCAGACATGAGAAGTATTTGTAGAGCATGTGGATCGGGGAGGTGGTGGTAATCAGAGAGGGCTCAGACATGAGGTGTGTTTCTAGAGTGTGAGGATCAGTGAGGTGGTGGTAATCAGAGAAGGTTCAGACACGAGATGCGTTTGTAGAGCATGTGGGTCAGGAAGGTGGAGGTAATCAGAGAAGGCTCAGGCATAAGACATTATTCATGAACTCATGCTTGCTTGAAAGGTGGAGTAGGGCGGCATGGGAGAGGGCTGGGAGGTGTCAGAAGACGGGAGAGAGCGGGAGGAAAGAGAGAGGAAGTGCCAGAGGAGATGGGAGAGGAGTCAGAGAAGATGGGAGGTGTCAGAGGAGATGGGAGGTATCAGAGGAGATGGGAGAGAGCTGGGAGGTGTCAGAAGATGGGAGAGAGCTGGGAGGTGTCAGAAGATGGGAGAGAGCGGGATGGGAGAGAGCTGGGAGGTGTCAGAGCAGCAGCATGGAGTTTCAGCGGAGAGTTTGGCGCAATAGACAAGCATGGTCAGACAGACTTCTAGATTAAGGTGAGATTCACGACAAGTGCCTAGAAACCAGGTTGAGAGACCTGCTTTTGGAGGCGCGTGGTGCTGGGACCTTTTATCATCGTCTTCAAAACGTTCAAACCTCGGAGCAACAAAGGCGCCGGAAGTCCATATAAGGGGGGGAGTCTACATTGAAATCGCCTGTTTGCTTGGCAGTCTTATTCATTTGCACAGGTACATTGTACTGACAGAATCCGCACTCTTGACTTGACTCCTTGCTGTCAGGTTGCACTTTACAGCCAAGGGCAAAAATCGGTGGCCTTGGACAAATTTGTCACTTCCAGAAGCGGCCGTACGTGGGGTTCGTTTCTTTTTACTAAGCGGCCATTCGAGGGGTTTGTTAATTTTTCATCGTGCTAGACGTGCTGTGATTACCAGTACCAAGTTAGCTACCTATACTAAAATCATTTTGTTCTCTTGTTTTTTTCCTTGTTGCAGGCAGAGTTCATGCTGCAGGAGCAAGCACAAGGTCACTGCTCGTCAGCTTTCAGGGCTCAGAGACTCACGGCAAAACCTACGAGTCTGCAAAACTCATTCCTATTGAGGCGCTCTGTCCTGGTGTCTAATCCTACCCATCAGCTTCAAGAGCTCTATACACGTACGGACTATACACGATATTTGAAAAGGTGATATACGGTTCTGGCCAACTCTACTCAGGACTCATGAAATGAAACAAAGTATGCATGTAAATTAGCTACATGCTGCGGATGAGCCCTGTCTTGCTGCTGGGTTACTTCATGTCCGCCATTAAAGCTCATAATACACAAAGACACCTAACCCTCTGCACGCAGTAAATCACCTGCTGCAGGTGTGCCCTGTCTTGCTGCTGGGTTGCTGCCTGTCAGCTTTAAGAGCTCGGGGTCTGTGAGAAGTGTGCGTTGCCGCACTTGGGGGTCGCCATACAAGCTGCGCAGTAGCTCCTGTACCTCTTTTTCTTGAACTTTTTTGCCTGTGTGTGTAAGCATTTTGCCGGTGGCAGGTGTGGGTGTGTATATGTATGTGTGTGTTTGTGTGCATTTGTGTGTGCGTGTGCACGTGCCTACGTGCTGTTGCTTGCATGCATATGTGTGTCCATATATATGTGTGTGTGTTTGTGCGTGTGTGTGTGTGTGTGCGTGTGTGTGTGTGTGTGTGGATGTGCACATGCATACATATGTGTGTGTGGATGCGCACATGCACACATGCGTCTTTGTTGCTGCCTGTGATTGCATGCAGTCATCTAGGTTTGCCAAAAAAGTTCCCACTCAGCACCCTCAGCATAAGCACACACACACACACATGCGCACACACACATGCGCACACGCACAAGGGTCAAGAACATAGTTAGGGACACACAAGAAATGCAAGAATTGAACAAATCATAGAGCAGTCCTCTATTCCAAGGAGTTCTATAGCAATGACCTTGAAAGTCCATCAACATAGAAGAGGGAGCGCTGATACTTTCCTTGCACACTAAAGAAGCCAACCGGCACCACGTGGTGCAGCACTTGTCAAGCTTGCTTACAGCGTCAGAAACGCAACGCATCACAAAATCTATTCAAAGCATGACCAAGAGGCAAACGGTAGCCAAAGAGAGGACAGAGGACAGAGAACATAGAACATAAATCTCTCTCTCTCTGTCTCTCTCTCTCTCTGTCTGTCTCCCTCCCTCCCTCCCTCCCTCCCTCCCTCTATAACACGATCATTATAACCTGCCAGTAAAAACAACATTGTCAGGAAAGCATACACAAACACCCCACCTTCCCCCCCCACACCTACCCAGGTCACTTTCCTCAAACTGAAAGGCGGCTATGGTGCCATCCAAGGAGCAAGCTATTAAGCACATCCCGTCAGGTGTCCATGACACGTCCATGACAGCACGCTTGAACAGCTTATCAGAGGCCTGCAGATGGTGGTCAGCGATGCATTGGCACATCTGAAATCCATGACATGTCCATGACAGCACGCTTGAACAGCTTATCAGAGGCCTGCAGACAGTGGTCAGCAATGCAAGGGTATATCCAAAATCCAATTTACTCCCACGACATTACGCACGAGCCATTTCAACAAGACCCACAACATCACTGGCTGCAAATGTTTGTTTCTTGCGCCTTTCCAGCGGAACAAACCAAGGCAGACCCTGTGCTACCTGGAGGATGGGGACAGGTTCAGCGGAGCTCCAAACTGTCACCCCTTTGTCATAGCTGCCCATCGCACACAATGTGGTGGCTGCGTCGCTGCCCGGCTCCTGCAGCATGTCGCAAAAGGCAGTAGGTTCTGAGCAAATGTCAGACAGAATTTTTTTTGCGGGCCGTCTGGCTGCTGATAGCCAGGAGAGAAGTGAAGATCTTGAGGACAAGCACGCAACAACTGGATGCTAGATAGGGCAACATTCACATGCACGCACACTCTTGCACCCAAAAGACACGACCACATATACGTACACACACTCCCGCAGCCAAGATAAAAACACACAAGCAATTACACGCCCATGCTTGTGCCCCGCCACGATGATCTGTGCGCACCTTGCGTGGGTAAAAATAGCAAGGGTTGTACTTGGCGGCACACACGGTGAGCTTGTGGCCCACAAAGTTGTTCTTGGAGTCCCACGAGGTGCGGCGGATGATGGGGTTGACGTACTGGTTTGTGCTTTTTTCAAACATGTTGGTGCTGACAATGGACTGCCCGTCTGCACATGTGTGCACATGTGTGTACGTTCGTGTGTGTGCATTTGCGTGGATGTGTGGGTGCGTGCGTATGGGTGCATATGTGTGTGTGCGTGTGTGTGGAAAGGAAAGACAAACAAGCTCACTAGTTCTTATGCTTCCTGTAAGGCGCATGCTTGCCACTTGCCACCATATTTTCCACAAACCATAACACACCCGGAGAAAGCACGCAAACGAAGTCCACGCAATTATTCAGTACGAGCGCACGAACCCACTTGCCAAGTCATCCATGAATTATAAACTAAATATAAAAGCACGCAAGCGTGGTCGAACAAGATTAAGAGCACACACAGTTTTCACGACCCACCTGGACTCCAAGACAAGCGAGCGTGCATGGCGTTGTTGGCCGAGGATGAAAACTCGGTCTTGACTTTGGCCACATGCGACCAGTCACCCACACGCCAGATGAACACGCCATCCTGTTCACCCTGTAGAGAATTACAAACAGGAAGGAGGGAAATAACCTATTATTTGGTGAAAATTTTACGGCACCCGGTACCAAAGCGGCCTCTTTCAATCAATGTGGGCCATTCCCCAGTCATGTGGAGAGTGGATGTTGCTGCCTGCGTAGTTTTCCTTCTGTTTCTTATGTGGTGACTAGCAATAATGCAGGTGCCGAATGAACACGAGCTGTCTTACTCGCCCTGTGGAATGTACAAGTATAACAATGGAGAATGAGCGTGGTGATGTGGTGATGAGCAGTCGGCGCACACGCCTGATGAAGGTATCACCCTAGAATGGAGAACAACGCGCACGTGGTTACCAACAAATAAATACATGAATATATAAAACGTGAAGTGCACACATATGAAATAGACATACCCACTATGTAGAGCACGACTACACTTGTGTCTTCCTTCGTGCGGGTATTGCTGGGCGGTACTACGCACTGCCTTGTAGCATGCCATAGGAGAGTCACACAGCACCCTTCAATCTGTGTTGATTCATACCCACGAGCTCGCTTTCACACGTCCAGTTTATTAGGACAAGAATACATGCAGGCACTAGGACAAGTACACACGCAGGACAGGCAATAGGACAGGTGTACATGCAGGACAAGTATACATGCAGGCAATAGGACAAGTATACATGCAGGCACTAGGCAAGAGGCGTCAACAAAATTCATGACAGTCATGTGCATTTTTTGGGCCTCCGGCCCAACACCCCCCCCCCCAAAAAACCCATTCCTGACCCCCCACACT
>Ga0307968_1000888_pt1 | contig 23291 bp, 23 predicted proteins | sample OrgLakmetagen650_FD_201834 | JGI IMG/M metagenome (GOLD analysis project Ga0307968, IMG submission 201834) | Saline water microbial communities from Organic Lake, Antarctica - #650 | ecosystem: Environmental > Aquatic > Non-marine Saline and Alkaline > Saline | place: Antarctica: Organic Lake...
ATCATACCCATACAACAAACATGGCCCATTCTCCTCCCCCAAAGCTTTGGTACCTACCAAACCACCATGACGCCCTTCAAGCACACATGCATTTTCTCCATAAACTGGGAAATGCCAAAACTGAAGCGAACTACCATGCATACTACCAGACCCTCATAAAGGACGGCACTGCCAATGGAGCCGCTAGCAATGCTTACCTAACATAATTCATTGTTTTCTTTAAGACCATATGTATCATTATGAAATACAGAACAGGCACCCTATATAATCAAAAACATGCGGTGTTGCTCAAACTCTCAACAAGGCTATCAGAAAAACAGGCTCCTTAGGATCATGCATTGTTTCCAAAGATATAGGCAGCAACGAACGGATGACCATGCAAAACCTCCAGATTCCTGAAATAGCTGAAAGTAGAATTGTTCCCAAATGGCTTTTCCCACCTTGCTTCCCAGATAAAGACAGATTTACCTCCAGCCGCCCAGATTTTGTGCTGGTTACTCCCATCGCTGCAAAAACACAAAAATTACAAACTAATGTAGGGGGGGGGGGTCTTCGAAGTGGCAGGGGGCAATTGAGGGAGGCTGGGAGCACCCCAGCAGCACCGCCAGCCATCAGTAGAGCCACCAACCCCAGACAGCACCGACCCAAAGACCTCAGCAAAACTCGGCGTGGCATCCACCTTGTCGAGATCAAGTACTGTGAGGACACCAGACCTCAGAACCAGCTGATTGCCGCAAAGGAACAGCACAAAGACCTAAGCAACTTTCTCCAAGGAGCCTCCGTTACTGTCCACATCATCCTTTTGGGTGTGGGCGGCACCATCTACAACACTCACACTCTGAAGCCTTTCAAGGAACTGGGTCTTGATTCTCAAAGAGTTGAGAAGCTTGCCTCCAAGCTCCATCATGTGCACTCTGTGAGCTTTGCTGCTAACCTTGTCCATACCAGACGTGCCCTTTCCGGTACTGCTATCAACTCTCATCAGGAGCCAGTTTCAGGCCAAGCCTACAACCCTCTTGATTCCCATTGATTTCCCCTTTCCTTTTCGCAGTGGAGGAGCTTTACGGTACTTGGTACCAAAGTGGCTCCTTTTCCTTAATTAATGTGGGGAATGGTTTTCGCTGCCTGCGTAGTCTTTCTTTTCTTTTCATCATACACAAGAATGTCCAGAGAGCCAACCAAATTTTGTCACAACAGCCCCCACAAGGATACCATACAGAGACAATGGATACAGAGGAGCAACCCACTAAAAATATCCGACCTGCAGACCTGCAGCGGTCGGTTCAGAACAAATACGACCTCAAAATGTTGCGACCACACCTAGGCAAACCCGTGCCATGACCAGGCAGGAACTACCCTGAACATCCGCTGCTTACAATAGATCAGCGAGCACGAACAGAAAGCGCACACACCAGGATCCTGATGAGCATGACGCATCTCAATCAAGACAGATTCAAGGCGATGCTAACAAAATTAAACGATCGGAAATTCTGCAGCAGTACTACCAAAGACAACCTGATGATGTTAACTTATTACAACATGCTCCCCAGCATCAAAAGTCCAGGATGTTCACAAGGGCAAACACGCTCCATGACTCAGAGGTATGAGACTCAAGATGCCAATGCAGAAGACTGCCATATCAAGAATGCTTGCAAGAAACACCCATATTCCGCAAGGACACCACCTGAACCAACCTCAGCAACCCAGGCTAGCGAAATACAAAACAATACACAAAGGAAATCACATTGGCTAGCAGAGAGACAACAAACACTCGCCCCACAGGCAAATGAACAGCCGCCCAAGCCTAAGGGGAAAAAGCGCCAACGACCATCAGAATACAAACATAATAATGATATATCGTACTGTGCAGTACAACCCCTTGACCCTGAAATTAGGGCAACCTCTCTTTGGGACTACAAAAAGGCTTGCATTGCGGGAATTTTCAGTGACCCATCTGATGCTTTTAACTAATGTACCAATACAATCTGCAAGCTGCAAAAGTGGTAGACCACCGCTTGCACGTCAACAACAAACGCAGAGCAGATGAAACAGAAGCCGAAGACCAAGAGCAGTACCTCGTACACTATGAGCCGTTGATAATTGAAAAATGGGCTCTTCGTCTGCTTAAAGCCGACAAAAGCAGAGCCATCATCAGCACGGAGCCTATTGCCCGCATAGATGTGGAAGATGCCGGCTGCGAGATCTGCTGTGACCCAGGAACACGTGAGGAACACACAGAACAAGGAAATCCACCTACCACAGATATGTACCAATGCAGCGTATGCAAGCGCACCTACCACTGGTCATGTCTAAAACAGCTCCAATGGTACGAGGAAGAAGACAGATTAAACATAGATGCAAAGTCTGATTGGAGCTGTCCTGCCTGTCACGACCTCTCCCTAGATGAAAATGAAGCTAGGTCACATGCATCACAACACGAATTGCTCAAGGTAACCTGGAGCCCCACCTGGGAGCCAAAAGAACTACTGCACTCATGGGCAAGTTTTCAGCAAATGACTCAAATTTATGAAACTAAGCAAATTGCACCCTTCCTCGATGAAGGACTTGACGACCTAGAGAGGCAAGGTTTTTGCACATCAATAAATCATAGCAGATGGAAATCCACACAAGGCAAAGAAATATGGTCAAAGGCCTGCTTCGATATGCAACCAACTAATCCACATGTGGACATCACTCCCACGGGGCACTATGAAGTTTGGATCAGAACGGTGGACCTTGTCCGCCTGAAAAATGATATTGCGCAAAACAGATCGCCAATGATAAACGCCACACACAAGGCTTCCCTCCCAAAATGTATGAAGCTATAGCGGCCTGCATATATAAGCCAGATGGCAAATGCATAGGCATGATGGCTCCTGAGAGCTTCCACCTCTTAAGAGAAAGGTTCCATGAAGCTCAGAAAAACGGACTACACAGAGATATGCCTTCTCCTGTTCAATGCCTAGCCTCTGAAATTGCGGGTCTGCTTCAAGACCACCAAGCACGCCTCAAAACCCCTAAGGCAAGCCAACTAACACTAGAATCCTACTCCCGTATCCTACCCCAACACATCAGTGCTGCACTACAACAATTCGCCATGGTCTCAAAAGAAAAAACGGCGTCTGCTCCGGACTTTGATCCTGAGCACTCCTCATATTGGAGCGACGTCACCGTGACATTGTCTTTGGTGCCAATTACAATGCATTTGCCACCAAGTTTACAGGTTTCTCAATTTGCCACCCAGTGTATGAAGAGTCATCTTGATGACACAAAATTGCTCAAGTGCGTGCAACACTCCCTACAATCTGCGATGTGTAGCGAGCTACCAACCGCCACCTTCTTATTACTACCCAACCGGGAAAACAAGAGCATCAATGCCTACAGAGCACTGGTGCAAGATAATCCAAACTAATGCACCATGCTTGGCTTCATCCCCAAGACAAAACTCACATGTGCAATGCCAACCTCGTGGAAGGGTGTACAACGTAATTTCTCCAGCCACATCTTGAGCATGGATATTATTGCTGTCTGGAACAAAGAATACTGAGTATTTAACTGATGCCTCACCAAATTAGTTACAAACACTGCAAAGGAGTATCCCAGAAGCAGTTTGGGAAAAAAATCAGTACCCCGCAAGAGAGGACACAGACCACATCACCAACCATGTTTGCCCCCAGTACTTCAAATAAAAAAGAGGACGTCACTGGCCAGGAAAGAGGCCACAACGTCCACCTCCAACCATGGAACGATAAGCAGTTTGAATTGAAGTGCCCCAACTGGAAATTATGGGCATACACTGACGGAAGCTGCATAGGCAAGGCCGGAAACTTTATAGGCGCAGGGGTATACTGCCCTCAAACCAAAGCTGAATGCTATGTGGACTCAGGAGGCGTGGGAATGACAAACACCATCAATAGAGCTGAGCTCACAGGGATAGCAGCAGCGCTTACCAATAAGTACACCCAGATTGCATCGGACAGTGCATGCTCCCTAAGCCAAATTAGAAAACAGCTACTCTTCCCTGAAATGCAACGAGACCATATACACTCAAATCTGCTAGAACAATTTGTATCTATGATTTCTGCTTCATTATAACCTATCTGCTTCTATAAAGTGAAAGCCCATAGCGGCATTGCCGGAAATGAATGTGCAGATGCAATTGCCAAACACTCTGCCTTACATGACGGAGGTCATGACATGCACTTTCAGCCTCCATCTCCAGACGGTAATGCATACACACACATTTACTGGCTTGCGGCTAAAGACACCAATGAGAATCCCAGCGGAAGAGGAGAACTGCACCTAGGCTTTGTGCACTCTCTGATCTAAAGGCCAAGCTGGAAACAGAAATGTGCAAATCACACAGACTGGGGAGTGCCAAAACAGACACAGGGTATTACAACTACTGGAAGGACCTTAGACCTTTGGTCATTAAACAAGCCACAAATGCTTTCTGGAACAATAGTGATCTCAAATTCTACGAAAAGCGTAATGTTATGAGGTACCGCACCGGTACAATTTTTGATCAAAAACACGCCTACCGGTACGGCTTCTCACCCAAAGCAAGCTGCCCCATCTGCCCTTGCACTGATAGTGCACTTCACATACTCTCAGGCTGCTAACACACTAAAATGAGGAACATGATTATAAAACGCCATTATACGGCAAGTGTGCTGATTGTCCAAGCCCTACAAAAGGGACCATGCGGTGCCAACCAAATTGCCTACACTGACGTAGACAGCGCAGATAAACTACCAGAACAAGGCCTAGATCTGAGAAACACTGCCAACAAAACACTGCCCTCTTGGTTGTTACCAAAACTAACCGCACATGCTTTAAAAGCCTCTTCTCGTCCTGACGCCATCCTATTTTTACATAGCACTGTGTGCTCCTCTCGCGTAACCACCCGCAACCCAAACTGTTAACAGCTTGCAAAAGACAAGAAATTAAATCCAAACCAGTGGAAGGTTCACCTGATTGAGTTTTAATTCTGTGAAGACACTAGGCCTGATCCCCAACTCCAAGAAGCAAAAGCACAGCACAGCATACTTATGGCCAACCTAAACAGACAAGGATATAGGGAAGTCAAGCTTCACGTGATCCTTGTTGGATCTATGGGGACTATCTACAAAGACTATGCAGACAAACCTCTGGCAGACCTTAATCTGGATTACCATAAGATAAAAAAGTTGACACACAAACTGAATGAACACTCCATCAGACATGCATCTGCACTCATAAAAACAAGGTATGCACTGCAATATAACACAAGCAACAACAGTCAAGGATTGGGTCCGGGTGCTACAGCACACCACCCCCCTGATCCACATTAATTCTTTTAAGTTTTTTGCGCGGTGGGGGGTTGCCTGGTGCGGGCACCTAAGTAACCCCCTCCCTTTATTCATGCTGGCTGTGTCATCACTACCAGCGGAGTCTTTTCTTTTCTACGAGGTTTATAAAGGAAGACCTTCTGTCAAAGTGTGACTGCTAGCCTGCTCAAAGCAGTTACTTAATGAAAAAAGCTTGTTCTGGCTTAAAACATTAGACACGTCATGGGCTACCGTAGTGACTGTTGGGGGAAACAGAGATGCATATATCCTGCGGAGAGATATCATGTGGATTGACGCAGTGGAAAAGGACATGCTGCTCATCTTGCACATCATCAGCATCACACAGGTCACAGGTGGGGGTATTACTTTGACTCCATGTCGCTGTCTCAAAACGTAGGGTATGGACGCGAAGTCTGAAACGAGCTGTACTGCAAATGACATCACGAGGCAGGTTGAAAAACATGTATCTGGGAAGGATGTAAGGCGAATGAGTGACCAGAGCCCTTTTGGTAGGAAGAGCACACCATTGATGACAAGTGATAAGTATAGCGTTTGCTGTTGTATTCTCTCGGATGAGTTTCAGAATAAGGTGTCCAGTACTCCAAGTGTCTCTTCCTGAGGTCTAGGACAAAACGGCTGAGATCAATGGGTTCACGTTTTTGTAGCTTCTGTTTGTAGATATACAATTGTGCCAGACCATCCATGGCAGAAGTAATACGGGTTGATAAGCAATCACTGGACCGTGTGCTTAGCTGCATGTCAGCATGTAAGACCTTTTTCATGGTGTAGCTGTTGGATTTAGCCAAAGAATTGTACAGCCGCATTGCTGACACAGTGCAAAACCAGTTGAATTGTAGGGGCGAGTTCTTATAACCAGAACAACAACAAACTCTATTATTTTCTGCATAAACTGCAGGCCAGCAGTCGCATGCTTTGACTGAAGGCCTTGTCTAGTAAACCTTGTAACCCCTTGTATGGGCGGGTTCCCATTCACCGGCGGGTTCCAAATCCACACTCGCGCATGACACTCCATGAAGGCGTGGTGACTGTGACCCCTCAACATTCCATCCCCGTTTTATACCTAAAGAACAGACTACCAGTCTTACTTCTTGACTGAAGGCCTTTTTCTTGTAAACCTTGTAAACTTTTCCTTTAGCGGAGTGGTTTCTACTAGGTGGTTTGTATCCTTAGTGAGTGAGATGGTGTCCAAGATGAGCAGCATGTCATTTTTCACTTCACGCACCCTCATGTGGTTTCTCTTCGCAGGAGATTTGCGTCCTTATTCTCAGAGACAAGAGTGCAGGACGTATTTGCCTCTTTGCACCAGAACAACAAGAACTCCTTTTCTCTTACAGAACTAATTGCTTTTTATGAGCAGGCTAGCAGTCGAGCGTATTGACTGAGGCCTTCTTCTTGTAAAGGTGCTTAGAGAGCGCGGTCAGGAGCCCTTGCAATTTTTCTGGTTCCGTGCTTCCATCAGGTTTTTTTAATAACATGCTTAATTATTACAGTGAGACTCTACGTCGTGCTGAAGGCAGATTTGCATCTTGCTTCTTTTGATAGTTCTTGCTGGTCTGCTCAAGTCTCGAATATGTTCAATGGACTGCAAGGTAGTGCAATGTTCAAACAGAAAATGCTGAGAGCCACACAGGTTCCCATGCAAGAGTTCATTTGCGATTTGCGTTTCAGGCATTTGAAGGTAGGAGGGAAGCTAATTTTTCATGTCCTCGCGCAGTAAACAAGAAAGCAGTGACGTATCACAAGTGGTGTGGGAGTTCTGAGAGTGGTCTTAGAGCCTAGAGGTTCTCCATTTTCCATCCCCTCCTACTTGTACAAGGATTTGGACAAACATGTGTTGAGGAATTTCAGCAGATTCAGATTGCGTGCACACCATTTGAGAGTGGAGTCTTGCAAATGGCATGGTGTTCTAGCATTTGTGATAATTGTGAGTGTGGAGAAGTTCAAGATGAGAAGCATGTGCTTTTCTTTTGCAAGTGTGCTGAAGTGTGCGAGCTGCGCCTGAGATACAGAGACCCTTTTGAAGGAATATTTAAGACTCTGCGTGCGTTTGCTCCTTCGAGCTCTGAATCTGTTCCTTTCTTAACTTGTCATCACAGTATCACAGATTTTGAGATCAATGCATTCCTGAATCAAGACTCATACAGACTCCCCAAATTTGTCAGATTTAGTTTCAATTTTCGACACTGGTTGATTTTGCTTCACCAGCCAATTGCCATCAGCCAGAGTTTCAGGCTGTAGGCCATCCTTGTAACCCCTTGTAACCCCCTTTCTTGTAAACCTTGTAAACCTTGTATCCTTAGTGACCACCTAATTTTCATTCGTTTCATACTACCTGTCTCTATGTCTGTGAAAGTAGATTTATTTGTGGCTGGTAGAGGCCAACTAGCAACCGACCGGCTAACAAATAAGCCACAAAAAACAATATCGTTGTAGTAGCCACCATCTGACCTGTGAGCGAGGCATTGGAGTTTGACAGGGTGCAAAACAGGATGGTGCTAGACACAAGCTACTCCTGTATCGCTATTCACAATCTGCAATTATCACGCACACGAATTAATCCGTCTTCCGTGCCAAATTCTTCAGGCCTGCTCCCACGCAAGTCCCAAATATTGTACGGCTATCTTCCTCAGCCTCTAAATCAAACTGCACGCGCAAAAAGTCCTTGACGTGACGCAGCGTACGCACGGCATGGGGAGTTAACGGGCCAAGCCGAATCTGCAGAGCAAGAGACATGACACACTTGTTGAGGGGGCCAAATTGCATGCGTAAAGCTTGCAGTGACGCAACGCAGAGTACGCACGGCATGAAGAGTCAACGGGTCGAGCCGAACCCGCAGAATAAGAGGCATTGTATATTTCTGTTGATGGTGTAATTTAACAATACTGGGGTACCTAATAATATGACTCTTTCTCCTTCTATGATGAAACACACGCTCAAGCCTGTTACTAAGCTTGAGGCCTAATTGCCGCTTAAAGCAACAGCAGCAGCAGCAGTAGCAAGAAGCCTTGGTTCACACTATGCGCATGTGTCCACACACACATTACATATAAACACACACAGACACACACACACACGCACACACACACCCAAAGACACACAAAATTCACACACACGGGCACTGCACAGCCCTGCTGCAGTTCAAGACGTGACCACCAACCTGCGCCAGCTCTGGAGGCCCCAACGCCGCTAAGAGCAGCAGCAAGCCTTGGTGTGCACCATCCACTACTCCCCCACGTTTGATCTCCTGTATCATGCACAAGTACGTGTGTGCACACGTGTGTGCTTGTATCTCTCTCTCTCTCTCTCTCTCTCTCTCTCTCTCTCTCTCTCTCTCTCTCTCTCTCTCTCTCTCTCTCTCTCTGTATGTGTGTGTGAGCTAGCTCTGTTGTGTGTATGCCTATGTAAATGTGTATAAATATCCAGGTTCACACTTGCTGTGCCAGAAAATGTGCCTTAAGTTCACTCTTGCCGTGCCTTAATATGTGCCTTGAAATGTGCCTTAGGTTCACACTTGATGTGCCTTAATATGTGCCTTGAAATGTGCCTTAACTTCACACTTGCCGTGCCTTAATATGTGCCTTAGGATGTGCCTTAGATTCACACTTGCCGTGCCTTAATATGTGCCTTGAGATGTGCCTTAGGTTCACACTTGATGTGCCTTACAATGCGATTGTATGCCTCTGGAGATTTCCCTGCCAAGCATTTCTGTTTGCACACCATACATAAACACATACACATGTGTAAGCTTCTGACCAACAGTAACACGCATTTACGTAACAAGCATTTACGTAACAAGCATTAACGTACACATACACCACACATACACACGTGTACGCTTCTGGCCAACAGCAACGAGAAATCCCGTACACACACACCACACATACACGCATGTGTAAGCTTCTGGCCAACAGCAGTCACTCCATACATAAAGCCCATCCACACGTACACACATGTGTACGCTTCTGGCCAACAGTAACGAGAAATCCCGTACACACACACACACACACACACCATACATACATACACACATGTGTAAGCTTCTGGCCAAAGTCCATCCATACATACAGTCCATCCACACGTACACACACGTGTACGCTTCTGGCCAACAGTTACGAGCGGTTATGACATCTTGAAAAACAGACGAAAGAAATAGAGGCGACCATTGACTGCAGGGTAATAACCAGGGCTATGCAATGACGGTCTGACGGTTGACGCCGTAAAGTGTAAACAGAATCAGGAGGGTGTTTATTTTTCATTTGTGGAAGGCATGTCCACTTTTTTGAAATGGACCCTCCTAAGGGACCCCCCACCCGCCTAATTCCCCTTCTGTGCCCCCACCCAGACAAAAAGGGTACCAATCTGCTCCTTTTTAAATTCTCTATCCATTCGCATACGCACACGATCTGAAACTGAATTGTTGCAGAGTTATGGGGCAAAAACTGAGATACGGAGGCCCATGCACACATGACCTACCAGGCACCCACAACTGGCTTGCACAGCCCCACAATGCTTTCATTCCTTCAAAATTTCACTGACTATCTCATGCTGGCACGATTCTGGAAGTTTGGAGTGAATTGCTGCTCCATTGGCTTGACTCACCCCGCGGCCTGCAACCGAGCGCGTGTGTCCCTGACCTTTGGACATGTCCACAGACCTCCCCTTTTATCCAAATTGCTCAAAAGGGTGGCAATCAACTGGGATTGAGCTGAGGATTCCGACAATATAATAAAAATTCCGTATATTTGGCCCAGAAAAAACGCTGGAGACGCACCCCCCAAAACCCCAAAATGGCGTTTTGACCCCAAATTGACCATTTTGGCTATTTCCCCCTCATTTTTATGTGTATTACTTGTATAATTTCTATAAACAAACGATTGACGTGTCAACGACAGGAAAAAGAAAAGAAGGAACAGCAAAACATTTGTGTCTTGACCAGGATTTGAGTGGTCTCAACTTTACACTGACACGTTGCTGAAAAGGGTAATCCAACAGATGCCATTTCTGTGCTTCGTGCGATACATATATCCACGTAACATACACAGCAAAAAAGCAGCTGACAGTAAGTCAGATACGGAACCGTACGGGGGGTGGTCCCTTGACCGCCGCGACGCTGGATATGAGGTTAAATAGAGGTTGAGGTTGAATATGCCGTTGTTATTGAAGGATGATGTCAATGGATGGTCAATTCCATCATTTCCAAATCACCTTAGGTCGTTTTCGACGGTCTGACGGTACAGACTGTCAACCGTACCGTAATTACGGTGCAAAATGGGTCTGACAGTGTCATTGCACAGCCCTGGTAAGTATAACATCTTAAAGCAGAGACAAAGGAACAAAGGCGACCAATGCATTCAAGAAAGTCTGTTGCATTTTAATAGGAACAGAGGGAGCTTTGCGTCAGGTGAAAGGTTTGTTGGCCATGTCTGAGGCTTTGGCACGTTGACAACAACTTTCGGCTAAGACATGCAGAGTCATTCCATCCCAAAAAGTACTTCTTAAGCTGGCAACTAGAGAGCGCATTTCACGACAGCGGAACAACGCCCGCAGCTCTGGAACCTATTATGCCTGCAAACCATTTCCTAATGATTCAGGGTGTCTATTCAAAATTCAAACTTAAGATATAATCAGTTTTCTGCTTCAGCCGTAGAACTGGAGTTGTTGCGTAGTGAATATAGGCTGAGATCTGGCAGGCACTTTGCATAAAGTGCTGTGTACTCTTGTTTTAGGCATTCTTTCTATGCCTTGCGTTTGCTAAAGTTGCTTTTCTTGCCCCCCCCCCTCAGCTTGTGCTTTGACTTGTGGGTGTTCCCATCTGAGCTCGCTTGGATCTGACTTATGGACTTGCCGCTTGCTTCTTTGCGTTGTTTTGCTCTTATGAGGGCCTGCAGCCCAATTTTGGTTCTAGCGTGTCTTTGGTTTTGATCTCCCTCCACGGCAACTTGGTGTAATGACGAAGCCTACAGCAAACTGTAGCAAAGATCTGGAGCACTCTTGTGCAAAAGGTCACAGATGAATGGCACAATGCCCCATGTATATAAAAACTAGGCAATCCCGTATCTTATGTTTGCCTGCTACAGGGCAGAAACAAGGAGAGAGAACGAGAGAGAGATATATATAGAGAGAGAAAGCGCAAGCGCTCTGTCACACACAATTTTCCCGTTGTCACACACACAATGTACAATACACAATTTTCCCGTTGTCACACACAATATACAATACACAATTTTCCCGTTGTCACACACACACACAATGTACAATATACAACATTCCCGTTGTCACACACAATATACAATACAAAATTTTCCCGTTGTCACACACAATATTCAATATACAACATTCCCGTTGTCACACACAATATACAATATACAATTTTCCCGTTGTCACACACGATATTCAATATACAGTATTCCCGTTGTCACACACACATGATACAATATACAATATTCCGGGTGTCACACACACAATATACAATATACAAAATTCCCGTTGTCACACACAGTATTCCTGCTTCAGGATGCTGTGCGTAATTAAGGCAGCAACCATGGCTACCTGCCATCAGAGTGAGATGAGCACACATAATGCACATACCTGTAACAAGGCAGCTGACGCAACTTCTCCTACGTCTTCTGGTACAATGAGCACACTATCACTACCACCTGTGTGTGTTTGTGTGTGCGTGCGTGTGTATGTATGTGTGTGTGTGCGTAAGTTTGGTACAATAAGCACACCATCCAAACCACATGCACGTGTGCTTGTGTTTATTTGTTTATGTGTATGTGTGTGTGTGCATGTGTGTGTGTGAGTCTGGTACAAGGTACAATAAGCACCATCACTACCACTTGTGCGTGTGCGTGCGTGCGTGCGTGTGTGTATGTGTATGTGTGTGTGTGTAAATGTGTGCGTGGATGTGTGGTGTGTGCATGACCAGCACTATATCACACCTGTAACCCTGGAGACACAACAAGAGTGCCAAAAACAAAAAATACGCAGCATCTGTACTCCTTGTACTTAATGCAAAATAGTTAGAATTGGCCAGAACCTTATATATGACCATACATTTGGTGATTTCCCTGCCAAAAATACCGTATACATACCTGAATATATAGGGTTCTGGCCAACCTTTAAAATAGTGCAGTGCGTTCCACGTGCCAACTGGTAGTTGATTTATACAAAAGAGTCATATCCGTCATGCCCCATCAACGAGGCATTGTTTAACTTATAAGCGCGTGCACTCGCTCACACACACACACATACACACACACACGCACGCACGCACGCAAGCACGGGCGCACGCTCGCATGCATGCATGCATGCATGCACGCATGCACGCACACACGCATTCACACACACACGCACGGCAGCCCATACCTTTTTGCGCACAGGTTTGGCCAGAATCATACATTTACAGATAAGGGTGTACACACAGAGATTTGCATGGTAATGTGGGCAGGGAAACAACCAGTCACACACAATATACATAAATTATTATAATGATATGTTATGGTTCTGGCCAACCCCGAATACGTAGAGTTTGCAAGGGGAAAGACACGCACTTATACTATGCCTTACGAGTGTGTTGCAGAGCCCCTCCTTACCTCAGATCAAAAAAGGCACGCACTGCAACTATGCCATACAAGTACGATTCCTGTTGCAGAGCCCCTCCTTTCCTCAGATCACCCAACAGACTAGAGCAGACTGTCAGGCCTTACACCTACAAAATAGATAAGTTATTAATATTCAACAATCCCAGGCATGGGCTCGAGACTCGTCTACCTTAGCGAGCACTGCCTTTGCTCACAATGTGCTACAGAGTCATCAATAATCGCAGGCACAGACTCAAGACTCGTCTACCTAAGCAAACCTGCCTTCCCTTGCATCGCGTACACAGGGTATTTTACGGGGAAACCTCTGAACATGGTGTACACACATGGCGGAGTGGCGGAGTTCACAGGCCCTTGTAAATTTGTAGACGTCCGGGATGGCTGTGTGGGCATGCATTTACACACATACGCACACACCCCATACATACGCTTTATGTTATGTTATGTGTGTTATGTGTGTGAAAACATACTCAAACATGTCAGCACACACACAGGGGTTTTACTTAGTTATTTACATTGATTTACAGAGTAGTCAGCGGGGAGCGGGGAAACTTCTGAACATGGTGTACACAAATAGCGATTTACCTACATACGTACCTACATACATACGTACCAACATACATACGTATCTACATAAATACGTATACAACCAACGTACCTACGTACCAACATACATACGTACCTACATACATATGTACCAACGTACATACGTACATACGCACCTACGTACATACAGCCAGCGTACCTACGTACCTACGTACATACATACAGCCAGCGTTCCTACGTACCTACATACCTACGTACCTACGTACCTAGGTACATATATATTATGTACATACGTACCTACTTACATACGTACATACGTTCCTACGTCTCACCCTACCACTCACGCACTCCCATCCATACCCACCTCCTCCAATCCAGCATTCATTCCACCACATTTCGTGGACTGCCTAACACACCCAGAGGCCCATAAAACATACAGTGGCCCATAACACACAGAGTGGCCCATTTAACACCCAGTGGCCCATAACACACACAGTGGCCCATAATATACACACACAGTGGCCCATAACACACACAGTGGCCCATAACACACACAGTGGCCCATAACACACACAGTGGCCCATAACACACACAGTGGCCCATAACACACAGAGTGGCCCATAACACACACAGTGGCCCATACCACATACAGTGGCCCATACGCCGTCGTTATCATTAAAACAGCACCTGCCTCCTCCACCCACGTTCACCATGCCCCCATAAAAATGCCACTGCAGCAGCATGATTTCAGCAAGTATGGCCCCTGAAAAACAACCTCACCTGCCCTAGCCACGCCGAGACCTCAATCCACACCCACATCCACCTCACGCCCTTGTCAAAAAAGCTGCTGCTACACAGAAAGCATCAAAATCCACATGCAAATCAGCCAACTCTACCATACTCATCATGCTCACACCAAAGCACTGCCGCGACAAAGTCACTGCAAAGAACACATTTTTGATACACAAGCACGACGTCCTAACACCCTCCTTGCTCCCGCATCCATCATGCTCCTATCGAAAGCACTGCCGCGGCACAGTCACAGCAACAAACAGCATTTTGATCTCACCCATTCCCGAACAGCATTTTAATCTCACCCATTCCCAACCACGCATTTGGTTCTCACCCATTCCCAACCACGCATTTTGATCTCACCCATTCCCGAACAGCATTTTGATCTCACCCATTCCCAACCAGGCATTTGATCTCACCCATTCCCAACCACGCATTTTGATCTCACCCATTCCCAACCACGCATTTTATCTCACCCATTCACCCATTCCCAAACAGCATTTGATCTCACCCATTCCCAACCACACATTTTGATCTCACCCATTCCCGAACAGCATTTGGATCTCACCCACTCCCAACCACGCATTTTGATCTCACCCACTCCCGAACAGCAATTGAATCTCACCCATTCCCAACCACGTCCAGACCTCATTCCACTTCTGCATCCCATAACCACGCTTTTGTCAAACCAGCTGCTGCCAGGATGTAACAAAAATCCAAGTGCAAGCCCACCTCCATCCATCCACATCCAACAAGCCCCCATCAAAACAGCAGCTGTTGCAAAATCACAGAGTACCCCCCCACCTCCTTCCACCATCCACATCCAATCATGCCTTCATCAAAACAGCTGCTGCTGCAGAACAAAAAGTACCGACACCTACACCCAAACATGTGCAAACCCACCTCCTCCATCCACATCCATCATGCCTTCATCAAAATTGCTGCTGCTTGTGCCCTGCGTGCTCCGTGCATGGTCATGCTTTGCACAAGCCTCTGCACTGATGAGGCAGCCACTAGTGGTCTCCGCAACAAGGGTCACTCCAAAGCCTGGAGAGCTGCCGCTGCTGGCTCCTGTGTGTGTGTGTGTGTATGTGTGTGTGAGTGTGTGTGTGTATGTGTGTGTGTGCATATTTGTGTATGTGTGTGTGTGTGTGTTTGTGTGTGTGTGTGCGCATGTGCACATATTTGTGTATGTGTGAGCGTATGAGCGTGTGTGTGTGTGTGTGCGCGCGTGTGTAAGTACGCGTGCATTGTGAAAAGTTGTGTGTGTGTGCTTTTGTGTATCCTTGTGTGTGTGCGCATCTCATATGTGAGTAATTGTGTCTGTGTGTGTGCATGTGTGTTTTGCGCACGCCTCAGCACTGAAAGGACAGTGAAGAAAGTGTTCACGCTCTGTGGTTGGAAAGTAGGGGAAAACAGCGTTGTTTATAAAATGTATCACAACATGTGGCTTTGCTGTGGCATTCATCACTTCCCCCTCCTTATTGCTCCGTATTGACCGCTTTGATAAAACAAAAAATACGTTTAGCTTTGCTGCATGAGAAATCCCTCCCACGAGGCAACTGTTGTTGGCGGCACCAGGTACCAAAGTGGCTCCTTTTTCCTTTTTAATGAGGGGGGAGCAGTGATTCACTGCCTGTGCAAGTTTCCTGTTCTTTTTTTGAAAGGCTGTTGCGCGCTGGTCAGCAAGGTCTATAATCTATAAGGCCGTTGCACGCTTTCAGCTGGTCATCTTTTTCAGCTGGTCAGCAAGGTCTATAAGACCGTTGCGCGCTGGCCAGCATTTGTCTATAAGGCCGTTTTGAAAGGCCGTTGCACGCTGGTCAGCAATTTGTCTATAAAACACTACATCAGTCCGTCTAATAAACGCTTTATACAAGTCCGAGCACGTTGTAATTGGGAGCTGGACAGAGACCCTGTTTCATGCTCTGCCGTGCATCAACTATCATACCAAAAAAAATATTTCAGATTGGTGCAGTGGGTGATCTGGTATGAAGAAATTGTGGTAAAAAGTGGGGTACACGCCACGAGCAATTCGACGTGAGCCCCCCCATTTGCTGATTTCAAGCTCAGGTGCTACCTTTGGATGCTATGCTTAGAATTAGCAAGTTGGAGGGCCCATGCTCAATTCACAAAATGAAAACACCCCCATTAGGGGCCTCAGATAACCCCCTCTAGTTCTATGCTGCCTGCGTCAACTTAGAGCTCAACTTAGCTACACACCGATTTTGACTCACCAAAGCTACACCGATTTCAACTCACCAAAGCTACACCGATTTTGACTCACCAAAGCTACACCGATTTCAACTCACCAAAGCTACACCGATTTCATCTCACCAAAGCTACACCGATTTCAACTCACCAAAGCCTGCAGCTACTCACCAAAGCTACACTGATTTCAACTCACCAAAGCTACACCGGTTTCAACTCACCAAAGCCTGCGGGAGCTAGACATTTCAGCACACGCGCAGCACAGATTAACTATAAATAAGTTACTGTCAACCTAGGTGTACCTATTTTTGCAGCCTTCAGTTAGTAAGCCAGGTATACAATAGTATGGTTGAACATTTGAACATGCTTAACCTGGATAATCAAGTTAAGACATGCGTTTATAAGCAGGTTTGGGCAGTTTTATAGGTAATGAAACACAAGGAGCATCTTTGCTATTAGCACGCTAATATGGTTATATATTGTTGATGTGTACAACAGATCATGAGTACATACTTTTAATCATGAGCAAGTGCGTGCGCTCTAAGCATACCTGAGGAGGCATCGGTGAAAATGAAGACATCGGCCAAGTAATCGTTCAGCAGCCCTCGAGCTCCATCCACCTGCACATTAAAAAGATCATGTAACCATCAGGAGGCTGTAGTTGTCATAACGTTTTGGCGTCACGTGTCGATTGAAAACAAAATTACATATTCGAAGTTCTGACGTCCAGAGCTATTGATTGATATGTAAATGAGTCAATTATGAGGGGTCGATTGGTGGGTGGTCATTTGGGGGGGCTCAGTAATTTGGGGGGGGGGGCTCCAGAATTTTTCTAAGCCACTTCCAGAACTTTTCTGGGCACACTGGCCACTTTCACAAAGTAATATATTTTTGGATTCTTCAGCTCAAGCCCATTCGATTGGCACCCTTTTTGGGTGATTCGATTAAAGGGGGGGGTCTGAGTGCCTGGTCACAGAAATGCATAAAATGCCCCCAAGAAGGCGGCGGGGGTGTGTGCAGACAATTTACCAGCAATTAATTCCAAACTTACAGGTCACGTACTGCATTATACATAAGTTGCATGAATGAAGTAAGAAAGTGCTTTGGCAAAGGTTTTGGCTGGATTTGTGCACTAAACAGGTGGTCAGTGCAAGAGCGTGCGCAAACCAGTTTCTGCCCTATAACTCTTCGGGTATTAAATTTATTGACATGACAGCTGTGCAAGCAGATAGCTGTCTAAATTCTGAGCAGATTGGCACTTATTTTTTATAATTGTGAGGGGTCAGGAAGGGGGTTTGCGGGGTGGGTGGTCATTTTGGGCCGGAGGTTTAACATTTGCACGTGACTGTCAGCAATTTTGTTTTCGGCGCCTCCTGTAAGCATCGTAAAAACCTGTATTTATGATTGTCTCTATGTGATATACTCTGATTGTACCTATGTTATAAATTGTACATACCTATGATTTTCTCTATGTTATATATTCTTATTGTACCTATGTTATAAATTGTACATACAATACTGGTCCTTAATTAAGCTTAATAGGCACGACCCAGATTTGTTGTAATGTTCTGTTGTAATGTCGTGTCGGATGAATAGAATGCAAGCACCGTCGTGCTCCACCCACTCACCTCTTGAATGCAATACAGCGTATTACGTAAATAAATCAGCTCGTTTCTTACAAGGGAAAACTTAACTTTGTGCTCCGTTTGTCCATTGAAAATCCTCCTTGCAATATGGCGTATAAGCGAATTAACGTGCGTTTGTGACGAGCAGGAAAAGGGGCCCTTGCGCTCCATTTAAGGGTGGGCAGAGATGTTTTGGTAAATCAATTGCTTGGGACGCGTATGCCTTGGAAGGGGCTTAAAACGTGCAATTTGATGTTACGACAATTCATTCAAATGTTCAAGAGCAACATAATAGCCATGAAAGGGCTCCGAAACTATCGAGGGAGTCCATCTCCTAATGCAGCTCCTGCAGGGCTAAGCTTCTGTACTCAATACAGGAATACCCATCTCTTTATTGTAGGGAACTCAGGCTGCATGAAGCTAGAAACTAATCAGTGTTGTGCACATGCGGCTCATTTTACACGCATGCAAAAAATTTGCTGTAAATAATAATGAGGATATATGATTTCGGCCTGCCCAAGGTATGTGCCTGTGTGTGCCATTCTGTTTGTGCTCTGCACTGGATATGTGTTAGGCAAGTACCTTTGCACACACCAATCCGCTTGTGCTCTGCGCTGGATGTGTGCTTGGCATGTGCCTTTGTGGGCGCCATTCTGTTTGTGCTCTTTTGCTTGTGCTCTTCTGCTTGTGCTCTTTTGCTTGTGTTCTGCTCATGCTCTGCTTGTGCCCTGTGCTAGGTATATGCTTGGCATGCGCCTTTGTGCGATACATATGTGCTAGATATGCGCTAGACGTGTGCTACACTTGTGCTACTGCACGCACCATTCTGTTTGTGCTTTGCGCTGACACCTTCATAGAATAGGCCACCCCACGGATGCGCTTAATCATGCCTGCAAAGGCAACGGTCGTGAAAATCAGGTAAATAAATGCGCTCAGCCGCCTGCAAAGAACAGTGCACTCATAAAACGCATGTGATTGGGAGTGCTCTACCATGCCTGCAAATAAAATGGTTGAAAACACTGGTGATCAAGTGCGCTTGTCCATGCCTGCAAAACAAACAGTCGTAAATCACAGGAGACTGGGTGCGCTGACTGGGCGCGCTTGTTAATGCCTGCAAATAAAATGGTTGAAAACACTGGTGATCGAGTGCGCTTGTCCATGCCTGCAAAATAAAAGGGTCGTAAAACACAAGAGACTGGATGCGCTTAATCATGCCTGCACAACAAACAGTCGTAAAGTACAGGAGACTGGATGTGCTGACTGGATGTACTTAACCATGCTTGCAAATAAAAGGGTTGTCAAGTACAGGAGACTGGATGCGATTGTCTGTGCCTGCCAAATAGAGGGTTGTGAAACGCGGGTGACTAGATGCGCTTAACCATGCCTTTATCGAAATTGGTCATAGATCAGATAAAAATGGGCCCAACTATGCCTGCAAAGCAAATAGACGTGGAACAAAGGTTACTGCTCAGCCAGTGATTAAGAGGGGGAAAATAAAAAGGCCCATTTGGGTGTGTGAAACCACAACAGTTGTGACACAAGGATTTAAAGAAAAACAAACTTATCCGAGGGGGGCACTCAATAAGGACACCACCCCACAAATGCGTGTGAATGCCTGCGTAAATCATGCGTAATGTAAATGCCTGCGTAAATCATGCGTAAGGGTTCTGTCCCTGCAACAGGTGAGCTCGAGGGACTTGGTTTGGGTAAGAACCTTTCACACAGATGAGACACCTTAACAGTTTGGCCCATTTTGCTTTGTCCGTGTAGTTAGGTTTGGCACGGGATGGAATGCCTCAGTATTTGTAAGGCAGCAAGGAGGCACAAAAGACAGAATGGACACAGATTAACAAGGTTGCAGCAGGAGGCTGCAAGTGTCGCTTTTTGGCGTCAATCCAACTAAAAATTATATATTCGGAATCCTGACGTCGAGAGCTAACGATTGGTATATAAATGAGTCGATTTTGAGAGGGTCGGGGGGTGGGGAGTGGGCCAGGGGGGGTCGGGGAATTTGGGGGGGGGTCTCCATAATTTTACTGGGCCACTTTCACGAATTATTATATATATTACTGGAATCCTCAGCTCAAGCCCAGTCGATTGGTACCCTTGTTAGGTGATTTGATTTAAGGGGGGGGGTCTGGGTGCCTGGTCATAGAAATGCATGGAATGTCCCCAAGCAGGCTGCGGGGGTGTGTTCAGGCAAATTACCAGCAGTAGATTCCAAACTTGCAGTTTACGCATTGCATTATGCACAAGTTGCATGATTGAAGTAGAAAAGTGCTTTTAAAAGGTTTTGGCTGGATTTGTGCACTAAACAGGTAGACAGTGCAAGAGCGTGCGCAAACCAGGTTTTGCCCTGCAGCTTGTCAGGTATTGCATTATTTGGCATGAGAACTGTGCAGGCAGATAGCTGCTTAAATTCTGAGCAGATTGACACCTTTTTTAGTAGTGTGGGGGGGCAGGAAGGGGGGTTTGGGGGGGGCGGGGGGTCAGTTTGGGCTGGAGGCCCAAAAAATGCATATGACTGACAGGAATTTGTTTTTGCAGCCTCCTGGTTGCAGCATGTTAATTAAAAAAAACGGGTACCTCCTCTTAAAATATCAGCTACGCTGAGGAATTTCCCGTACCCTGGAAGATAATATAACAGCTTGCTCCATGCGGTGGATTATAGGGTTAAACCCTGAAACCCTAACCCCAAACCCCAATTTATAGCATTTGGGATGGTGAGTCATCCAAATTCACCGCATACCTTCAAGGCTGCTTTTTCAGACAGAGCACCTAGGCTCACAAAGAGTAGCTCTGCATTTTGACGTCTGACAAGCTTGTGCTTAAAGAAGCGGCTTCTTTGGGTAACGTGCTTACCTTCATCTGCTAGAAGGGCGCCTGTGTTAACGTCTGATGAGCTTTTGATTTTGAAGCACCTCTTTCAGGTTTTACAAGAAACAGCTGCTTCATGATGGGGGCCTTGTTTGTGTTTGGGGAGGATGAAAGGAAGGAAGAAGTATATTCCTTAGACAGTGGGCATACCTTCATCCACTAAGTTCACAGGGGGGAGCTGCTTCATGATGGGGACCTTGAGCATCACTTCTCCACCACCCAGCGGCCGTGCTCCTCGTTTAAAAACCTGAGAAGTGTGTGCGCACACATGTGTGCGGTGGCAGGCGTTGGTGCATCAGAGACACCTTCAGTCACAGTTTATAAGTGTGCCCTTGTTTGTCATTGGAGGACGTACGTGTGTGCAGTCAATTATCTTGGTAATAATACCTCAGGCACAATGCACATTGCACAAAGCAGCAGCAGCAGCAGCAGCAGCAGCAGCGGCGGCCCTGCTCCTTGCTTAAACCACCTGACAAGTGCACACGCACTGCAGCAATATGCGTCTGCCTTTTTATTTCAACGCCTTGAGGAGGCATGCATGAGCACACACACACACACACACATACACATACACATACACACACATGCACACACATGCACAGTCTGCTATACTGTCATCCATAGACACACCAAACCCTTCAACTCACTTTAAGCTCCAGGCCGTTGTCTTCTATACCCAGCCTTTTCAGCAGCGGCAGTGTGACAGTTCGGATCACGTCCACACTGGGGTCTAAATGGTCATTGGTCAGGCCCTTGAGGGTGATGGATAACGGCTGCAACGAATGAGAAAAAGTGACGATTTGAATCACGTCCAGGGTGCTCATAATAGGTGAATGAATTAATTGTGTGTTGTACACAATGTTGCACGTTGCGGCATGAATGATACCGACTAGGTCCTTGAGGGTGATGGACGACGGCTGTCAGCGCTGTGGCGAGATGTGTGTAACGCATGAAGACATTAAGACACGTTAGTGAGCGCTGTGGCAAGATGTGTGTAAAGCATGAAGACATTAAGACACGTTAGTGAGCGCTGTGGCGAGATGTGTGTAACGCATGAAGACATTAAGACACGTTAGTGAGCGCTGTGGCAAGATGTGTGTAACGCATGAAGACATTAAGACACGTTAGTGAGCGCTGTGGCGAGATGCGTTTTACGCATCAAGACACGTTAGTAAGCGCTGTGGCGATGTGTGTTACGCATTAGGAAACGATAGTGAGTGCGGTGGCGATGTGTGTTCTGCATTAAGAAACGTTAGTGTTGGGTAGGCCTGCAAGGGTGATTATGACTAGGGTGCGTGGCGACCTCATCGTGATATTATTTATCATTTTATGTGGACCCCGCATAATATGACATTTTCAGGTTTTTCGAACGATACTTGAACGCGCTGCCAACATAATATAACAAATGGCGGGAAAGTCTAGGTTGAATTTCTTCTTACCCACATACGGGGATGGGTGTTGGTGTGATGGGTGTGGGTGTGGGTGTGAGATTAGCTGTGGCTGCGGGTGTGTGGGTATTCATGTGGGTGTGTGGGTGGATGTGTGGGGTGTTTGTGTGTTTGAGTGTATGTGCGTTTGGGGTGTGTGTGTAAGTTTGTGTGTGTAGGTGGGTGTAGGTGTGGGAAGAAGTATGTGGGTCTCTTCCTCACTTAGCAACCCTTCTACACAACCCATCCTTGCAGAGTTTTCAACAACCAATATCTTGGGTGCTACAGGGCAGAAACAAAGAGAGAGAGAGAGAGAGAGATAGGTACTGTCGTGTGGAGGGCAACATCTACTGGATTGTTTGAGCGTGATGGATGACAGAATATACAGGCAGAGGATATATATGTATATATGATATACAATATACATACAGAGAGAGAGAGAGAGAGAGAGAGAGATAAAGGTACTGTGGTGCGGAGGGCGACATCTACTGGGTCACGTTTGAGAGTGATGGATGACAGCTGTAAGCAGCAAAGGCGGGGAGGGGAGGCCGCCGACCTCTACTGAAGTGTGTTTGTCCAAATGGTGTAAGGCATTTGGGCGTGATAAAGAACGGCTGCCTAGCAGTCGCACTTTTTGACTGATGGCTCAATCTGTAACCTAAGTAAAGGACGGCTGCAGAGCAGAGGCACAGGGACGATGCTGCTGTGAGGGTTAGTATCAAGCACACTGCCTAGCCTTCATGCAGGCTGGTCGGGTCCTAGGGTGTATGAGCTGGACAACAACAGGGCACTACGACCTGGCCGACAATTAAATAGGTGGATGACGATTCCGAAACAAGAGTTGCAAGGCAGAGGGGGGGG
>Ga0307968_1000889_pt1 | contig 23276 bp, 29 predicted proteins | sample OrgLakmetagen650_FD_201834 | JGI IMG/M metagenome (GOLD analysis project Ga0307968, IMG submission 201834) | Saline water microbial communities from Organic Lake, Antarctica - #650 | ecosystem: Environmental > Aquatic > Non-marine Saline and Alkaline > Saline | place: Antarctica: Organic Lake...
TGCTCACCTGTGCGAACGCTGCTCACCTTTGCAAACGCTGCTGACCTGTGCAAACGCTGCTCACCTGTGCGAACGCTGCTGAATTGTGCGAACGCTGCTGAATTGTGCAAACTCTGCTCACCTGTGCAAACGCTGCTCACCTGTGCGAACGCTGCTCACCTGTGCGAACGCTGCTCACCTTTGCAAACGCTGCTGACCTGTGCAAACGCTGCTCACCTGTGCGAACGCTGCTGAATTGTGCGAACGCTGCTGAATTGTGCAAACTCTGCTCACCTGTGCGAACGCTGCTCACCTGTGCGAACGCTGCTCACCTGTGCGAACGCTGCTGACCTGTGCGAAGCCCACTTATCCCATCACACATTCCCATGTCACGATTCACAGTTGCTTGCAGTGCGAGCACTCAGGTCTGCACTGCATGTGAGCGCAACCCTACCCCCACATACCCACATCGCTATTCCATCTTTTCATTGCAGCATGCGCTCATCAGATACTACTTTAGGCGCTGGGTGTGACCGCAGCCCTACCCCCCACATCGGGCCCCCGCACGCCAATACACAGCACAGGTCTGAAGCAGATAGATATTGCTGGAGACGTGGGAGTGTTTGGTTGTTAGCATGTGCGTGTGTGTGTGCTTGAGTGAGTTTGTGCCGCTGCAGCAATAACTTAGGTCCTGAGCTTCCACCACCCTCCACTCACACAGAGACACACCCTCAGACACACACATTACACACACGCACACACGTGTACGTATGCATACACTAAAACATACATACACGCAAGTGCACACCCACACAAATGTACACTCACGTACGCACGCAGACCCAGCACCGGCTCTATGCTGGCAGACAGCAGCTCGTACGGTGGCGGGAGCAGCAGCCTGCTGCTGCCGGGCAGTGCTCATTTCGGACAAGCCCCCCCCCCTCCCCCGCCCTCTTCCCAGCCCGCACCCTCCTTTGGTAAGACACTCCACCTGTGACGATCACTAGACACTCCACCTGTGACGATCACTATACACTCCACCAGTGACGATCACTATACACTCCACCAGTGACGATCACTATACACTCCACCAGTGACGATCACTAGACACTCCACCAGTGACGATCACTATACACTCCACCGGTGACGATCACTAGACACTCCGCCTGTGACGATCACTATACACTCCACCAGTGACGATCACTAGACACTCCACCAGTGACGATCACTAGACACTCCACCAGTGACGATCACTAGACACTCCACCAGTGACGATCACTATACACTCCACCGGTGACAATCACTAGACACTCCGCCTGTGACGATCACTATACACTCCACCAGTGACGATCACTGTACACTCCACCAGTGACGATCACTAGACACTCCACCAGTGACGATCACTAGACACTCCACCTGTGACGATCACTAGACACTCCACCTGTGACGATCACCTGTGACGATCACTAGAAGACTCGGGCTCCATGGGATTTCTGCTGAACGAGACCATATACACTTGTGTGTATAGTGCCTTGAGTTACAGCATGGAAGGATTTTTTGTTGCAGTGCGTTTCACACCAGCTTGCTCTCTGATCATGCTGGGTAGTTTTGTCAAAGACACACACACGCACGCACACTGCAGTGCCACGCACAGTGGTCATGCTGGGTACGTAAAACTGCAGACTGCCATGGCGAACTCCCTCCCGGGCACATCAGACAGAGCTGAGAGTGCACCTTGTGGTGTTGAGATCTAAGGCATTGTTTGTCATATTATTGTCACTCACTGTATATAGAATATAGACACAGGTGCTCCTTTCTGTTCTCCTTGCGGTGCTTTTGCAGGCCACGTGGGAAGCCCTTTGTCAGGGGCAGCAGGGATTTGGGGAAGTGCACCGAGCAGCCACCACCTGGGCCACCACCACCCCTCTGCCTCACCGCACCACCACCTCCCCACTGCTGCGTTGTCTGCTTGCATGCTGGGCAGCAACAACAGCGGCTCAGGAGGAGGAGGCAAGGCTGCTTTGCTAGGTGTGTGGGTGTGGGTATGCGTGTGGGTGTGGGTGAGGATGTGAATTTGTGCAAATCTGGGTGCGTGTGCGTACAGGTACGTGCGGGTACGTGTATGTGTATATGTTTATGCGTTTACGTATGCGTGTTTGTTTGTGTACAGCATCAGAATCGCCTCTTCATCTGAAACCTTTATAGAAACTAGCGCGCTGCCTGCCGCCAGCCTTGAGATCTCACCTACTTTTGCCCTTGCTCATTTCCTCTTCAGGTGAGGCTGGGGGCGCACCTAGCAGCAGCCTAAGCAGCAGCGTCACCACCTATGGTTTGCGCGGTCTGAGCTACTTCGGGGGCCTAGGCCCTAGTGGCCTGTACAGGGACAGCATGGAGTCCTGCTCTCCACACCCCTCCCCTTCGTCTGCCAGCGAGCAGGACAGCAGTGAGCTGGGGGAGGGGGGCGTGGGCCTATCAGGACTGGCAGGCAGCGCAGGCAGCAGGGCTTTGGTGGAACAGGCAGGGGTGGCGGCAAACGGCGCCAGGGGGGCACCGCAGCAGCAGCCTCAGCACGCACACTCCTTGCAGCAGCAGAACACGCAGCAGAACACGCAGCAGCAGCAGCAGCGCTGGTACAGCGGCAGTAATGGTGGAGGAGGAGGAGGCAACGTGGATTTGGAATACGCGTTGGAGGCGATCATGCATATGGAGGCATCCCCCGGGAGTGGCCTCGGCCACGCTGGTCCAGTCGGCAGTGGGGGGGGAGGGGGGGGCCACAAGAGCTTCGCCGCTGCTGCGCGTGCAAGCGGTCGGTCTGCGGAGGGTGGGGGAGTGGCAGGTGGTGGTATGATTGGCCACTCGTCTTGCCCTGGGGCGAGTGCAGAGGGCCTCATGGAGAATGGACTGCCTTCGTTGTACAAGCACGGAAGTAGTGGCGAAGGGGGGGAGGGGGAAGAGCTCCATGGCGCAATTACAGCGTCTGCTGCACGTGTGGGTGAGTGTATGTGTATGTAGTAGGTGTGAGGGGGTGTGAGTGTATAGGGGGGATGTCAGTGTGTGGGGGGGTGGGGTAGTACACGTCGCAAAGAAGGGGTGTTAATGGGTCCCCACGGTGCAAGGTGTGATGTGATTGATGGCAGCAGCCAATGGGCGCACGCGCACGTTGCTGCAATATGCAACACACACGCTCACACACACACACACATACACACACACACACGCGTACACACGCACATACACGCACACGCACACGCACACACACGCACAACTCAACACGGAAGCACCACCCTTCATCGCCCTTGCAGCAGCCACCGCCGCAGCAGCGACTGCTAACGGGCGCGCCATGACAGGCTGGGCTGCCGTTGCTGCCAAAAAGGGAGCAGCAGAAGCCCCGCAGGGGATTGACCTCGACCCCATCTACGAGGTGAGAAAAGAAAAGGAAAAGTATGCAGGCAGTAAAAACCACTCCCCACATGATTAAGGAAAAGGAGCCACATTGGTACCGGGTACCGTATAACTCCTCCACTGCAAAGGAAACAAAATAGGTCAATGGGGATCACTAGGTGAACCTCGTTGGCCATCCATGGCATTCCCGATGCTTGTCCGGACGACGTGGCCACGGCCAAGCACCCGCTACCATGTAACATATGTAAGGAAGACAGCAGCTGTGGAGTGAGCGGGTGAATAGCTCAGGGGTCACACGAAATGGTAGAAGCATTGAGCTGAGTGGCTGTTTCCTTGGGGTGATGACAGAAAGAAAATGAGTCTCTGCAGGAGCGCGGTTGATCTCAGGGTTATCACCCTTTTCTGATACAATCTTAGATCAAGAGGTGAGGGCGACTCGACTGTTTACAGGTGGACTGCAGGGTGTGATGCACACAGGACAGTGGGAGATAAGTGGTTGCGTGTGGAGCTATTTTAAACTTAGCTGTGTAGAAAACAGCAGGCGAGCTGCACTTGGGCCGCAAGCGGTGATGTAATAGTTGAGTCGAACTATTTTAAGTTGCAGTAAGACCTGGAAGATCTTTTTATTGTTCTGCTCCTTGCTCCCACCTTTCCCTGTGTCTGTGTGTGTGTGTCATGCCTTGCAGCCGCAGATAACTTGTTTTAGTGCAGTCACGACATGAATACTAGTTTTACACGCTTACCCTGTCCCCATTCTTCTCTGTGCATCATGCCCTGCAGCGCTGGCAGGAAGGCAACACAGTTGCAGCAGCAGCTGGAATTTCAGCTGTGATTTACGTGTGAATCTTCTCCTCTCAATACCTGGATACACTGAATCAGCCCTGCCCTATACTTACTGCCGTTGATATACTTCTTGCCTTGCACCGCATCGTGTGTCCTGCAGACTGGCAGCAGCAGTGGCCCGCACGTGGCTGCTTCCCCAAAGCAGGGGTCTGGCGTGCTGGCAGCCCAGCAGGTGAGGGTGCGTGTGGGTGTGTATGTGTATGTTTGCATGTGTGTGTTAGTAGTGTGTCTTTGGGAGGGTGGTGCATGTGTGTGTTTATAGTGTGTCTTTGAGAGGGTGGGTGGGTAGGTCGTCGTGGATAGCCAAAAAGGGACGGCTGTTTGGTAACCATGTGCTGCCTTTTTTCAGGGGTCTGCCTTGCTGCGTGCCAGATCTTTTGGCAACATACACCAGTGCTCAGGGGAAACGCGTGTTTCGGTGCCTCTGACACACACTCACACATATATCATGTGTGCATATGCATATGTATGCACTTAACACGCACGCATGCACGTGTATGCACTCACTCACTCACACACACACATTGACACACACACACACACACACACACGCGTACGCGCGCTCACACACACGAACACACACACACGCACACCTCACACACAGGCAGCAGGGGGGCAGCTGGAATCTCCTGGCAGCGGAACAGCAGCAGCAGCAGCAGCAGCAGCGGCCAGTGGTGGTGGTGGCGGTATTTCAGGAGGTGCAGGGTGCCTAGAGAGCCGCATGTTTGCGCGCCTGTCTCCTAAGCTGCGCACAGAGGTGCATAAGCTGCTGGGCATGGTACCAGGCTTGAAGGTTGGTGTGCGTGCGCTCTTCCGCCTGTTCTTCTTCCGCCTGTGTTGTCACAGCTGAAGGCGTGTTTGGGTGAAGAGTGAGTGCGAGATGTGTGTGTGTGTGTGTGTGAGTGTGTATGTGCCTGTGCTTGTGTAATGTGCTTGAATCTCGTACTCAAGCGAAAGCTTTGGGCATCGTTTCTGCTCTTGCAGCACACCTATACATCCCATAAACACGCACAAAAACTTGACACACGCACATCCACACACACAGCTGGAGGACTTTGACGATGGTGTTGTGTACCAGCTGGCTGCCAAAAAGAGTGAGGAGGAGGCCCTGGGGGCCCTGCGCACGCTAGCAGAGAACGACGTGAGCGGTATCCAGCATCTAGCTGCCTACATAAACCACGGTGAGGAGCGTGAGCGGTTGCTTTGCATGGACGATTTGATGCTGTTTGAGAGGGTGAGCGGCATCCAGCATCTGGCTGCCTACGCCAATCACGGTGAGGACTGCGTGTACCTAGTAGTATGTCTTGTATGGACAAGGAGGGCAGGATTGTCACCAATTGTTGAGGTGGAGCGCAAGGGCATAGGGCATGCACGCTGGTGCTGTTGGAAAATGACACAAGCAGCACTTAATTGTTCTGCTGCCTGTATCAACCACGGTAAGGATGGGTGTTGTAGGGTCGTAAATGAGCAACTGCCGGGATGCATGCTGCAGTCATTGGACGAGTTGTGCTGGCTCGCAGACGTTGGTCATGGTTTTGTGTGGGCAAGTGTGTGCACGTGCACGTGTTTGTTGACTACAATTACACGTGTGTGTTGACTACAATTACACGTGTGTTGACTACAATTACACATGTGCGTTGACTACAATTACACGTGTGTGTTGACTACAATTACCAGGAGCTTTGTTGCAGCCTTGCTCCGTGCAGGAGCCTCTTAATGATAGTACCCTTTTCACATTGTGTGTGCTTTCTTGCGCGCAATGGTCAAGGTCTGCCAGCTCAGCTCCAGACTGGAATTATCCCTAATCCCTATCCAAGATGCGCAGCATGATTCCCACATTGCCGTCCCACGACACACGTCCATTGTGCAATACGTGCCTCCACACAGTGATCTAAAATTGCCACGCCAGCAACCAGACTCGAGCCATTGTACATTGCCGTTTTAAAGGAAAGAAAATGTGTGTGCTTGCAAATAGAAAATGATCTCGTTATACCAACGTTGCACGCAGTGATCAAGAACTACCACGTTGGCTCCGGACTGGAGGGCGGTGCGGTCACCCCAAGTGCAGCTGTGCGTGCCAGCTCGGTGCCGGTCTCGTCAAAGGCCATCCTTCAAAAGCTGCCTTTAAAGGTGTGTGTATGTGTGTGAATATGTGCATGTGTGTGTTGTTTGTGTGCATGTGTCCGTGTGTGTCCGCGTGTGTATTTATGTGTGTGTGTCCGTGTTTGTCGTCTGTATGTGTGTGCGTGTGTGTGTGTGTGTTTGTCGTCTGTGTGTGTGTGTGTGTCCGTGTGTGTGTGTGTGTGTGTGAAAAGCTTGCATTATGGCATTAAGATGTGGTTTGCCTGTTTCGTGGTTAGGAAGGGAGAACTTAATCGTGGATGAATCATGAATGAACCTTCACGATCAGCACCTTCATCCAATCATGTCAGCACCTGACTGGTGGTTGGATGTGTTGTGTTAACGGTTGCACGGCAACAAGATGTGGTGCCTGTGTATGACAAGGTGTGAGTGAGCCTGATTCGTGATGAGATGTTGCTGAATTGGTGCTATGATCGAATGTGGTGCCTGTTATGGTCAGACAGCAACGCTCCAGCTTACCCCGCTCCAACTGGCCATCAGAGCACCAGCACTGATAGATTATCCTTGCCTACCCTCTTTTTATGTCATGTTAAATAGAAAGCAGCAATCCTCTCTTCTCGCTAGGTTTTTCCTCTCAGTGAATAGCAGGGATTCGGCTCAGCCTGCTAATTTGTGTGCGGCAGCTTCTCTGTATAATGTGTTGTTGCTGACGTATCGTATGCGATGGAGCATGGTGAAGTATCATGCGAAGCGAGCAAGAGGAACTGAATTAAACACGTATCCACTCATCCCCCTCACTGTGTCTTCCCCTCTGTTCTCTCACGTGGTCAAGGAAGTGTAAGAAGCAGGGAGAGGGGGATAGAGGGACGTGTCTGGTTTCCGCGGGGTTGGAATATAAGTGCAGTAGGGTGTTTTGTGTGTGTGTGTGATAGGAGTGAGAGGGTGCCGATGAACACATGTCTCGCCTCTGTGTGTGCTACGGAGCCACCAAACACACCTTTTTGTTTGTGGGTTCTGCGTAAAAGCACATTGTCATTGTATGGCAACCAGAAATTCATTACGTGTAGTCAATTATGAGCGCTACGTAATGCAAGGTGACCTGCTCGTGTGCGCTATAAGTGCGCATGTTTCTGCTTTCTTAAGGTAGAAAGAAAAGCCTACACCATTAAAAGACACAGTGTTAAGCTTGCCCTTTTCAGAACCTCCATTGAGATTTGGCAAATTCTACTTTGGGAATGGAGCCCTACAATTTTGGGGCAAGTAGTGTAATAGTTAGTACTTGAGCACCTAGTATTTAAACACTGGATAGGTGCCAGCAAGCCTACAAAGTTCAATCACCCTCCACAACCTTTAAAAAATGCTCAATGCTAACCAGATTTGTGAGCTTCAGGATATCCTTCGCAATAGTCCACAAACATACTTGTTATTTTATCATACTAACCTTCTATTAACAATTCCCGTACGCACGCTTAACATGATTGCGCACGTTGCGAGCTGTGTGTGTGTTAGCCTTCCTTACAGTGACAGCCTTCCTTACACATGGCCAGGTAAACACCTTAAGATGATGATCCCAGCTTTATAAATTACGTCACTGATGATGATTTCAGTGTATGCATCTTAATTTATGCATTATAAATCATGCACCCTCTAATATATAAAATCATGTCACTCTCCCCTAACCTCCTGTCCCAGGTATACAAGCGGCTGGAGGGCATCGTGAACAACTGCAGCTACATGGAGTGGAAGCATTTTGACGCAGGTGCGCCATAGAGTTTTCGAGCTGTGTATGGGTAAATCGTAGTAGTGGCGGAGGCGTATGTTAGAGCTACGTATGAATATATCTTAGTGCTGGTGGTGGAGCATACATATGTATACGTATTATGTGTATTATTAACGTGTAATGAGGTGCGTCTGAGGCAAGAACAAATCCTCTTTCTCTGAAGTTGCTGGAATGTAGATCCTGAGCATGCTGCTACATCACACACACACACACACACACACACACACACATCACTTTATGCCCCGCTTCCGACAGCATGCCATTGGCTGTGTTTTTCTGCAGTGGCTGGGAATGCATACCCTACAGCATCACTGGGGGTTTAAACCTCTGTACCGTCTCTGTATAACAGCAAGACCCGGCCACGTTTGTGTGCAAGCAGCAAGATATTTCCCAACCTGTCTCTACTCCAAATATGTAGGGTCGGCCAGAACTATATACACGGTGTACATACAGTACTTTTGGTAGGGAAATCACCAAATTTACGGTCATGTACGGTGTATATATACGGTTCTGGCCAACCCAACAAATTTGCCTTTGCCTCTGCTCCTGGATCACTCATATGCACGTACACAGTCCGCACACACACACACACACACACACACACACGCACACACACACACACACACGCACACATACACACACATACACACACACACCTCTTATCTGCTCGTGGCCAAGCAGGCGTCATCAAAGTCATGGGTCAGTTATCGGACATCGGAGAGGAGGATGTGTTTGAGGAGCTCGAACTGCTGGAGAACGCGGACCTGTCCAATGTAGAGTACATGGTGGGTGCATGTGTGTGTGTGCAAGATGAGACTGGTGTGATGCTGTTAGGGCATATGGTGGGTGCGTGTTGTGTGGAACTGTCAGAGCAAACAGACCTGTCCAACGTCAATACATGGGTGCGTGAGTGGCGTGCTGAGACTGATGTGGTGTGTGCAGAGGGCATTTGATGTGTGCGTGATGTGCCGGGACTGAGGTGACATGAGTAAACGTGGGCAAGCTGAATAAAGGCAATTGGGTGTGCGTGAGGTGAGCATATGGACATAGGTAAGCTGTCATCTATCATCATGCTATTCCCCTCTTCCTCAAGCGCTATCTCTCTCTCTCTCTCTCTCTCTTACTCTCTGTTTCTCTCCATTCTCTATGTCAGATTGGATATTTCCTTCCCTCCAAATGTGACATGTTTGTCCGTTTCACTGCCATGCTGCGCAGCCCGCCTATTTAAACAAGCGTTTGAACAACAGGCTGTGGAGCAGACGGAAATGCCACCAGATGCACTAAGCCCCATGGATACAAGGAAGCTTCTCCTTCCTCATGCGCGACAAGCTATAGTCAAACAATCTACGCATGAGCAAATAGTGTGCACAGGAAATGCTCAGTGGTATTATGCTGGCATTTTACTTAACGTGCTCTGTTTTGCACAGCCAGCGGTGATCTGTGTTTTGATAAGCACAAACAACTGCTTGGTCCTGTGCGAGGTGGTCTGCTGCTCAAAGTCCGAGCGTCCGGGATTCGGAACAAAAAGAAAGTCGGAACCCCTGTGTATATTATGAATCGCATGCCAGCATGGCCACGGGTTTCAGTGTTGGTCTCGATTGTGTGTGTATGTGTGTGTATGCTGTGTATCATTATTTCCCGGATGTATTCCAATGCCTAAGCATGTACGGTGCCCCGAGGTGTTCTTGTCCTGTGTGTGTACGTGCGTATGTACATGCGTATGTATGTGCTTTTGCTGCCACGTTTGTTGTAGTGCTGTCACCGCTCAAGTGGAAGCACAAGATATTAGGAGATTGGCTTCTTGTGTATCAGCTCGCTGTACGCACAGCACAAGGCAGCTTGAGAGACCTTCAGATAGGAAGACAGGAAAAGAGAGAGAGACGGATTCTGAGATATTGTAGCTTTCAGAGGACTGTGCTTGTGAAAATGTTTCATGTTAGTCAGGTGTGATTGTCGGTCGAGGTGGTGCATTTTCGAGATGTCGTGTAGTATATCCTGCCTTGTATTTTGCGCCTACCTCAAGCTGTAGGATTTTTTGCAGCACTACCCTTACCCTTACCCTTTGCAGCACTACCACACGAATGGAACTTCTTTGCCCTTTGTACAGGCTGCCGCAGCCCAGCAGGTTTGATAAAATCGCCTGTTGCTTGCTGAATTGCCATTGCTCATTGTATGTACATTATGCGGACACTAATCGCAAGAAACGAGGGACTTTGATGTGCCAGACCAGGAAGGGAGCTTGAAACAAATGTGTCAATGTCAGCAGACGTATTTTAAGCTCTAGAAGACCTGCCTGCGCGTGGCTCCTGTATTTGTCAAGTGATTTGCCAGATCTGCATTTTTACTTTGGGTGTGTTGCTTGTACCTTTGCTTAGAATCTGTCGTCTTTTATACGCATCATTATGGGCTTTTGTATCTCTAGGCTTACCTGTTTGTTTGAGTAGTGGTGTCGACAGGAGACACACAGCTGTATTTTTCGTTCGGATATTGCATCGATAAATGGTGTCTTGTATGTAGCTTGTACCCTCGCCTTGAAATCGACTAGCTGTTGATCATTTGCGTGCATGTATTTTTGTGTTGAAATCTGTCGCGGCTTTGGCTTTGTAAAGAAGGTTAGTCCAAGTCTACCTAGGATCATATTAATAATGAAAAGGGGAAGTACTGTATGTAGAACACTGCAACAGCAGCAAAGGTACCAACTTAAGAAGAAAATTTAAATCCACAGCTTCAGCGAAACACACACATTTATGAGGGGCTACCCACTTGGCCAGTTCCTTGTATTGCTGGCTGGTGCTTGAAAGAAAACGTATGACAGCGTATGCAGTAAGCAAAGTGGGAGAAAGTGGCTACACTGCGTTCTTAATTATAAGACCGTCACCTTCACCTAACTAGGTTATAGGACCTTCCCGGCATACACATGCCATACTCCTAGACAGTTGATCCACGTCAGACAAAACAGAAATCAGTTGGAGTGTGGTTGAAGCGGTTGATTTCAACCGCAACTAATTATTCAATCGCTCCCCTCAGTTGAAATCATTTCAACCAAGGAGCGGTTGACCTCAACCGCTCTTTAACGGCTTCAGCCGTACTTCAACTGTGTTTTTGTGTACAGGAATTTGCAGTTTATTTCAACCGCGGTTGATTTCAACCGCTTCAATCGCTCTACAACTGTGTTTTGTGTACAGAAATTGCACTAATTTTCAACCACTTCAACCGCAATTTTCAACCACTCCAGCCACAGTCATGTGCAGCAAATAAACTTGCTCTTGAGTATAACCCCTTGCGATTCTCGCTCTTCTTTCAAGCACTCCTAGCCAGTCAGCCTTGCCTACCTAGCATGCAGAAGGCGCACAGAAAAAAGAAAGACAGGAAATGATTGTGCATGGCAAGCCACATTGTTGCTACTATGATGATCCACGCACTGCCTGAATCACTGTCGGCAAGCAAATTAACGACGTTAAGAAGTGCAACCTACATAAAAAACTCAACAAAAGATCAAAGTATCATCACACTCAAGCAGGTCACATTCATTGCTGCCGCCAATTTGTCACACCTCCAAAGTAACTAAGTCAATATGGTACCTCTCATCAAGACCCAGTTTCAGGCCAAGCCTGCAACCCTCTAGATCATCATTGATTGTTTATTCTTCTTTTCTGTGGTGGACATTCGATACCCGGTACCACCCAACCACTTGACTAATTTCCTACATCTACCTTCAATTTACTTGTGCAGAAGTGGCCCAACAGAAGCCATATTTGATATCCGCTTACACAATTATACAATGTTGTGGCAAGCTATATGCAGCTCACCTTCGAGTCTTGCATTTCCCATGGAGACCGTTGGTCTATTGCTCCTCCGTATTTGGGCAAAAGGCGTTTCCACTACGGTCCTGTTCGTATGTATGAGAAACTAAATTTTACAAGAATGGCAAAGATTAGCCTTCAATCAAGAAGTGCGACTGCTAGCCTGCTCATAAAAAGCAATGCGTTAATGGGGGGAAAAACAAAGCTATTATTGTCTTGGCCTAAGAAGGAAGACACATCGTTAGCTCTTGTTGAAGGAAATAGAGGCCTCCCCGGTCCTGTGCAAATCAATGCAGCACTTATGGGCAAGGTAAAAGATGTCTGCTCTGGCTTTCCAGCAGCAATTCAGTGATGTGTCCAGGGTTCTTGCTGATGAGGTGCTGAAGTCCCAGTTCTTCTGCTTGAGCAGCCCCGGCCTCTTTCTGCTGTACAGCAACAAGCAGCAGCCCGTCTCTGGGCCCAGACACATGGTCACAGTGGAGGATACCTGCAGTCTGCTGTCCCTGCCCCCTGCATCAGGAGGGGAGGAGCTCTGCACCGTGTGGCTGCTGGCAGGCTTTGGAGATCTCCAAGGTGTCATTTCCGATGCAGCACTGAGGCGAAAGTTTTGCAGGCTCTCCTTCCCTGTGGTGCGCTTGTGGGCAAGCCTCAACGAAAATGATGTGGCTGGCATGCGTCAACGAAAATGATGTGGCAGTTCTACTGTCCTTCTGGTGCAGTGCAAATACAAGCACAGCCAAGCCACAGCTGGAAGAGCTGAGCACATTGCTGCGTGTGGGCAGAATGTCCCGCTCCTTTCGTCACTTCACTCTTCCCAAGCTGAGCTGGTTCCAGTCCTCTGCCATCCTACCATACTTCAACTTCGCCTTTAATGAAGACGATATCAATACCATGCGCTCGGAGGCGATGTCATTTCCACGCTCCTGGTTCGGTCCTGCTCGGCATCCTGCCGACGCTGCATCCGCGTGGCACAAATTGCACTGGAGAAAGACCGCAATCATTGTACTTATTTAACCCTTCTACCATGGTGACCACTTCTGGAGCTTCAAGTTGAAGACTAAGCCTATGGCGGCCACTTCTGGGTCACATGGCATCTTGGGTCACATGCCCCCCCTCCCTAAGCCTGTTTTACCAAAGTAGATTTTTCCTCTATAGCAGTGAATTAAACGGCAAGTATGTGCATCTATTTGATGGTCCCTATTATTGGTTTACCTGGACAAACAACAGCATACGAAGCACGAAGCATCCCTTACTTTTAGTCTGCTGTATGCGTGTCTGAACTATGCACTTGTTCTTGTCATTGTTGTTGCTCTTAAGGAACACGAGCTATGCAACTCCTTGCTCACACACACAAAGTCACAAGCCATGTCCGAGAAGCAAAGGGGCCACCTGCATGCAGGAGGAGGTTAGTTAATACTATGTAGTAGGTTGGTGCCTCCAATGCTCATGCACTGGCTTATATATATCCACATTCTGTGGCAATTAACCCACCTCGCGAGAAATGGAAAATCTGGTTGTTATTTTTCATTAATTATTCTTAGATTTTTAGATAAAAGAGCACATAGATGAGATAGCAGAACTTTAGGGTCATCCTGTGCAGAGTGAGTAATTGATCCTGCATGCACAGCAGTTCTATGCTACAGTTTGCTGTAGACTTTGTCATTACACAGGTGCCGTGGAGGGAGATCAAAACCAAAAATGGGCTGCAGGCCCTCACAAAAGCAAAACAACGCAAAGAAGCAAGTGCCAAGTCCGTAAGGCCAGCAAGGCCACAACCAGAACTGTTCAGCTAACAAGGCCTCTACAACGCCCGGCCACCAAGGCCACAACCAAAAATGGGCTGCAGGCCCTCAAAAAAGCAACACAACGCAAAGAAGCAAGCGGCAAGTCCATAAGTCAGATTTAAGCGAGCTCAGATGGGAACACCCACAAGTTAAAGCACAAGCTGAGGGGGGGGGGCGGGAAAAACAACCCGAGCAAAAACAAGGCATAAAAAGAATGCCTAAAACGAGAGTACACAGCACTTTATGCAAAGTGCCTGCCAGATCTCAGCCTACGCTCACTACGCAAGAACTCCAGTTCTACAGCTGAAGCAGAGAACTGATTATTTTTTTCTTTAACATTGGACAACATTAATGTGTTAATCAATGTATATACATATGTAAACTATGATTAAGAATATGGTTCACACGCGGAAAGTTTACACCACAGTTCAAATCAAACATGCTTTTAGATAGCGAGAAGACAACGGATTGATTAGAGCTGCTTGACGTTTTCACTGCTGACTCAGCAGTTGTACGTCACCAGTTAATAGGTATACAAATCGATTGCACTCACGTCCAATTTCACTTATCCCCTGTTACATATTATTTCACGGATAGGCAATGGTAATGAAATGCAAAAAGTCTTTCCTACAATCGTGTGTTACATATTGGTACACGCTCCAACAAAACTATTGGCTTTTAGCAGTCAGACCTCTATTCATCTTTTAGGTTAGAAGAAGGAAGAAAAACGTAAACAAAAAACTTGTTTAGTTTTTATGGGCATCAACATCAAAAATTAACATTGAGGGATTGAGGGTTCTAACGACACCTTCCCGTAAGTCAACACCTCGCAGCGCTGGCAACACGGCTTTCATGGACTGCCACTGGGTGCAGACATCGAGAAAAACTGTGGATCTGACGACAGCAGTTCCAGGATTTCTGCCAAAGATATAAACAGTAGGACTACCATCAGGATCAGCATTTGGCAAGAATACATGCTGATGATACATTGTAACCCTCATTTTGAAGCAAGCCACCCCCCAATCCAGCATCCACCTTGGGGTGCACACATAGCTCCTCGACCCCAGAGAAGAGACCGGCCAGGGCAGCGAAGAAGATGGGAGTGGTACATCGGAGCGCTGCATGTGTGCCAAGGTTCAAATCCAGGACCTTGACAGCGGACAGCATGGGCTTGAGCGGCCGTAATGCCTACAATGGCGAACTCCATATGCAGTCGCTACACTGCAAAGGAGAAAGAGCGTTGACCCTAGAATGCATGAGCGAACTCCGGCAGCCAGTTTGCCAGGTGCGTTGCATCCGCCTCACTGGCGATGCAGATCCCGCCGACAACAAAACTTGTCAAGGCGGGGAACGCGGAAGGAAGCAGCCTCGGGAATGAGGTGCTGATCCACGGCAAGCAGCTCCAAGCCCCCCCCTTGACACCCCCCTTGACACCCTACGAGGAGAGAGAATCCCCTGTATGGTGTGCAATTGGTGCATCCTTCAGACGCAGCTCACGCAGGCGTGGAAGCTCCCTTAACAGCCTGCTGAGGCCCAGGGGTTTGCGTAAGAGCTTATCAGCAGGCGCTGGAGATGCTGCAGACGGGTGATCTCGCCCACGTCAAGCTCTCCTTCTCCAATGAAGGAAAGATCAATGGAAGTCAGGCTCGAGAGGTTGGCCAGGAAAGGGAATAAGTAGGCCCGGTGATCTTGGTGTGTCCTCGTAGAAGTCCAAGAGCGTAAACTCGCGCAGCTGCCCTTTTGCTGCCAGGACATCAAACACGCTGTCCATGATGGTGGTGCCCATATCATCACACCCGGACATCACACCCGGACAGCGTGAGGTGGGTCAAAGCGGGGAGCTCGTGCAGCGCGTGGTGGAGGTCGAGTGGCGAGCAAAATCCAGAGTTGTGATGGAAGGTTAATGTGAGGCTCTGCAGCTGCTGAAGTACCGATAGCTCACGCAGGCTGACCTCTTCAGGCTGGTTTATGAGCAGACTGAGCGACGTGATGGTCTTGAAGCTTGTCAGCGTCCGCACCATGTTCTCGGACAGCGGCGTGAGAACATGGGCGAGATGCAGCGAAAGCGAAGCAAGCTGGCCTACGCCGGCCAGGAAGTTTAGGGCGGCGCTGTCCACTTTGCATTCAGGCAGCGTGAGGTGGAGGAGCTGCTTGAAGTGCGTGGAGGAGCAAGTGTGTTGCACAGGACTCTGTGCGCCCCCTGCATGTTGTTCAAATTAATTCAATCTAAGGGCATAAGGCTAGCGATTTCCCATGTCATCTCTCAAAGTTTCAGGTGAGGCACTCGAACACGAAATAAACCAAGTATCCGGCTCCAGTCAAGACGAAGATTTACGACGAGTTAATAAGATATTTAGCGATTACACGTTCGAGCACACGGTGGAAATCACGCGCAAGGGTGCGATAAGTGTGAAGAAGGTGCCATCTGTGACGAGTCCAACCGACAGATAATTGAACGCTACAGAGAAGAGCTCAATTGTAGATTTCGTTGTTCAGACAAGGTACGTGCGGTGGAAGATGCGGTGCTTCGCTGACCAAACGAAGAAAGACATTGCCGTCTTCGTACCATACGTTATTACTCACTTACATGGTGATGTTATACCTAAACATCCCGGTATGGTTGTAGTTACGCTCTGACCAGTGAATTATGTGACCAATGAATTATGTGACCAATGAATTATGTGACAGTTTATAATTTTCCTTTTTCCTCAACAAATAATAAGAAACCTTATTTCTTTGGTTTGAGACCTAGTACACGATGTACACATGAAAAGCACTTGAAAGCTAAATTTATAGAGTATATGTATAGACATATGCTTGTAAAAGAAAGTCAAACAGTAAGTTACTGAACAGGAGGGTACAGTGGTGCAAAATGGACATTTGACTTGTGGTGAACATCTTTTGGTAAACACACGCTGGAATCATGATGTAAATTATCCCCATGTTTCTTCCAGTTTTAAAATAATGTGTGTGTGTGTGTGTGTGTGTGTGTGTGTGTGTGTGTGTGTACAGGATGCTGGATATGCATACATATGTACATATGTACTTATAGACATATTCAGATGACTATGTATGGTGAGCTGGTTCAATGATGCATTATAGGATAGAAGGGTCTCCACCCCCTTTCACGACCCTATGAGGCCCTGCGATTGCTTCAGGTGGACTGTACCTTAAATGGTTCAGGGCCAATATAAAACTTGGAAGGGGAGAGATACCCCCTGAACTTGTCATGTAAGACCTCCTAAAACAAATGGACAAGTTTAAAACTGATTGTCATGGGATAGATGGCGTTTGGAACCCATCTTGGGCCCTATTAGCTACTTTTGGAAGTCTACCAGTACACCAAGCACTGAGAATGCTAGTGCAAACAAGTGTCGCCAAGTAAGTAAATAGGTCACAGTCCATGATATGGGGCCTCAAATTGAGGAGCCAGGAAGATTGTCCAAGATTTGGGTGTAACATAATTGACCACGGGGGGGGGTATAGAAGCACGGACCTTCACGGTTAGAGATTCCACATTGCCCATGTTGTCCCTCGCATTTAGGGCTGCCTTGTTGAACGCTTCTTTGCTTACTCATCCCACCTCCTGATAAGCCCCAGAATAGTTTTTTCACTCATCCTCTTCCTCTTTTTTTTCTTTGTCTGGTGGTCTTGATTTTACAGTAAATTATATTAATAAACGAGATTTGCTGGTACACAAAAACAGGAGCTATCATTTGAGGTGTGCTCAATGAAGTCCTGCATGGTTAATTCTCTGGATGTATATGTCTGCGTGCTTCCTTGTGCACCCCTTTCCTGCGCTGAACCTTTGTACATGGTTCATGTCTGCACTTCCCCTTCCCTTGTTGTAATATGTGCCCCATCGATCGTTGTTCACGCACCCCTCTCCTGTGTGTTCTGTTGCAGTGTTCTGTGCTCATCACGCTTGGTCCACGCCCTTTATTGTGTTATTTTGTTGTATTTCCCCTGTCATACATGATCCATGGTCCATGTCCGCATGCTCTTCTCCTCTTCTTCATTCTGCACCACACACACACACACACACACACACACACACACACACACACACACACACACAAGCCAGCTCCTTCTCCACCAGATGTAACCCTACAAACCCACTGGCTGGTACTAATTCTTGTGCTCATCATGAGCATGGTCCACGCACCCATCATGCGGCTGCTTACATGGTCATGCTCGTTTGCTCTTCTTCATCCTGCGCACACATGGCCGCTTATATATAAATAAGTACACGAGGAAACGTACATTCAAATTTCTCACCTGTGCAGAAATTGGATAAAAAGCGAGCAGGTCCTGTCCAGTTTGCTGATCCATTGAGCAAAAAATTGGATGAACGAGGCAAGTGCACTTATATTCATACATCATACACACAGGTAGCCGGGCAGCATGCAAGCCACTATTCAATTGCCTGACGAGATGTGGGGAGAAGTGTATAGCATGCTGGAAAAAGAGGACAGGATCAGCATGCTGTCCAGCTGCAAGGCGTTTAATGAGTCGCCCTCCATCCTCAATCAAATCACTCGCCTGCAAGTAAGAAGTTCCACCACCTTTGACACCCTCACGCGGCTCAAGCCTGCCAAAGCCACCATCCGGGAACTGATCATCGACCCCATGTCTGAAGGCTATAAAATGCTGTTGTACCACCGCCGGCTATCAGAGGTGAAACATATTTCCCTGGACATGCCATTGTATTACCTCTCATTTGAAGAAATGCAATCTGTTGTTTGTGCGTTCCCAAGTCTCCGTGTGCTTGAATTTTACAGTAACCCAATTGATGGGCTTGAAGTTGTGTTGATGATGCTCCGCCTGGTGTCAGACAACCTAACAGAACTAGAGGAGCTCAGCATCCTAGATGATGCTAATAGGGTTGGATGGTTTCCTGATATTCAGTACAAGGATACTGTGGCATGGTCAGCTGCTATGAACACTGTCCTGTCTCGCTGCAACAAGCTGCACACATTGCACATGATTTCCTTGCTAGACATGGGCAAGCTGGTGAGCAGCTCGGTAAAGCGTGTGATCTGCCAAGTAGCATACCCTAGCCAGATCAAGGATTTCAGAAGCACACTTCGCGGGTTCTCTGTACTGGTGAATGTGGTGTTCCAGAGAATTTCTGTGGTCCCAAAGAACGATGATGCAGATAGCCACGGGATGGGCTTTTTGGATTATTTCGACACCGTTTGGCTGCCTTCTTTCCAAGGTGCTGCTGCAGAGTTAGGTGGGTCTAGGACACCTATTGCTTGTCTGTCCACGCGCTTCATGCTGAGCGGTTTCTGCGGGGATCCTGGTGATACTGAACATGGTCCTCCAGTCCAGGTGCTGCAGTCTCTAGAGTCTCGTGGGCGCAATGTATACGATGACGCTCTGAACGCACTACTGCAACAACCCAGTATGGCATTGGCTACTGCACGCGTCAAGTGCTTGCTGCTGGGCAATATGCAGGTCACCGTGGGGGTGGCTGATCTGGTCGAGCGGTTCTTTACGTCGGCATTGAAACTAAGGTTGTGTACTGGTATTGAGCTAAGCAATGTGATGCTTCCACGATTCATTTTGGGCATGCCATTGTTGAGAGAGCTGAGCTTGAATGAGTTGAGCAGCAAGAACAATGATCATGAATTGTTGTTCGGTTCAGTTGTAGCAGCTGCAGCAAAGCTGCGCAATGATGGCTTGCTCATCAAGTTGGCTTTTGAAGAAGCACGCGTAAGTGAGAAATTTAAGCACGAGCTGGAGGCAATCTATGGTGTCTCTATATTGTTCCCCTTTAATCAATACGTACATGCAGAGTTGTTGCCCTCACGGGACTGATAGGGTTTAGGGTTTAGACTATGTTTACTGTATTATTGCTTTCTTTCCCATTATTCTTGACCAATGAACAGCCTTTTCTTGTAATCCATGTAAACCTTTCTTCTTTTCTTTTCACACCCACGATCATCAAAGTTGTTACTACTAATTCTTAGAAAAGGTTCTGGTGGCAAGTTGTGCACGTCGGAGGCTTCTTTTGAGGATGCTCGCCCGCCGATGACTTTCACAAAATACCTGTATCAAATCCAGGTAGCTAGGAGGGACGTTTAAGCAAAAAGCGACTGGCTTGCTATTAAATTGCCATTACAATATAATCACGTCACGTTCAACAAAGCACCCGCCATCAAAACGAGATATGCAGCTTCCACGTTTATTGAAACTTCAAGTTTTCCATAAGTCGACTAAAAGCTGATCACGGCCCTCCTGAGGCTGGTGTTGCTGCTCCTCCAAACAATGGACTTAATTGCTGCTGCTGCTGCTCCCCTGTGACGCTGCAAAGCCCATCACAGGGCCCACGCGTTTTGCAAACAAGTCTGCCAAGATGCGCAGGACCTGTGCGTGTCAGTGCGTGTGTGTGTGTGTGCATTGTTGTTGGTGTGTGCTCGTATAACAATTCGGAACTGCAAACACATGTGAATAAAGTCAGCGGCCGGCATTTCCATTTACCTGCATGGAGTAACCTATTATAAATGGTGACACTCTTTTCTGCAAGGCACAGCATGCCTTGCTTCGCATGCCTCTTACACGCGTACCCCTGAAATACCTAGAAGTGCAAAGTCCTGGACAAGCAAGATAACAACAGAAGGTAGCTTCCTGCAAGGATTTTCTTCTCACCTCTGGTGGCGCATGGTCTGTGCGCATGAGTGCGGTCATGAGGGGGAAGAACGCTGGCAGGTGCGCAGCAAAGGTGGCCTCGTCAAATGTGGAGAGGGCGCGCAGCGCGGAAGCAACCTGCAAACGGAGGCCATTAAGGCATGTGGCGGATACGTAAGGGGTGATGATGAGAGGGGCAGCGACTCGGAAAGTGATAGCCATTGCTGGTATTGAAAAGGAAAAACAGATTTGATGTCATGAGTAGCAACGACAGTGACAATGTAACGTTTCTAATTCAGGAAGTTTCTGGGTATCGTAGGGCTGCGACAGATAATGCAATAACTCCGTACTTAACATCTGAGGCAAAAGTATCGTTGCGCCAAAGAACCGCTGCCAATATTATACCTCAAGGCACATACACACACATACACACAAAGAACAAACACAAGCACACACACACACACACACACACACACACACACACACACACACACACACACACACACACACACAGAGAACACCAAAAAACTCACCAGCGTGCCAAAGGGCGCATACTCTACGGGAGGGGCAGCCATAAGCACAGGCACACCAAAGCTAGTACGGCCAACCACGATGCTGTGATTGTTGGGGGTGCGGCCCTACACATTGAGCAGAAGTAGGACGTTTGGGCAAGATTCACAGGTGGCTTAAGTAGGAGAAACGAGTGAGTGGCTTAGAAAGGAAGAAATGACGTATGAGCAGCTCTTGGCGAACCCTGTCATGCACGCACATCGTAAACACACTCGTGCACACACTCGTGCACACACACACACACACACACCTGCACATATACCGGAACCTATACACACACAACACACACCACACTTCTAGCTCCGTTCCTCACCTGCGCTGCAAGAGCAAGGGCAGCAGGAGAAGTCTCGCCTAGCTGCTGCTGCTGCTGTTGCTGCTGCTGCTGTTGCTGAGCTGCTGAGCTGCTGCCGGTCATCCGAGCAGGGAGGATGGAGGAGCGGGGGGCGGTGGTGGGTTGGGGTTGTTGGGGAGGAGGAGGTGCGACGAGCTGCTGGGAGACAAATTCTGGGTCAGGGTGAACGGCACCGCCCACCTGAGTGTTCATGTGCGTGTATGTGTTTGTGTGTTTTTGTATGTATTGGTGTGTGTGTCTGTGTTTGAAGTCAGTGCCTGCGCTTGTGCGTGTTTGTGTGTGTGTGTGTGTGTGTGTGTGTGTTTGTGTGTGTGTGTGTGTGTGTGTGTGTGTGTGTGTGTGTGTGAGTGTGTGTGTGTGTGTGTGTGTGTGTGCACGCACTTGTGTGATGTGCGTTCACGTGCATACGATCAAATCCTGCACTACCCAATTCACAAAAGCTCACTCAACATGCTACGAAACTGCCAGCGGACGTGCACAGAGCTGCATGCATTATTTCCGAATTGACATACTGAATCATCTCTTTCCTCTTCCTCACGCTGTTGGTGGCCACGGCCAGCATTTTTCCAGTCAATGAAAGGTTGGTCATGCCACACGCCTCACCTGAGCAAAGCGCGCAAGGGTGGACGTGCACAGCCGCACCATGCGCGGTGTGGCCCCACATCGGCCCTTGACGTCTGAGGTGTCTTTGGCGTAGGACAGCACATGCATGAGCACGGACAGGTAGGCGTGGGATGCTTCTGCCTCCAAGCGCAGCAGGGGAGGATCTGTCACCTGCATGCGTTGTGCGTGAATGTGTGTGTGTGTATGTGTGTGTGCGTGTGTGTGTATGTGTGTATGTGCATGTGTGTGTGTGCATGTGTGTGTATGTGCGTGTGTGTGCGTGTGTGTGTATGTGTGTATGTACGTGTGACAGAAACAGTTCATAAGATATTTGGTTCAGCCACCAATGAGTGGTGTAAGATGAAAGTGAGAGTGAAGCTCAACATGCTGACGCACCACGTCTCTTATCACAGGCAGGTGTGCCACCAACTTTACCGCATTCACACGCACCACACAACTTATGTGGCACCCTTCCTCTGCTCAGATGAGTGATCTGGTGGCAAAAGACACTCGCGCAAACACAACAGCGCACACAACACACACCTCATGACAATTATACGGCATCATTACTCTAGGTACGTCCGTGCAACCTTCTAGCACTGTTCATATACACACAGAAGCACACGCACACACACATGCACACCCTCTCTCTCTCTCTCTCTCTCTCTCTCTCTCTCTCTCTCTCTCTCTCTCTCTCCCTCCCTCTCTCGCACACACACACACACACACACACACACACGCACGCACACATTCACACACGCACGTGCACGCACGCACACACCCAAACAAACAGCACTCACCGCGCAGTCCTGAGGCACTCTATCCTCGGCTTGTTGCAGGGCCAGCACCTGCCTTAAGCCCATGTCTGTGTCGGTGGCTTGTGCACGGCTGGCGACGGTTTCAAGCACCTGAATAATATTATGGGATAAGAGACGCTGCTGTGAGTGGACGCTGTGTCTGTCTCAGTGGCTTGCGCGTAGCCTTGGCTTCAAGCACCTAAACCTTATTTCAGGATTGCAGGCTCTCTAGGTTTAGACTGCGTCAGTGTTAGTGGCTTGCGCATAGCTTGATGTGATAATATGATAATACGATTCCAAGCACCCGATAATATGATTCCAAGCACCCGATAATATGATTCCAAGCACCCGCATTGACAACAATTATTGACATTTTAGATCACGAATTTAGTAGTATTGCACCTGCGCTGCTAGCACTTGCACAGCTGTTGACCAACAGACTGATCAGCAGCACGTGGCAAACGATGGAGGTGCCTGCTCTCTTGTCGTTTGCACACATCAGTACGCTACACTGCAAGCAGGCACTCGCATGTACGCAATTACACACGCAAGCAAGCAAGCAAGACAGCACCAACACCCACACCCGCACGCCTGCAACCCTCCCCTCACCCCCCCACACCCACCAACAACCAGACACCCACCCACCCA
>Ga0307968_1000891_pt1 | contig 23242 bp, 24 predicted proteins | sample OrgLakmetagen650_FD_201834 | JGI IMG/M metagenome (GOLD analysis project Ga0307968, IMG submission 201834) | Saline water microbial communities from Organic Lake, Antarctica - #650 | ecosystem: Environmental > Aquatic > Non-marine Saline and Alkaline > Saline | place: Antarctica: Organic Lake...
TTTAGTGGAGCATCATTAGATGGACCACTGATAGACCATCATTTAGTGGACCATTTAGTGGAGCATCATTAGATGGACCACTGATAGACCATCATTTAGTGGACCATTTAGTGGAGCATCATTAGATGGACCACTGATAGACCATCATTTAGTGGACCATTTAGTGGAGCATCATTAGATAGACCACTGATGGACCATCATTTAGTGGAGCATCATTAGATGGACCACTGATGGACCACTGATGGACCATCATTTCGAGGACCATTTAGTGGACCATCAATGGACCATCATTTATCACGTCAGTGCAAATGTCCTCTGAATATGACCACGTGGGTGTGTTTGAGTGTGAACACAGTTGTGTGAATGTATGTTTGTGTGCACCCCCATTCATCAGTCCTACATGTCGAGCGCATTGTAGGTGTGGGTGGCACACTTACAGGTTCACAGGTTTACAGGTTAAGCCATCAATAAAACGTGCGACTGCTAGGCTGCGCATGTAAAATATGTAAAAATTGCGATACCTAATTGTTATGGCACACTTACATAATTGTATATGTGTGTGCGTGCGTTTATGTGTGTAGCGTTTGTGTCTGAGAGTGTGTGTGTTACATCCAAGTGCACACGTGCCACTCACCTCAGTCAATTCTACCGAACTTGCGCCTTTAGGCATCATGTAGGTGTGGTGTCGAAAGGAGATGAAGTCAGAACGGTTGGCAAAGGTGATGACCCTGCAGTTCAGGTAGAAGTTAAGAGTAGAAGAACTTAAGATGGAGACTCGGCAAAAATGTGAGTGAAGTTGCAAAGAGTTGTGTGATCTTTTTGTGCTTGGCCCCGTGGACGTCCTCCCTCCTTGTGCTATTTGTCTTCAACTGCAGTGTGCATTATCATCTACCTCTTACGCGGACCTCTTCAGCAAGGTCTAAAGGCTTTAATCACTCACCAAGTCACTCGCCAAGTCATCTGCCTTCCTGTAGGTGCAGATTTCAAAAGCGCACCTTTGTAGGAGAGTCAATGAGGCGCTTAAGCCTTTGGCACGTTTTGGTAGGCTCCCCTTAAATCAGGCAGAGACGTCACACACAGCTGCTTACGCTGCACACTTCACAACTAAAGTCACACACTGAGTGCACATGCAGCTCAATGCTTACGCACACTTCACAACTATAGTCACACACACCGATTGCACATGCAGCTCAGGCTGGGCATGGCAAACAACGAAATGTATAATTTCATACACACATCCTTAAACACACATCATACACACATCCGTACACACCTGCATGACAGCTACCTCACAATTACGTCACTCATTCTGACAGCTGACTGATCTCCGTCAAGCGTGTTTGCCCACTGCACTTGACACTATCCTGGAGTGAGGCACTAGGGAAAAAAGACTATCCTGGAGTGAGGCACTATCCTGGAGTAAGGCACCAGGGAAAAAATATTCCTGTTTTACATCACACATTTCCCACTCACCCATAACCCATGAAGCACAGGCTGGCAGAAACACATATACACACACACTCACTCACTCACTCACACACAGAGACACAGGCCCACATACATATGCACATAAAGTGTGCTTTCCCAGTTTCCACCCCCATATGGCATCATCCTTGGGCGCCCAAGAAGGCGCCCCAGGCCGTACTCTTGCATCACTTTTGCGGTCACACACTCGTACCAATAATGCACAGGCCGGCAGAAACGCACACTCACAGAGCGTACACGCCCACCTCTTGGTATCATCCTTGGGCACTGGGAAGATGTGCTTTAAGATGTTGGCACATCGCTCTCCTAGCTTTGACGAAAACGCATCCAGGATGAGGTGGGGGTATGCCTCGCTGATAGTGCCCACCTGGAGCCAAAAATGTAAATATGTGCTTGATGTGTGCAAGCGTGCATGGGGTCGTGTGTATGCAAGTCTATGTGAGCGTGTTTGTGTGCGTGTGCGTATGCGTGTATGTGTGTGTATGTGTGTGTGAGTGCTCAAAAGTGCTTAAGTGTAGTTTCTTGTTAAAAACAAGATCATAGCATAAGTTCAGCCTAGCCAAGCCCCACCCAAAAAGGGGAATTGATGCCCCTTTCCTGAATTGCACATCTGATGTCACCCAATGGTTTTTATACATATATGTAACACTTCTGCAAAAAAATAATGAGTTTGGGGTCAAGGGTGAGAGTGGGGGGCTGGATATGTGCCGCTTCCCTGCTAAATTAGCTAACTATAGTGACATGAGTGCAGAAGTGCATGTCCAAGCACAACTTTCCCCCATTTTTTGTTCCCGGGTAGTTTTTAGGTCCAACCTTAGCCGTGTGGCCAAGAAAAAGGGGGGCAAAATATTTGCTCCAAAGGACTTGGTGCGTGGGCTTGTTTGCTAGGCAAAATTGTGCATTTGCTGAAAACCATGGTAGCACGGTGTTTGGACGCTATCTGAGCATCAGGAGTTGTTCAGTATAATCCCCAGGGGTGTTTCGCCAAGTTTTATGGTCTGGGATGCTGGGGGTGGGCTGTGGTGGGCAGTGACAGGTGGGAAGTAGAAAAACTTATATAAGGCTTTGCCAGGAAGCCCTGGGCGCAATGCAATCTGTTTCGCTGGAAAGGCACGGACAGAGAAATAATAAAAACTCAAATAATCAGACTTGCGAGGGAAGTAAACTTATCATTGTTTGAACATTGTTTTCACATTTAACCAGGGATGGGTCATACGGACTTCTGAGACGTCCCATACAATAAAATACGCTATTAATACGCAATACGCGTATAATACGAAAATGTATTTATGCTATTTTGGGGGGTACCCTGGGCTTGCACCAACCACCCTCCAACCACCACGAATTGTCCCCCCAGCCTCCAGAACATTATAATGCCTCCTGGTAAAGACCCTGAGTGGCATCGTGTTGTTGTTATGGGACAGAAGGGGCAGATTTACGAGATGCCAGATGCCAGATGCCAAAATTCCGAGATTTCAGCAGCGGTGCCCCCCGCATCCGCGAGCACTTCATGAGGCAGAACTCCAGCGTAGGTGTAGCAGCATGCAAAGCTGACCCGGCAGGAATCCTCAGGGCGTAGTTGCAGCGCTCGCTAGCAATGGGAGAAATTGCCGACGCGCTTAGAGGGAGGAGCAAGCAGGAAAAGAGAGGCACCTGCACAGGACTACAGCAAGCACATCAGCAGCAGCATCTATACAGTCATTGGACACCTGCAGCAAGAGGGCAGTGACCAAGGCTTGTGTGGATGCAGCTGTTGCACAATTCATCTGTGCTACAGGCACCACCTTCTGGGTTGTGGTAGCAATAAGCAAGTGATCATGCTACGTTCCAAGGGGCTGGGAGTTCCTCTGGGGGGCTCTAGAGGGCTTGGAAGTGCCTCTGGGGGGCTCTAGAGGGCCTGGGAGTGCTTCTGGGGGGCTTGTGGCTGCAAAATTCGTCAAGTGCCCAAAATTGTATTATACGGAGCAATTTGAAAAATACGGTTAAATACGTGATAAGTACGATACGACGTATAATACGCCTACGCCGTATGACCCATCCCTGTATTAATAGAGCCCAGCAAAACAATCGCGACCCCAAACGGTTTAGTGGTTGTCGACTTATAACAAGTAGGGTGTGATCCTGCGGATCACAAAAAATGTGGCGGAGCCTGCGCCTGCATTGAAGTTGTACTTGCATTGAAGTTGTACCAAATGTAGTGAAAGCAATTCAGGGGGGGCTGCACTCCCCCTCCGCACCCCACTGCTCCTGTTCAACCATTTCTGAGATGGCAGCCTGGTCTTTGCATTGAGAGCGGCATTCAATGAGTTGAACAATTCAGGGGGGGCTACGACTCCCCTGCACCCCCCCGCTCTTGCGTTTGCACAGTCCCTCATACCATCTGTGTACATTGCTGTGTGTCATGTGCAAGCAATTTAGGTGGAATGCAATGCCAGACTGAGAATGTTGCTCCAAGTGCTGTGCCAAGTGCTGGGCGCGGGTCCTCTCCCGGGCCCTCGCTCGCCTGTCTTCCCGAGTGCTGTGAAGCTGCTGCCGTCTCTGCTCTGCTGCTGCAGGCGCTGCTAGCGTGTTGGGATCGGTCGGCCTTCTACCACACTCAACGACACCACTACTGAGAAGAAGGGCTAAGAATATGATGGGAAACATTCTAAATATATGATAATTACACCCAATTGCATCCCGGGGGGAACAAAGACACGCGATCTCGAAGGGGTCGCGAGTGGAGGGGGGTTTGACCGGGGTGTTCCGGAGTCAGCGCAAAATTGGCTTTTGTTTCAAAATTTACACTGTAAGGTTGCCTGGCTGGCTCAATGCTCTATTCTTTCAGTGTTGACTCTCTGAGAGCGCAGTGTTGACAGCAGTGAACATAAAGGGACTACGCCCAAAAAATTCGCACTTTTCCCTGTCAAAAGAGGGTCCAAAACCGGATCTTGACCTCATACCCCCAAACCTTCACCAAAATGTCTCCAATATTATTGCAAACACCCCTGGTAAGTTGCTGGCACCAGAGGGGAGCTTTTGGAAATCCAAATTCTGGCAGGAATTCCACCCTGCCCACCTGGGCACCTCCTGCCACAAACTGAGTATGCAGGGGTGCTTAGATATATATCTAGCTTAGGGTCCTGGATACTTAAATGTACTTTTCGGCTTTGGGGCAAACCTGTTAGCAGGAATGGCTGACCTGACTTAAGTTGTAATAAATGTGCAGCTTTAATGACCACTGTTTCAAAGGATGAGATGATGCCCCTCACTCACCCCCTTTACCTGCCTGACAAACACGCGATTTCAGTGACGAACAATGCGCCCACTCCCCCTTTATTTCTACCTGCTTGACACATTCTACATGCTTGACACAAAGGTTCGTAAAACCAAATCTATAAATACAATGTGCCCACCCACCTCCTTTTTCTGCCCAATGTCGTGCCGCAACACGGTGTTGTGGATGCCAAAGTATGCAGAGGGCCCGTACGGTAGATGCGTGACCACCATGCCATCTGCAAAGCATTTGTTTTTTGAGGAGTCTCTGACTGTGCCATTTGCGCAGAGCATTTTGTTTGTTATGTAAAGGGTTTCTGGTGCACCATTTGCGCAGAGCATTTTGTTATGTTAAGGGTTTCTGGTGTACCATTTGGGCAGAGCATTTTGTTATGTAAAGGGTTTCTGGTGTGCCATTTGCGCAGAGCATTTTGTTGTGTTAAGGCTTGTATGGTATTCCATTTGCGCAGAGCTTTTTGTTATGTATAGGGCTTATGGTATACCATACCATCTGCACAGATTTCAGGGGCAAATGGTACATCAGGCTACCTGCAAGAAGCCGGCTACTTGACGAGCGCGTTGTCCTATTTCACCATGCGGTTTGCATCGAAAAGTCAGCCAAGCACTTCTAAATACATACGGTATGACGGTATGACCCTACAGTCTGGGCAGAGCAAGTGATTCCTTGTGCACTTTATTTTACCATGCTGCCTGCACAGAGAGAGCCATTATCCGCAACGCCATCTGTAGAAAGCTGTCATCTGTTCTATTATGCTCAGGAACACGCCGATCAAAATGCATGCCCCTTTAATAAAAGTACCAACACGACATTCTTGCGAGCCCAATCCTCCAACCGTTGATCTTCCATCAGTTTTCCTTGATCCTCGATTGCATTTGATCTTAGCTGCAAGGAGGCCATGCCTACATCAAGAAATCTTTTTGTCACTCAAAAAACAGGTCAAGCAAAGCCATTCGATTTCAAACACAAAAGCCAAAGGAGTAGCACTTATATTGCAGTGGATAAATGTACAGAGCAACATGCACATGGCATACGCATACAGAACAAACAAAGCCAATTGACTTCAGACATGAAGGCCATGAGGCAGCAGCATTTATATTTTATATCGTAACGCGTATTCCTACAAGGCTACGTAAACAAAGTATGAATGTTCAGAACAAACACATAGAACAACAGAAACCATGCATATACATACAAAACAATTACGCAGAACACCAGGAAGTGACACTCATGACATTGAAAATGGACACGTGGTTTTTATATTCTTTGCGCTTACTGCAATGCTCGTGACACAATACACGGCACATACGGGGCGGCACATTACTTGGCGTGCTTGCACAAGCAAGCAGCCAAAGGACCTACCTGGCTCTCCTCTGTGTTCGTGCAGCACCACAATGTCCGTGAAATCATGTGATCTGCACGTGTCCACCAGATCTGTCAGCACCATGCCACCGCGGTTGATGCGTTGCGCGTTTGGGATGACCAACTTCATCTCCTGTGTGCATATGCGTACACGTGTGCATGTGCATGTGTGCACATCTGTGTATGCGTGTGTGTATGTGTGCACATGCTTGCACACATATCCACAATTGTTTACCAACACCTCAATAGTCCACGTATTGTTTCAGGCATACAGTGCTTTAATAAATCGCTCACTACCTTGGCAAAACTGCGTCAGCATGCTGCCGCCGCCGCTGCTGCTGCTGCTGCTGCTGCTGCTAAATGGCAAGCCTCAATTGGTAGGCGTTTAGAGCCTGCTGCTCTCTTGCAAAACCGCCTCACCAAAGCATTTATGCCTCACAGAGACTCTCCTCGGTGCTCGCTACCCAAGCAAGCTGAGTCAATACCGTGAGTCACTTTACGCTGAATTGCTGAACCACTACATTGGCAGACTGTGGCAGACTGATTAACTACACTGAGTCACTTTACGCTGAATCACTACATTGGCAGAATGATTTACTTCACTGAGTCACTTCACGCTGAATCACTACATTGGTAGACTGATTCACTATACTGAGTCACTTTACGCTGAATCACTACATTGGCAGACTGATTCACTACGCTGATTCACTATAACCTGAATTAGTACCTTGGCAAACTGAGTCAGTCTGCTGCTGGGGTCCCGGCTGGTGGTCACCAACACCTTTGGATCTGCCTCGCCAGCAAAGGCGTATTCGTCATCCACGTGAGTGCGAGGCACCTGTGTGTGCGTGCATGCGTGTGCGTGTGTATGTGTGCGTGTGCATGTAAGCCGCCGTCTACGGTATTAAGAGGCAGAAAGTACTGTGAATGTGTGAGTATGCCTGTGTGCGTTGAAAAGAAGAGAGTTTTACAAAAGGCTTGAAAACTGACCACCAGAAACGTGCACCTTGAGAAGGGGGGAAAGCACCTTGGCCATCTTGGAGTCTATTGTTTAGGGTTAGGATGATTTAGGGCTTAGGAGTTAGCAGTTCGCAGACAAGTGCGCTCCAGATCCAAACTAATTATCAGCCACGTCCTTTTCAGCACCCTCATCTTCCTGCACAATAGCCCTCTTAAACGCCTGACTTATTTTATCTGTGCTGCCATGGCGTAGGCGCAAGTAGACGCCAGGCTCCTGTTGAATTTATACGAAGTGGGGACTGTGTGGATTTCCCTTTGCTGCGCTGCAACAGAACGTGACCCCAACACAAAATCTCGCACACAGCGGTAACCATCTACACACACGCGCGCACACACACACACACCTACAGACACACACACACACACATCTGTACCAGTGCAGCAACTACCGCCCGTACACCAAAGTAAACAATGCTTACAGCATTGTGGGTCACCTACCGCTGTGTTGTCGTCCTCTAGCTCAACTTCATGTCGAAGCTTTGACTCATCGGGCCTGACCTCGTTAGGGATGGGCTTGCCCTCTGCAAGCAGCAATAATGACATGGGAACAGTGGCTTGAAACAAGCAGTAATAACATGGTGGCTTGAAACAAGAAGCAATAACATGGCAATGACATGGGAACAGTGGCTTGAAATATTACAGAGAGAGGGTTTCAATATGGAGAATTTGCCTTTCATCAGATTAATAAATAGGGTTGGCCCAAACCGTACATGATAATTTCGTATACTGTATACACACGATATCTCCTTATATACTGTATACACACGACATCTCCGTATATACTGTAACACGGTATCTTCGTATATACTGTATACACACGATATCTCCGTATAAACTGTATACACACAATATCTTCGTACGTACTGTATACACACGATATCTCCGTAAATACGCCGTATTTCCGCATACACCGTGCAAAAGGCATTTCGAAGTCAGTCAGAATACATTCAAATGGGGAACATTTTGCAGCTCTTGAAGGGCTGAGCACGCATGACCCAACCGTCAAAACCCCAAAACGGATGGTTGTGGAGCTAGGCTTACTTCAATCCCAAAAGACCCAAAAATGGCCCTTTTGAAGTGAACATTTTGGGTTTTACTATCATAACCACCAATGGAACCATTTCTATGGCGCAAATACATACATTTGTGGAAAAGGGGAGCAAAGAAGTAAACGGTCCAACATGGTGAAATACCAGAGGGGGGGGGAACTGAGTCCTCAAACATGATAATTTTTGCACGCATGATATTTGCAAGCTTTGATATATGCATCGACATGAAAATGTTCAGATCACTGCTGTGTAAAATTGTTCCGGTAAACATGCCTGATACGCCGCAGCGTGGACCACACTAATTTCCTGCCAATTATTCATGACATCTTCTTCTGTTAAGTCCTTGAAATGGAAGGACCGAGTGGTTGGCAAGGTATGCAAGTTAAGAAATAATGATGTGCGAGTTGCCCTCTGAGTGTAAAAAAACAGCATACATGGGCACTTGCTTGGTCCACCCCACTTTGGTGAAGCACGGCAAAATACAGTCCATATACGGTCGGCCAAAACCTCCATCCAGGTAATTTTATGGATATAGCTAGGTTGGGAACTTCCTAATACGGTACCGGACATATTTAATTACACTGCATTTTCGTGTGTACGGTTTTGGCCAACCAACCCTACATTAGGAAAACGGACCTGTGTTTGTGGCAGCAGATGAGAAAGAATGACACCCACTGAAAAACAAGTCTGTAGTCATTTCGAGACACACAGCACCTTTGTCAGAACCCCAACATTTATTTTGCTCTCTGTGGTGGAGGAGCAATACAGTACTCGCTACCAAAGTGGCTCCTTCTCCTCAATGAGTGTCAGGATTGGTTTTCACTGCTTGCATAGTTCTTAGTTTCCCTAAAGCCCGTTGCATCGTAAAGGCCTATTTGTACATTGTTAGCTTCCTGCCTCTTTACATCACTCTACATGAGTTTTGATGGCGCAATTCCACAATTCCACGACACATAATTCTATCACTGTGTGGTGAGCATCATGTGTGTGTGTGTGTATGTGTGTGTGTGTGCGCGTGTGTGTGTGTATATATGAGGTTGAGCGATTCGAGGGTGTACTTCAAACATAGGGCAAACAGAGCGGCAGCTAAAAATATGGATAAGTAGTCAGTCATCTCTAAACTTAGCCAGGAGGAAAAAACAACAAAGCCGACTTCCCCGCTCAAACAAACATGCATACAAAAAGCAAACGCACACACACCTTCTAATGCCTTGCGCACTACACGCTTGCGCTCGTACGCTGCTCGCTCCTTGCCTTCCAAACTTTTGCGATACAGATATTCCTTGCGAAGCCTCACATTCCTCCGAAGCATGGCTGCTATTCACGGGTAGGAATTTCATAGGGGTGTGTGGGTGTGAATGTGTGTATGTGTGTGTGTGTGTGTGTGTGCGTGCGTGTGTGTATGCATGTTTGTGCGTGCGTAAGCTTGTGTACGTGTGTGTATATGCCTGTGTGTGTGTGTGTGTGTGTGTGTGTGCTTGAGCTCCCTTTTGCCAGTGAACGCAAAACATTGCTCCTTTTGAGCGCACGTCTGTTCGTGATTATTCATAGCGTAGAATGGCATACACGTATGCACGTTGTGATTATTACGTGCACGAGAGCGAGAGTGGGTGCGAGAGCGAGAGTGTGCAGGTGCTAACCTGTGTGCATGCGGGTGGGCGGCTAACCCACTGATGTGCATGCCTACCTTGTTAAGGTTCAGTCCTCCAGTAATCTCTTCCTCGCTGCCACCTCAATTAGGGTCAGTTGCCCATGCAGAAAATGTTGTGCCAGCACGAAAACAGTTGCTATCGTATATTTCAATAATATATATTTATATAGGCCACCAAATCATTCGCAAAGATGCAGAACGACGAGATAATATGGCAGGTAAATGCTCCACACACGCATGCATTTTGCAACTGTTTAGGAGGAGAGGGGACAGGAGGATATTTCGCCGCTTGAACCGTTCGGTGCCGGCGGAGTGAGAGTAGAGCGCATTTTCTTGCACTCAATGTTTGCAGGTCATAAACCACCACCACTGCAGCTTCAAGGCTAAAACTCAGGTCCAGAACTTTTGCCGTAATGAGTACAATGTGACAGGCTTATGCAACCGGAGTAGCTGCCCCTTAGCAAACAGCAGATATGCCACAATCAGGGAGCATGACGGTGAGAAGATGAGAAGGCATGGCTGCTGATGCAAGCATGAGACGCATGAGCACTAGCACACGCGCACAGACACACACACACACACACACACACACACACACACACACACACACACACACAGGCATATACACACACGTACACAAGCTTACGCACGCACAAACATGCATACACACACGCACGCACGCACACACGCACACACACACACACACACATACACACACACATACACATACACACGCACATGCTTATGCACGCACTAACATGCACGCACACACGTGCACACACACATACACTCACACATACACACACACACACACAACAAACAGGGAAGTCATATCTGTACATCAAGACCATTGAGAGGGCGCACTCGCCAAAAAACTTGTGGCAGCGTATCAAGCTGAAGAAGAACTACCAACAGGTCAGGCATTGCGAAGTTGGGGGTGGAGTGGGAAGGCAGCACTCATATGTCCAGCAGCAACATGCCAGTAAAATGTGATTCGTTCCTTGTTTGTTGTGTGTTAAGCAAAAGCATATACGTTGTTTAGAAGTGCAAACAGGGAATCTACTTGCACATTGCGGTAGAATACGTGACGCCTGGGTGTAATTTCTTCCCTTTAAAACGCTCGTGGATATATGTGTGCATGTGTGGGTGTGTTTTTGTGACTGGGCAGGAAGGTATTGCAGCGTGCTCTTGACATGCCAGCATGCCGAAAACTGCGCCCCAAACTTGTGATCTAACTCATACAAACATTACACGTGCAGGCTTTGGAGCAGATTGATCAGCACTTGCAGTTCTGGCCCAAGTTCTTAGTCCACAAAAACAAGCAGCGCCTGACAAAAGTGACACAGGTTGGTTGTACATGTGTGTACCTACGTGTATTTGGGTGGGTATGTGTGTGTAGGCGTGTGCCTGTGTGCGTTTGGGTGCTTGTGCGTATGTGTGTGTGTACGCGTGTACGCGTGTGCTAGTGTGCGTGTGCACAAGTAATTGCTTCCTGCAACCAAACTAATTGCATGGGTACAACAGCAATTTAAGTGGCTCAAAGAGATGTGCATTTGCTCAAGCCCTCGCTTTTCAGGGCCTGACTGTCCAGGCTGTGCGGTTTGTGGGGTTGATGGACCAGCCTGTCAAGTGCAGCAAGCCTAAAAAGTACTGGGAGGTGCAGTGTGTGTGGTGTTGCTGCAAGCCTGTTCAGTGCGGTGAGATTTAGTTTGTGCAAGTCTGAGGAATGCAGCAAGCCATGGCGTCGAGCTAGGGTATCAAGGGGGAGGTGAAGCGCAACATGAGTCAGCAAGAGTGTGGTGCATAGTAATTTGTACACGAATTCCCTTTTTTGATTATTGGTCCCAGGTACCAAAGTGACTCCTTACTTTAAAAGTGTCTTATTCTGCCTGCGTATTTGTTCTGTTCTTTTTTGTATATCTATTCAGCCTGATGTCGTATGTTGTGCTTACCAACCTTTCATCTGCACTCTTTGGATGCAGTACCTGATCCGCATGCGTAAGCTGCAGCTGAAAGCTAAGCCGGAGCTAGTGACCATGCCTGCACGGTAAGGCATGACAGCTTTGGTGTTAGAGCAAGTCGGTGTTAATGCAAATAGTTTAGACAAGCGTAAAGGGCACACGCTGGGTCAGGAATAAGTTACCATGTGTGCACGGTAAGGCAGAACAGCTTTGGTGTTAAAGCAAGTTGGTGTTAGTGCAAATAGAGAGTATTCAGCGTGAGGGGCACATGTTGGGCCAGAGATGAGTGATTATGCCTGCTGTGAGATGATTTTAAGGAACGAGTGCCCTTTTGTTCCTTGTTCAGCTTGCAGCAGCTTAGGCACTCGTCTCTGGTTCGCATTTAGGGATTTGAGCAGGAGATAGGTACTGAGCTTGGAGGATTAGAAAAAGGTAGCCAGCGACGACTGTTGACTGAAATCGTGCAAGCTACGATTGATGATCTGAACCTGGGAAACCTGGGACGGTCACGATTAAAACATCTGTGACCGTGGCGATCAGATTCAGTGGCAGGAAAGTTCTCCAGCACCAGAAGCATCCTTGTTTGAAGTAGCCTGCTTACTAATAAGCTTGCTGTCAGACAAGGTTAATCTCTGTGCCAGCTGTTTGAGTAGATTTTCCACCTGACCAGCCATTTTCTACCTGCAACACGAGGCCCACACACTGAGCACGCAGACTTGAACTGGCACGCGCGCACGCACATACACACACAAGCACGTCTGCACCTCTTTCAGGACGGAGAAGCGTGAGAAAAGGCGAGAGCAGAAAGCAGTGACAGCTGCTCGGTTAGATCGGTCTATTGAGTCCGAGCTTCTGAAGCGCTTGCAGGCCGGAACCTACGGCGACATCTACAACTTCCCACTCAAGCAGTATGAGAAGGTAGTTTGTGTGTGAGATGGGGTGTGTTTGTACGTGAGCGTGTATTTGTGTCTGTGGTACATGTGCTGTGCTATTTGGTAAGGCAGCTCAGTACTTTGCATGTGTGTAACTTTCCGCTTAAGCCGTAAGAGGAGGAGTGTGTGTTTGTGTGTGCGCATTCCCCAAATACTTTGGTCAGGCAAAAAGTGTGTTGTGTGATGCAGTTGTTGCGCAAGTATTCGATTCCATTACGATCTATTTATCTGTGAGTCTGAGCAGCAAGCAGTTGGGCACGCGTGAGGCTTAGAGAGTGACATGTAGTTGTTGAGAGTGATCACAAGGGGAGGTGTTCATGCTGCTGCAAGAAGTCAGCAACAGGTTGCCTGATGGTAGTAGAAGCTTTTGAGTTATAGAGGAAGGTTGATCCATGCTGCTGCTGTTGCTGTTGCTGTTGCTGCTGCTGCTGCTGCTGCTGCTGCTGCTGCTGCTGCTGCTGCTGCTGTTGCTGCTGCTGCTGCTGCTGCTGCTGCTGCTGCTGCAAGAAAATAGGAACATCCGTTGTTTTATTTCGTTGTTCTCTGTGTGGCTGTTGGTGCTTAATGGCCAGGAGGTTGAAAACGAGCGCTAGGAGGAGGAGCAGGAGGGCGCCCTGACGACCCACAGCAATAAACAATACTTAATAATTGAGTGTATGGACTGCCTATTGGTATATGTGTCTGCAGGTGCTTGACACCCAGGAAGTAGAGGACGAGCAAGAGGAGGAAGAGCAGGAGGGCCCTGACGACCCACAGCAGTACGTTGAAGATGACGGAGAGGAGGACGAGGATGAGGAGGTGTGTACCCAAGTTTCCAAGTGAATGGAATCTTAGGCAATGGGGGGATTCCCTGCAACGAACTATTAATTATATGCTCTACTTCGTGGCAGGAAGAATTTTGCCCTTTCTCAACTGTGCTGTAGGCACCCCGCCTCGTTTGTGTAATGGTAAACAGCTTTTCCCAGGCTTTTGTGAGAAAGGGATGATACTAGAATTACTTTTCTACATGTGCTATGGTTTGGATATTGCTTCGGTATTCAGTACAACGTAACAGCATTCATGTAAGCCAGATTTTCACGAATCAAGGATGTTGTTTGGCAATTACTCCTCTTTGCAATTGGCGCCCTCGTTGTATCATGTCATCATGTGCCTTGTCATGCCGGTATGTGCCTTGTCATGCCGGTATGTGCTTTGTCATGCCATTATGTGCCTTGTCATGCCAATATGTGCCTAGTCATGCCATTATGTGCCTTGTCACGCCATTATGTGCCTTGTCATGCCATTATGTGCTTTTGTCATGCCATTATGTGCTTTGTCATGTCACGGTTGACATGGTCCACTCTCTTCTGTGGCTCCTGTCAACACAGACCGTCCAGCTGGTTTGGCTTGGTTGCGTTTGAGATTTACCTCGTTCTCATAGGTTGAGCAGCCATCCCAGGTTGAATGCCTTTGTGATCCAAATAAGCCAAACTGAAACTGAGTTTGTCCTGCTTGACACGCCCTATCTCTGTGCTGCTTGACACGCCCCATCTCTGCTGCTTGACACGCCCTATCTCTGTGCTGCTTGACATGCCCTATCTCTACTGCTTTGCTGTGCAGGAGGAAGAGGAGGACATGGAGTACTTGGACGCTGATGAGGTGAGAGGCTCTAATGTTTGGTGTATGCTTGTGTATGCTTGTGTATTATATGTCTGTATGTGTACGCATTTGTGTGCTTATTTTTGGTTATTGTCAAAGGTTGATGCACAAAGTATTTGTTTAGTCTAATGGACAGCCTAGGCATCACTTAGCCTAAGATGGAAGTCGCACTTGCTGCTGGTGCATACGCACATGCACGCACTCACACACATATATGTACACATACACACATAAACAACACACACACCAACACACACGTACATATTCACACGCAGGTGGGAGACTTAGAGGCTGATGATGAGGGGGACCTAGAAGACTTAGGGGGCAGTGAAGGCGACGAAGAGGGCAGCAGCGGATCCGAAGGGGGCGACGATGCATCAGCAGGTACGGATCTAGGTATTATTGGAAGGAAGTTGGCAGATGGTCTAGCATGCCGATGTTGATGCTTGAAGGGAGGAGAAGGAAGAGAAAGAGGATTAGAAGAGAAAGGACTTGTTGAAAAGTACCTGACTACGCCAATATGCAGCCACATGTTTTTGGCGACAGGTTTGAGGAGATGGCTCGGTTGGCAGAGGTGATGAACCTCTGTTTTCAAACAATGCAGTTGCTGCCATGCACAATGCATACTTTGTGTGTGTATGTTTTAATGTGTGTGTGTGTGCTATGTTGGTATGAACCCAAGACCTGCATCTCAATTCCTGATTCGAAATGAATGCTTTTGTAGGAACTGGTTCGGATGGCGAAGCAGGCGAGCCTTCCGCCTCGAACAGCGGAGGCAGCGATGTTAGCAGCGAGGAGGGTGAAGAGGGCAGGTCAAGCAGGCAAAGGCGGTTGTTGGGATCAGGGGGCAGAGGGGGAGCAAAGCGGGGTCGAGATGACGCAGCAAAGGGGAAGAAAATGGATGCCAAGGCGGGCAAGCGGGGTGCAGGGCAGCAGCAGCCGGCGGCAAAGAGGCGGCGTGGGGTGCAGCAGGTGGAAATTGAGTACGAGCATGAGATGGAGGCACCTGCGCGGCAGAGGCACTAGTGTTCTTTGTTCTGAATTTTCGTGGCTGGTGTATCGTCCAAAATGCGTGTCCTTGTTCTGTAGTGCTCCTTGGACTACAACATCAGACGATGGGACAAGAACATTGGCTTGAACGGCTGGTGGGATTCATGAGAAGACAAATTTAACACTTGAACATCATGTGCTAGCCCTATAAAGCTACGGCAGATTGTTGGCTCAGCTTAATACAAGAAAAAAGACTAGGGCCATCGCTTGTCGGTTGTTCTCCACAGCAGGCACCATCTACAACACCCACACTCTGAAGCCTTTCAAGGAACTGGGTCTCGATTCTCAAAGAGTTAAGAAGCTTGCCTCCAAGCTCCATGTGCACTCCGTGAACTTTGCTGCTAAACTTGTCCATACCAGACATGCCCTTTCCAGTACTGTTATCAACTCTCATCAGGAGCCGGTTTCAGGCCAAGCCTGCAACCCTCTTGATCCCCATTGGTTTTTCCTTTCCTTTTCGCGGTGGAGGAGCTTTACGGTACTCGGTACCAAAGTGGCTCCTTTTCCTTATTTAATGTGGGGAGTGGCTTTCACTGCCTGCGTAGTTTTTCTTTACAAGGTTTTCCAAAAAAAGGCCTTCAGTCAAGAAGTGCGACTGCTAGCCGGCTCATAAAAAGCAACTAGTTCATAGAATAGGAAAAATTTAAGCTTCAACTTGTTATTGTTCTGGCATAGCTAAGAAAGTAGATACATCGTGGGCTGCTGTTGGGGGAAACAGAGGTGCATATTTCCTGCGGAGAGAAATCACGTGGGGATTGGCGCAGTGGAACATGCTGCTCATCTTGGACATCATCAGAATCACACAGGTCACAGGTGGTGGAGTTACTTTGATTCCATGTCGCTGTCTCAAAACGTAGGGCGTGAACACGAAGTCTGAAACGAGCTGTACTACGGATGACACACAAGGCAGGTTGAGAAACATGTATTTGGAAAGGATGTAAGGCGAATGAGTGACCAGAGCCCTTTTTGTAGGAAGAGCACACCATTGGTGATAAGCAGCGCGGTTGCTGTTGTGTTCTCTCGGATGGGTTTTAGAATAAGGTGCCCAGTACTTTTCCACTGCGACAATCCTAACGTGATTTCTCTCCGCAGGAAATATGCATCTCTGTCTCCCCCAACAGGAGCCCACGATGTGTCTACTTTATTAAGCCAGAAAAATAACAAGCTTTATTTGTTTCTCCATGAACCAGAATTAAGAACTAAGCTTCTCATAAGCAGGCTAGCAGTCGCACTTTTTGACTGAAGGCCTTTTTTGGAAAACCTTGTAATACAAGAAGAAGATTAGGACCATCGCTCGTCGATGGCACCTCTCACTTTTTGCTTGGTCTGTACCCAGAATTGAAAGGAGCCCGGTTGATTGTGTCAGCTTTTTGTCCTAAAAGACACAGCTTGGTAGCCATTTACAGCTGCACTTCTAAGACCCTCCGTGGTTGATGGAACTACAGTAGCCCATTGGGTGGTAAGCTTTATTATCTGTGGCAGGGATGTCCTGGTGTCGATGTGTTCCAGTCTAGCAAACTCCCTTACTGCACGGTGCTCAATCAATGCAATGTCATGCTAGATAGCAATGTCCTGGTATTTTAAATAAAAAGTTTGCTCACCTGCAGCCCTACGGCACAGGAGGCCTTCCTTGCGAGATGAACAGTCAATTGAACGCCATTTTGGTCAAAGTCATTTCAATTAGACATTATATGTATAAAGGCAGCAAATATGAGACGCTAGTCATTTACACACTTGGTAACACCCATTCAAATACTCAATGTTCCGCATCCTTAATTGAAAACTCCTTGCACCCAAACACAAAGTCAAGAACAGCACGATGAATGTGAGCACCAGCAGCAGCGCTATAGGAACTTGGAATATAGACAGAAAATCCTGCTGGTTGTGATAGCCTAGTACGACTGTCAAATTATTCGCACGTAGTTGCAGGCAGGTGGGACAAAGCACTAGTCACTCGGTGGAGGTGTGGCTGCTAGCAAAGGGGCTCGTTTGGAGTTCCAATGCACGTTGATCAGCACAAATTCGAAAAGCTGTAGATTTTTAGGGCAGAGTTGCTCTAGTACTTGGCCATGGCTGGTCCCCCAGTGACAGGACACTCACGGAACGTGTCTACCCACGTGTTCCACATGTCTCTGATAGCCACCACATCGTAACCGTTACTCTTGGTCACGTGCTTCTCATGCTCCTGCACAAACATGCAAACATGGGTACAGTGATGTTTTGCTTGTGAAAAATTGTCGTGCCTGTTTTGGCACATCACACACTGGAAGACGGAACCTGCCGAACGTTCCTGGCTTTCCTCCTTTAACCCAAGAAGAAGTTGGCAGCATACACAAGCACATACACAGCTAACTCTTCACAGTACACAGATTGCAAAACCACCTACTCATCACCAAGCGTAGCTGCACCCTCATTAACTCAAGGCAGGCCAAAAGCCCCTGCTTGTGTGCCTGTCGTGCACGCACATGTTTCACGCACACACACGACTTGCTGTCCTTGCAGAACCACTGTCATGCACTTACCATTGCAGGGTAGCCACTGACAGCACATGCCTCCCATTTGTGACGGCAGTTGTGGCAGGACAGGTTGGCTTCGTATGTCTGCACGCCGCAGCTGTCGCACGAACGCATGGCGAGAGTCTGATCCACTGCCTGATCCATGGAGACCTCCAGCACAAAATTACGGACCTGCAACCCGGAAATTGGGTGAGAGTGTGTGTGTGTGTGCGTGTGTGTGCGTGAGAGGGTTTGCAATTGTGTGAATGAAAAGCATGCGCGTGTTAGGTGTGCATGTGTATTCTGTGTTTGTTTGTGTTCTAGGTGTGTGAGTCTGTACAGTTCGTGTGTGACTTTGCTCTCTTGGGTATTTGAAGGCGAATGTTTGCTTGTACACAATGTATGTGTGTGTGTGTGCGTATGTATGTGTGTGCGTGTGTGCGTGTGTGTATGTGTGTGTGTGCGTGTGTGTATGTGTGTGTGTGTGCGTGTGTGCGCATCAGCGCAGGAAACAGCAAGTTCACATCATAGGAATACCGGCATTTGCTATCCTGGTCCTCACACATAAATAGCGTTTTTGCCAACTCCCCTTAGAACCATCACGACTTGTGCGCATGTGACATACAAATACATACACACAAAGCAGTACAGTAGCATGTGTATTTGCCACATTGAACAGACACCTCAACCCACCTCCTCTCTCTGCTCCTCTGATGCGTATGGGCGCTGGGGGATGTTGAAGTCAAAAGGCACATCTGTTTCTGCAAAATCCGCGTTTTCTAAGGCCTGCACGGAAGGAAGGTTTTGCGGCAACATTGTTGTGAATACAATTCATGCAAAGGGCACCAGAGCAACTGCTGTGCTGCAGCTGTGTGTGTGCCTTGACGCAGTGATGTGTCGAGCTTTGATTGCGCTGCAACAGCAGATCAACGCTGCCCACCAAATCAGGAAAGATCACAAGCCCTCTACTGTTCTGAGCAGGACGAACAACAAACACCAGGACTGTGGTGCTTGGGCCAAGCATCAGCAGCCTGCACAGCACGTAAGAAAAAACAAAAAGCATGCACAGGACCCACTTCTTCAAGGTCCATGACACAACTGTGCAGTCTCAGAGTCAAAACTTCACATAGTGTCACACATGTCCAAGCCTTCCAACATTCCGCCTTCCTACGGACCACACCACTCACACCATTTTCCTACAGAGTCAATAGCCCATCGTGGCACACAGGTCCAAGCCTTTCTGCAGACTGCATTTCTACAGACCACACCACAATCCTACAGAGCCAGGACTTCACATTGTTTTACCCAGGTCCAAACCTTCCTACAGACTACCTTCCTACAGACCACCTTCCTGTAGACCACACCACATTCCTACAGAGTCAAGACTTCACATTGTGTCACCAAAGTTCAATCCTTCCTACAGACCACCTTCCTATAGACACATCACATTCCTACAGAGTCAAGACCACGTTGTGTCACCAAGGTCCAAGCCTTCCTACAGACCACCTTTCTATAGACACACCACATTCCTACAGAGTCAAGACATTACTACGTTGTGTCACCAAGGTCCAAGCCTTCCTACAGACCACACCTAGCCAAAGCTCATAGCGCTATGGCGCTTTACGAACACGACACCCACTGCAGTGACAAAACCTAGCCTTTGTAGCTTCAAGCCTTCCTAAAGACCACACCTAGCCAAAGCTTGTAACACGGGCGCTTTACGTCCTTGTAACCCACTGCAGTGACAAGACCAGGGCCATCCTTCGTTGCTATAAGCCGTACTACCAAACGCACCTAGCTCATAACGCTAGACCAAACGCACCTAGCTCATAGCGCTTGCCCATTACAATACCCAATACCCTGCGCTAGACCATTATAACTGCGCGACCTCATAGCGCTAGACCATTTCAACCGCAATACTTTGCAGAAGATGCAGTTTCAAGCCTTGCTTTATAAAGTACCTAGCTCACAGCACTAAAGCATTACAGCCACAGTACCCAGCAGTGAGTACAGCCAGGGTCGTGCAATGTAGTTTTAAGCTGTACTACCAAAACACACCTAGTTCGAGCACTAACACATTACAACCACAACACCCAATGGAGCCAGGGCTGTCCATTGAAGCTTCAAGCCTTGCTTTAAAAGTGCCTAGCTCACAGTATTGAAGCATCACAATCACAGCCACTATACACACCAACCACCGCAGTGGTAGACTCAGGGTCATCAATTGCAGTTCCAAGCCGTACTATACATAGCACCTAGCTCACAGCCACAAACACAATACCCACCGCAGTGGTGGACTCAGGGTCATCCATGGCATCACACAAGTCAAGGAAGCGGTTGAGCATGACAAAGGCCATGGAGTCCTGCTTAGCTTCCCTCCAAGCCATGCCTGCTTCAAAGAATGCCTGCACGTGTATGTGTGTGTGAGTGTGTGCGTGCGTGTGTGTAGGTATGTGTGTGTGTGCGTGTGAGTGAGCGTGCACATATGTTTGTGCACAGATGCGTGTGTGAAATCTACGACACAGACGACGCTTTGTCCTGCTTTGAGCTCTGATTGCAGTTAACAACAGAGCAGGGTGCCTCTCTTTGAGTTCACATCTTAACGCACTGTCCCACCCTGCCTGCTGGAATGATGCGTTCGTATCCCTTGCACATTGACCCACCCTGCCTGCTGGAGTGATGCGTTAGTATCCCTTAAACAGCAACCCACCCTGTCTGCTGGAATGATGCGTTAATTTGTTTACACCCCTTACAAACTGACCCACCCTGTCTGCTGGAATGATGCCGCAGTAGCGTAGAGCGCTCGTCAGCTGCTGCGCTGCCACTTGGTGCAAGTCCGCCCTCTTGGCTGCGTTGGCAAGGGCAATGTAGTGCGCTGCAAGGTAGAGGCGCCTGCAAAGTGCACAGCGACGAACTGAGAGGTCAGGGTTTGTGAATTGAATTTGCGCACTTGGTAGTCAATACCAAGTGTGCATATCTGATTTTGACCTGGCATGCGCAGCAAGGTGGAGTCACCTGCAAAGTGCAAAATGCACAGCAACGGGTCATGGGGCCATTATTTGTGGATTGACTGCGCTGCGCAGATGGCGAGCACTCAAAGAGTGAAAGTGTCATAAACAAGGGCAGGATTCTGTATGTAGAATGATAGTGCAGGTCTCAGCGCGTGCCATGAGGTAAAGGCACACGCAGGGCACAACAAACACAGAGTGTGGTCATTGTGTGACAAAAAAGGTTGTGGCAGCTGATCTTGATTTAACATTGAAGGGCTTGCAAACCAATGCAGGGTGCACGATGTATGTGTAATTGAACATTGAAGGGCCTGCGGATCAATATGGGGCACATGGTGTGATGTGTGATTGAACATTGAAGAGCGTGCGTGTTTAGTAGGGGGTAGATGGTGTGCTGTGCAAAATAGAGGATATGTACTTCAACATGGAGCATGGGGTGGCCAGTCTTTGCTGACCACGTGCAGTACACTGTATACTACCTGTGTGCGCACTGACTGTACAAAGCAGAGGGGAGGTACCCACAGGATGCAAATAATGTGTGTGGATGCAAACGTGGTCAAGCATGTATGCACAAACTGTACCTTATAGATTCATACCCATATCCCACTTACACCCTCCAACACTCACACCCACACCGATTTACAGCACACACCTGAACTCCTCCAGGTCCCTTGGATTCACAGCAGAGCCAGCAGCTCCCATCGCTGTCAGGAGCAAGAAAAGCATTTGCTTCAAGGACTGCTCGCCCTCCGTCGAGCGCTCATCTTGGCTGCACGACAAGATGCCTGCACGCAAGCTCAAACAGCAGAGAAAGCTTGGCTCGTTGACAGATGCATGCATGGTCGCCATGCATGACAGATGCGTGCATGATCAGACGCCAACACACGTGCCTCAAACAGCAGAGACTGTTTCCAAGGTTTGTAAAATGATTGTCGCAGCTGTGTGTGTATGTGTATGTGCGTGTCTCTGTGTGTGCGTGCGTGTGTAGTGTGTGTGCGTGTGTGTGTAGTGTGTGTGCGTGTGTGTGTGTGTGTGTGCGTGTATGTGTGTGTAATGTGTGTGTGCGTGTCCGAAACCAGTTGTATAAGGGAATGATGGTACACACACATATACACAGAATGAGCAGCACTTTACAAGAGTTCCTCAATTCCTGTTGAGCGCCTTTCCTTCATCTTATTGTACAGATTATGTAGATTGAGCACAGGGACAGAGGATGCCTGCAACCAAGGCTGCCCTGTGCTTTTATGTGATACAAAGCACGTAACACACATGCTCCTGCAGTCGTGCTCCTATACATTGCAGTAAATCTTCTGACACCAGTCATCTTACAACACCTGACACGAAAGTGCACTTTCAGCTGCGCTCCTATGCATGCTCGTCTCAAACAGGCCGTGGCTTGTTGCTACCGAGCCCAATCAGCATCCCAAAGAACACAAAGCTCCTTAGTTGCAGCTACGCTCCTACACATCATAAAACACTGTAACTTACTAACACAAAACCTAAGCAACATCTGAAAAACACGCCTGCAGTTGTGCTCCTATAAACAGGGCGCACGAGGTTACTGCCAACACCACCACATGCTCCAATTACATATATATAACGCGCATCACAAGAGCGCACCTGCAGCCATGCTTCTGTATACAGAAAGCATGTGGCTCACTGCCAACACCACCTCATGCTCCAAGAACACGCATATCACACGTCTCACAAAAACGCACCTGCAGCTATGCTCCTGTACATCTCAAAGAACTGTGGCTTGGCGCTAACCCCATGCTCTGCGCACACAGTGGCAGCTGAGCCGTAGTCGCCCTGCTTGAAGCGGCGCTCCGCATGCCTAGCAGCATAGGCGGCAGCCACTTCTGGTCCTTGTTTAGCAGCGGCTTCGTGCACCTGGGAAGCAAGTCCGTGTGAGTGTTGTAATGGCGGGTGTTTGTGCGTGCGTGCATGTGCGTATGTGTGTGTGCGCGGCAGGGTTTCAGTTCTTGCATACTTGCAGACACACAAATGTAAACGCACCTTGTCCCTTTCACCCCTCTGCATAAAGGAGAACTTAATGTTTACCTATCATACACACAAACACACACATGTCCCATCTCACTGTAATAACAGCACACTCACACTCACACACACCCACAACTCAACTCCCCCCCCCCACCTACCCCACTCACCCACCGACACTATCTGACTTGCTGCACAAACACCCTACCCCCCCCTCACCCTCACCCACACCCACATCCACACCCACACCCACACCCACACCCACACCCACACCCACACCCACACCCACACCCACACCCACACCCACACCCACACCCAC
>Ga0307968_1000894_pt1 | contig 23226 bp, 24 predicted proteins | sample OrgLakmetagen650_FD_201834 | JGI IMG/M metagenome (GOLD analysis project Ga0307968, IMG submission 201834) | Saline water microbial communities from Organic Lake, Antarctica - #650 | ecosystem: Environmental > Aquatic > Non-marine Saline and Alkaline > Saline | place: Antarctica: Organic Lake...
TGTGAGAGAGAGATAGAGATAGAGAGAGAGAGAGAGAGAGAGAGAGAGAGAGAGAGAGAGAGAGAGAGAGAGAGAGTGAGAGAGAGAATGTGTGTGTAAGAGAGAGAGAACACCAATTTGCATTTGGCATGAAATTGGAGATTGTGCATGCCTGGGTATGTGCCCGGTTCACTACCTTCAAGCTGAGACGAAAGGAACACCCGTAGCTCTGATGCTGGAGGAATATCTGTCCAGTTTTCACTAGGACTGCGCCCAAATAGCCTCAGGATGCAGCGCGGGCACACCTGCGCACGGCAAGCATATGCACAATTTCCGACTCTGAGAATATGAGTAAGAACAATGTGCGCTCATTCCCATGCTATTTGTCTTTCAATACATGCAAAAGCCTGTATGTGTGTTGGATTTGTGTGTGTGTGTGTGTGTGTGTGTGTGTGTGTTTTGCGTATTTTGCGTATGTGTGTGTGTATGTATGTGTGTGCGTGTGTGTTTGTGTGTGTGTGTGTGTGTGTGTGTGTGTGTGTGTGTGTGTGTGTGTGTGTGTGTGTGTGTGTGTGTGTGTGAGTGTTGTGTGTGCGTGAGTGTGTTTGTGTGTGTGTGTGTTGTGTGTGTGTTGTGTGTTGTGTGTGTGTGTGTGTGTGTGTGTGTGTGTGTGTGTGTGTGTGTGTGTGTGTGTGTGTGTGTGTGTGTGTGTGTGTGTGTGTGTGTGTGTGTGTGTGTTTTTTTGAGTGTGTGTGTTTGTATGCATGTGTGTGTTGCACTGTACATACACGCACCTGATTGATCTCCAGCAGGTACAAGCACAACTGGAAGTACTGCGAGGCATCCTTGTTTTTGTACTTTCTACAGCCTGTTTGCAATGCTGACAAGAACAGGAGACACGAGTTAGACATATTAAATTTTAACTCATTCAATCAGTTGACAGGAACAGCTGGCTGCGGCAACAAACTTTTTGAAATTGAAAAACAAAACGAATAAAGTATAAATCATTCCATCAACACTCGCTTCCCCTCACTGTTTTTCACCTGTCCGCGCACAGCTCAAGGATGGCCTTATGCAGTCTTAAATCGCCTGCCATCGAGTTTGACTTGTTAGGACTGGCCTTGAATGGCGTCGTTAGCGTAGGGAGGGAAACAAACACGGCAGTCCGACTCGACTGTACCGAAGTGCCTTTCCTCTTGAGCAGACGACACGCGCTCTTCACTGTGCAGGTGGGTTTCTAACATTTGCGCAACCTGGGATGAAATGCGCAACTTGAAGGGGACAGACGAAGGACAGACGGGGTACTTTCAACTTGTACATTCAACTTTGAAACAGCTAGTCCACTCTCTCCCCTCCCCCTCTCTCCTTCAACCTGCATAACCTGTGCTTCTGCTTTTACTCACACTCTGCTGTGAGCAGCCTGATGGAAGTATGGCCATCAGAGATTGCAACAGCACAAACGGGACATACACGGCACGTTCAAACGAGCCATTGCGGAAGCTCCGGCCAGGTGTTACTTGGGTACTAGAGGTGAGTGCTAGGGCTCTGGATTTCGCTTAGGCTGTAGTGTATGGGCAAGGGCAGGTCAAACGTCACATGTCTTGGGCAAGTCAAACGGCTGAAAGTGGGGTGTTACCTGACCAGTCAAAGGGGCAGTGATTTTTGGTTGAGCGCGCCTGACCCCTTATGAAGGCCAGCAAGCACGAAGAAATTCTGTTGCTTTTCATGACATGGAAGCATGGCTTGTCAAAGCGCAAGCAAGGCAAGTCAACACCCTTTCTTTCCGCAGCACTTAAATGCACTGTTACCTTTCCTGGAAACGAGTCAAACAGGGTGCTGTACGACCTTTGTACACAATCTAGCCTAGGTTGGTGGTCCTTCCTTATCCCTATGTGATACGTGAAGCTCTCACATACCAGTCCTGCCCTTCCAGAGAGTGGGACGTCTTACCGTCACACCTTTGACTAGAACGAGGTGACCGCCTTGGCGGATTCCAACCTAACCAAGGATCGAAAGTTTAGTTGACCGCTTGCCTGAATTTATGCAGGACGGTGACGTGATCGGTTTTGGAGGCCCTGACACCATCATTGCACGTCGTGTGCAAGTCGCCAACCCATTCCTCTTCAAGTTCTACGGAAGTCAAGAGGCTGTAGATGCAGCTGCTGCTGAGGAGCTGTATAGCTATAGCACACATGAAGACCACGCAACGGGTGCTGCTGAAAACCAGGTGGGTGTTCCCTTGTTAGGTACGCCGCGAGCAAGTTGCTGGCCAGTCCTACTTAACTTCGCTGTGCTGCAGACAACCATGATCTGAGCGTTGTCAGGTGCTTTAGGCCGATGGAGATGAAATCACTCTAGCAGTTAAGCAAAAATGAACACAGCTTGTCATGTCTAAATTTGAAAAGAAGGAACTTCAGTGGTGAGATCATAGAGCTTAACTCCACTATCCATTTCCTCCTGAGCATGTAAACTTTACCATGCTATTTAATTCCATCAACCGAGTATTCTTGCTGTGGCTTGATATCCACAGATGCAGGATGCAGTGCAGCCGAGTGTCCGGGAACCTTTAGCTGAAAGACAGGAATCGAATGCCTTAGCCCAACAACCGCTGGGACATAGTCACGAGTCCTCCAACAAGCATCATCCGCAGGTGCGTGCGCATGCAGTGTAGGGGCATGCTTGAGGCCGAGAAGTATTGACAGTATTGTCACTGTTTGCCTGGTAAATTTATCATGATTTGTGATACGACGTGTACCAGTGATCTCCTTCCCTCCCTCCCTCCATCTCCCTCCCTCTCTCTCTCTCTCACTCTCTCTCTCTCTCTCTCTCTCTCTCTCCCTCTCTCTCTCTCTCTCTCTCTCTCTCTCTCTCTCTCTCTCCCTCTCAAATCAATGAGGTTCCGGCAAACAACGACGCAACTCGTGCACGCCATAATGTGCTGTGCTTATAAACATGATCAAAGACTTGCCTGCTAGGAGTTGTTTTCTTTGCTTGTTGCAGACCTACCGGCATGGCTTGCTTTTATTAATCACACAATCCCCACCTCATGGGCTGCTCAACTAAATTACTTTGGACGATGTGCTTACAGTCAGGAGGTTTCCATGCCCAAGTGCTGTCTTATGTCCTGCCACCCTTGCATAATACTGACGTATTTTGCCTTACACAAATGACCTGTGGCCTGGCAGTGCCGCGTAGTGATGAAGAAGGATGTGCCATGCTTTTGCTCCTGGTTCACCGTGTGTGTGTGCGTGTGCCACCAATTGTGCCTCGCAGAATGAACTGGCAGGATCCGCCAAGAGGAGGTGTGAAGGCAGGGACAAGGAGAACATGTGTGCCACTGTAGGTTCGGCGCCTTATCTGGGCGAGCAGGGCAGCAACGCACCGGGGGCAGGCATGGCAGAGCTTTTGGGAGGCCACCTGGCGTGCCCCATTTGCGTGAGTGTGCCTGCTGGATGAGTGTGTTCGCGCGTCTTACTCCAAAGCATATGTTGCGTGCGTGTGTGTGTTCCATGTAATGTCCCGTTTACATATGTGTGCTTGCCAAACGGAAGGAAGAAAGCTTTACCTGGCTGACTGCCCAGATCTCTTGTAAAATCATAAATTATGTATCAAACAGAAGTGATGGAGCCATCGTTGAAATTTGTCCTCCTAAGCTTGTCATACTAGGTACTTCTCTCTTAACCCTTTCATTAAAATTATTTTGCCTTGAGGTCGCAAGAGCAAGGGAGACGGTGTGCCGTTAAGACAGATGGACATCAGGCTCGTGTTTTTTTGTGAGGGCATGAAAATGAAGGCATCTGCATGTTCAGGACCGCAAGCGCAAAATTGTCACTGCATTTTGTTCAGATATGTTTGACTCAGCATATTGTTACTAGTATCACACGATCATCCACACGTAATTGACGTAGTGGTTTGTATGGTACAACAGACCGCCTGCCACAACTGCACTAACTTTCATTCAGTCACAATTTTGCCTTACGACAATGCCTCTCTTTCGCTAGCTGACTTGTCTCCTGCATTTCTCCCACAACTACATTTGCAGCACGAATGGCTTCTAGCATCCCACACCCTTTCTTGGTGAGTTCATCATGTTTTAGCAGAGCGTTGTTTTTAAAACTTGCATGATACGGTGGGCAAGATCTTGTAAGATGCACGCTGGCACATTCACAGCGTGGTTCTTCATTAATGGTCCATGAGTCAGAGGATACAAAACACAGAGGGGGGATGTAAAGAGAGAGAAAGAGAGAGAGAGATTGAGAGAGAGAGAGAGATTGTGCATTCATCCTGTGCTTTAAGCTGCCACGTGCGTGCGCTCGTAGCTTTCTCCCTTCCTCTTGCCTGTTGCACTACACGATGGCCGCATGTTGGGTATCTGCTTTAGCCTAGTTCATGGTAGACACGGTTTCACCATAATAAATGTCCCCCGTTTAATCTTTCCCTGGAATTTTTCTGCCTTTGGTGGCCATGTCGTGAGAACTTCCCTGAGGCCACATCTAATATGCATTGTGCAGGGTTGGTCAGAACCGTGTATGTATTCTGTTGTTCTGTATACGTATATACGTTGTATAAACCTTATATGGTGAAAACTCGACCGTCATTTTGTAGCTCTAAAAGAGCTCTAATCGTGTACCCCATTTAGTTGACCAAAAATTAAAAGGTGGGGGAGCTATGCTTGCCCAAAGAGGCTAAGACCCATTCAAGCACACAGGCACACATGGTCACAAGACCCCTCTTCTTCCCCCACCATCAAATCACCCCATTTGTGTATGCACGTGTGTGTGTCTGAGCAAAAAATGTACGTGCGCGCATGGGTGTAGTGTGCATGTGCATTTGCACGCGCGCTGGGGTTTGTGCATGCACACGTGTGCATGTGTGCGTGCTCGTGCTTGCGTATGGTTGTATGCATGTGGGTGCGCGGCAACCCTGCCCACATTCAAAACTCTGGTGCTTCTGTACCTGCTGCTGAATCCCTTGCTGTTGAACCACTCTGGCTGCTGTTGAACCATGTGAGGGGTTCCCTTCCATTGTAAGTCACAGACTGGCCAGCCTGAACATGAAATGTCTCAGCTGGCCAACCTTTTCCTCTTTTGGAGAAGAGGCACACCCCTCTTACACGACTTATCCTTTTTCTTGCTTTCTCTTGCCTGCTTGTAGTGGCCACATGTTCTGTGGGCCATGCCTAGCATCGTGGCTACCCCAGAAGCAGTCATGCCCCACGTGCAGAAAATCCATTGCAGGTAATGTTATGTAACTTGTACATGAAACCTGGAATTTTTGCCAACACCAGAGGCCATAAAACCAAGTTCCTGCGCGACCTCGCCTTTCTTCCTTTTACCTCAACCAGATCCTAACTAATTAACTTGTCTGACCTGTGGCACAGCTATACCACCGTAAACGAACCAACAGAAAAGTTATGTTGTTTAGAAGAGCACGCAATTTTCCACAGCAGCATGTGGGATCTGGCTGCAAATTAAACCGCAGCACCGCTCTATTGCTCGGATTTACACAAATGTCGCGCATCAGTGACTTGCGCACCTAAGCTACCTGCTGTACGCGCGCCCTTTTACAAAACTATGTTCACCACATGCAAACTCCCACACAATCACATGAGCACATAAGTACATTTTCACACCACATTTCCGCATACATACACACTCAAACACACACGCACGTGCATAACGTGCAGGCATCCCTGTCCGCTGCTTCTTGGTTGACAACGCCATCACGGACTTACTGGGGGTGGAAAGCGCAGCCTCACCCTCCTCCAGGCAGGAGCGCAAGCGTAAGCAGGCGCACTGGGAAGGCATGCAGGGCCAAGTCTCACAGGTGTGTGTGTGTGCTTACTGTGTTGTGATGCGCTTGCTAGTTGTGCTGTAAACGCATTGCAATCCTCCGTTGTGCGATGGATCAGGTGCGGAACTGCAGGATAGAGGATATCCAATGTCAGCTCACGCAGGCTTAGCTTCTGAATTGCTCGATTAAGGAAATCAAGGTCATGCAGATGTGGCGTTGATGAAGCAATCTTGTGGTGTGCGCATGTGCGTGTGGGCGTTTGTTTTACAGGAAGGCCAGTAATTGTTGTGTTCCACGACATTAAGCATGGTAGCCTGCTACTTGTCCTCCCCTCTTGCCTGATTGATCTCACAAGCCTTCAGCGTAAAAGGTTGCCTAAGTAATTTGTGTCTGTCCTCCTTAGAACGCCCTCACGCGCCTCCACACTTGCTGAAACAAACAATGTTCAAGCAACGTTCGTACATACGCACAACACACATGCATGTACGTGCACAAACACACACACGCATGCACACATGCATGCACACACACGCAGGACTGGGCATTGGCCCTGAAGCGCCGCCAGGAGAGGGCATTAGAGGCTGCCAGCCGGCACCGAAATTCGCTGTCAGGTAGCAGGTCCGCCCCCCAAGAAAGCTAGCGCTAGGAATGCACAAATGAGAGCACCACTGATCACCACGACCACAATCTAGGCTAGTTGACTGTAGGCGTAGATTTTATCCAGATGCAGAGTAGGTGAGCTTTAGGGCTCCGCTATAGCAAACACTCAGAACGATCAGACGTTGATGTGTGTGTTGTGTGGCAGAACTGATGTTTGAAGAGAGCAGATGTAGGTGTTTTTCCTGAACATTTGTCCCTAGGGACTCGAAAGTAGAACCTCCGTCGTCACATAGTCTAGCCATTTGTGGTGAAATATGTAGAGCTGTGACGATTTAGGTAAAGAGGTTATCCGGTCGTAGGATCTTGATATAGAGAAATACAGATGATGTTAGTTGAAAGTGTGGTTTGTTTTTTCCTTGCTACATTTCCCATTCATTCTTAGTATTGACCATGACTAAAAAGACCCCTTCTATGGTTTTACCCATTACAGATCACAGCACCACTTTGCCTACTGCTAGTATGCGTACCTCTATCATTCGCAATGTTGTAAAATGATTTCTTTACACTGTTGCAAGACGGATAGCACTGGTTCAAATGACTTAGAAAAGACAAAAAGGCAACTTCAGTGCACCAGCCATTTCTCAAGTAAGGAGTCCGAGTAAGACAAGAAATTGGCAGTGGACACCGCACTGTTGTAAGGAAAAGAGCCAGACGGCGCCGATAATCCCAGAAACTTATAAATAATGGTTACAATAGGGTGGTGACCTTCGACCAGAATGTTTGGCCCATCGGCTGCTAACTGGTCTCCGTCAGGCATAGAAATTTTCACAAGCTCGGATGTAAAGGAATTGATACAAAGGCCTCAGGCTTTAAGGTTTACAAAAAAAGGCCTTCAGTCAAGAGGTGCAACTGCTAGCTCAGGCTTTAAGGCTTTGATTACGAGCACATGCTCAAAGTTGTGCAACATGCAACCAGGTTAAATCAATCTTGAATAACCAATCTTCAAAAACCAAACAAGAAAGAAAATCCTACCCGCCCTATGACATCAAACTTCGGAATGAAGTCAATTTTGACATCCAGACCACCAACCCTAAGCAGACATTGCAGCCACTGGGTGCTGCGAGTACTGGATCACTGACGTTAATCTCATGAAGCATGAAGCACCAAGGAAACGACACCGGATCTCCCTCAGACGACCCTATACTCCCAGAAGTGTATACTGCCACAGTAGCTTGTGTCTATAACGTAGACGGAAAATGCTAAGACATGCTCACCTCTGAACATTCTACAAAGGGCTTTTGAAAAGCAAGGCAAAATACCAGAGGTGGCCGACTGAGCCTAAAAAAGGGTCTTTAAAATGTGAATTGAGCATGGGCGCCAAAGTTTGCTATGTTTAAGCTTAGCACCCAGAGGTAGCCCTTGCTCTGAAATGTTGACAGCACCTGAGCTTGGACATAGCAACTTACGGCGCACGTGTCTGATTTTCCGGGGCGTGGACCCCACTTTTCACAGCCAAATCTGAATTCCCAACCACCCACTGGGCCAAAATGGGTGATTTTGGGTTAGTTGGAATCCCTTTGCCAAATAAAAACCATTACAAAAAAATGGAGTGATTTGGCCCAGTGGTTGGTAAGATGTTGATTTTCAGCCGTTTACCTTTAGTCTGCCCTTTACAACGTTCACCCGCCACCAAGAGTCTTGCATCGGAGCTCGTGGGCCTCATCACATGCAAAGATACTGCTACCTCCAGACATGCAAGCCAAAAGATTAAAAACTTGTTCTCACGTATGCTTCCCCCCCACATCATCACCGCCCTACAGAAATGGGCCCTAGTCACCAAAGAAAAAACGGCACACCCCCTTGGCTATGACCCCACGTTCTTGTAATATTGGAGTAAACACCCAAGAGATAAAGCCTTTGAGGCAAACTGCAACGCCTTCTCATCCAAGTTCACTGGTTTCTCTATTTGCCATCCCATTTATTACCATGAAAACACCATGTATTTAGCAACAAGCAAGGCATGCAATTCACTTTGCTGCCCTTAGCAAGGAGGCAACAGCTACCTTCATGTTTCTTCCCTCCTTGAATAAAAGCATGACCACGAATCCCTACACATCGCTCTACCGCAGATTCCCGCACATATGCAAATTCTTGAGCTCCATACCATCAGACCAACTCCAATATGCTCCAATATGCAGAAATACCCTTCTGGAAAAATATACAGACGCCCCTTCCCAAACAAACTTGCAAGATGCACATCATTGCCATATGGAGTACAAAAGGCAGATACTGCCTCAATGCTTGCAACAAGAACTGGCTAAAAGAGCTTGCCAAAGAAATTTCTGATGCAAAGTGGAAAATCAATTATATTCATACGACCCCTACCCCTCTGCAACTGATGAGACTCCTGGCCTTAATAAAGAAGCTGCCCAGCGACCACCTTCATCAAACCCCACAAGGCCCTCAAGATAAAATAATATACACAGGACCCACCTCGGAGCTCTGACGAAGCAACCCAACAAAGCTTCAGCCCAAACCTGATCCGTAAAGCACATGATTGGCAGGACTGGACCTGCACTGATGACAGTCTTAAAGAACACGAAGAAGGGCAAGACACAAGATCAGGTGTTTACCACCCTTGCGCCATGTGCCTGTTGAAGAAGCACGGTTCTACGTCGGATCTGATGCTGGCTATCCCAATATCCAAAGGAACAGGCTCCATTCTACATTCCTCACGATACAGGGCTTTAGAATGTAAAGAAAGGGTATACACACACTCCTGAATTTCTGCTGATTCAAGCAGTGGTGGTTTGATCTGCTGGGGTGCAAGCTAAGTGAAGAATGCAGGAAATGACATCAAAACCAGCAAAACCAGACCCCACACACCCATTCCTGAAGGTCAAGAAAGAGGGATAAGGTGTGTGCTACGCGTCCATCGGGGCTGTGTGGGTGTGGATGTACATCGTGCTGTGCGTGCTGTAATTTGAGGGTGTCATCGATGCATACATACGGGGCGAATGACGCATAACCGATGCTTTGTGTGCGTTCCAGGGAGTCGGAAACATAGCCTAAATCGAAAGGGATGTGCCAGTGTGGACAAATCAGGGGTCCTCGCGATGCAAGCGCTTGAACAGACAATAAGCATTCATTGCGAGCACATGTGCTAGAACGGACAAAACAGACCCCACACACACGTTCCTGGGGTTTAAAACACGGGAGAGGGTGTGTGCGACACGTCCATTGGGGCTATGAGAGCAAACAATGGGCACCATGCTGTGCGTGCTGCAAGTGCATATGCGCGCGCACACACACACACATACACACACTCCTCTCTCTCTCTCTCTCTCTCTCTCTCACACACACACACACACACACACACACACACACGCACACACACACAAAACACACAGCTGCTTGCTACTACAGGCAGGGGGTACTTAAGTAGGGGGGGAGGCTAAGTACCCTACTTAAGCACTTCCATTTAGGTAACCCCCTATTTAAGCACCCCCTACTTAAAGGCACTAGCTTTTAAGTACCCCCCTACTTAAATTTACTGAAGTACCCTGCTACTTAAAAGCATAGCAGCCCATCTATTCCCTCTGGTCTTGCCACAATCGAGATCTGTGTTATTTGATTTCTGTTCCCTTCAGTAATAGACACCAGCAATTATTGGTTAAGCGCCTTGCTAAAACATATCCCATTACATAACCCAAGAGGCGTAGGTATGATCAATACCATCTCACGTGCAGAGCTAGCAGCTATAGCAGCCGCAATCATTCACGGCTACTCCCATATAGCCGCAGATAGCCTAACCTCAATGCACCAAATTGATAAACAGCTCTCACACCCAAACCTCCACCGCCACCACATCCAGGGAGATGTCCTCCAATCCATTGCCAAAGCAATCCACCAGTCACCATCGCCCATTCTTTTCCACAAAGTCAAATCTCACGCAGGTATTATAGGCAATGAATATGCTGACGCTCTGACGCTCTTGCTAGAAAATCAATCACAAACTATTCTGATGTTGTGGATACCTCCATCAAAACAGCTGGCCCTGAGGAATATCCCTTCTACAACATCTAAAGGCTTGCAAAGGAATATGAAGAACACCGAATCAAACAAAATCAACCAAACACAACCCAGTTACCTACCTCAGGGCTTTGGTACCTATCCAATTACCATGACGCCTTACAAGCACACATGCACCCCCTCCACAAACTAGGAAATGCCAATACCGTAGCAGACTACCATGAATACTACTAGACCCTTGTAAAAAATGGCACTGCCATGGGAGCCGCTAGCAACGCTGACCTAACAGCATCCTATGTCCCTGTTAAAACCAAGTGCATCATTATGAAGTACAGAACAGGAACCCTGTACAACCAAAAGCATGCGATGCGGTATGGTTTAAACATTCAATAAGCCTCACATGCCCCCTCTGCTCTCAACTAGACAGTGCCCGGCATGTCCTTTCTGGATGCCAACACACAAATAAGAAGAGTGATTATACATCACTGAGAGACACACCTTAGCTTGCAGGAACCAAAGCCACCAGCAAGACAGGCTCCCTAGGATTCTGCTTTGTCTGCATGGATATAGGTAGTAGCAATAGCGGCTGGCTATGCAAAATTCCCAATACAACTGAAACCAGAATTATACCAAAGTGGCTCTTTCCACCTTGCTTCTCAGACAAAAATAGGTTTACCTCCAGCCGTCCGGATGCTGTACTGGCGCGAAAACTAAAAAACAACAGAATAGCAAGCTATAAATGAAGGGGGGTGGGTTCTTAGGAGTGGCAGGGGGCAGCTGAGGGAGACCAGGAGCAATTCAGCAGCACCGCCAGTCATTAGCAAGTCCACCTTCCCCAGATAGCACCGGCCCAAAGATCTCAGCATTCTTCAACGTGACATACGCCTCATCGAGGTCAAGTACTGTGAGGACTTTAGACCGCAGAACCAGCTGAGCACCGCACAGGAGCCTCCGTTACCCTCCGCACCATCCTTTTGGGTGTGGGCGGACCATCTACAACAATCACACGCTGGAGCCTTTTCAGGAGCTGGGTCTCGATTCTCAGAGAGTTTAGAAACTTGCTTCCAAGCTTCATGTTCATTCTGTCAATTACGCTGCCAAACTTGTTCATACCAGACGTGCCCTTTCTAGCACTATTATAAACTCTCATCAGGAGCCGGTTTAAGGTCAAGCCTGCAACCCTCCTGATCCCCATTTATCTTTATCTATTTCTTTTGGTGGGGGAGTCATACGGTTCCCGGTACCAAAGTGGCTCCTTTTCCTTATTTTATGTGGAGCGTGGTTTTTTATTGCCTGCGTTTGTTATTTCTCCCTTTATTTACCAAGAAGCAACCGCTACATTCCTGCTGCTCCCAAACTGGATGGAAAACAGCACCAATGCTTTTCACAAAATCTGCACTGACAACAAGGATGTTTGCATTGTTCTTGGAAATATCCCAAAGACAAAAGTGCGCTACATGCCACTCCAATACCAGCAAAGCAAAACACCACCCCTGCCAGAAGCAACATGGGACTGGGGCATGTGCATTCTAGTTTTCTGGAACAAAGCCGCCAGGGAGCAACTTATTACAAACAACCCGTCTTACCTAGAAAAACAAAAAGAGACTTATCACCAGCGGCAATCTGTAATTTTATTACTTTTCTTGAACCGCCGACTGAAAGGAAACTGCCAAGATTGGCAAAAACAGCAGGCTCCCCAAAGACTCAAGAGAGTTATCAATGCAAATATTGGCGACAGAAGTGATGCAGTACAACAGCCAGGTTCCCTCCCATCATGTACAGCAATAGCGCTTGCTAGAACTCGCGGCCCCAAACTGGAAAGAATGGGCCTTCACAGACGGGAGTTGTATTATAAACAAAGAAAATGGATCTCAGTCTAGCTATTGGAGCTGGAGTCTACCACCCTCAATCCAACAACATCACCACAGTAAATCATGGAGGGACAAGCATCAACAAAACCATAAACAGAGCCAATCCAGCAGGAATTGCTGCTGCTCTGATAAATGAACACACCCATATCACGACAGACAGCGCTAGTGCACTATGGCAAGTAAGAAATAGCATCCTCTACCCACAGCGCATGAAACGGCATAAACATGCTAAACTCCAAGAAACCATTGTACACCATATCCAGCAATCTAAAGGCACCATCCGTCTCTGCAAGGTTGAAGCTCATGCTGGCTTTATTTTAGGGAACGAGTGTGCTGACTCAGGCCGATGCTACAGCAAGATGCCCTGCGGAAAATCAAAGTGACCATGATATCCGCATTAACTGAGTAAGTGCTCTTGTGTAAGTTGATGTGCGGAGTCTTGTGTTGTACTTTGCTTTGACAGTGATTCGCTGTCATACGCAACAAATATCATATAGATGAGACGAGGCATTGTACACAACCCCCAAAAATATGTGAGCAATACTCCTGGCGATATGCAGGCTTCTGCCTCCCAAGCACTTGATTCCCACTGAAAAGCTTCTCCTATCTTTATTCTCCAGTGGGATGTTCTTGTGTCTCTGCATTCATTGGGTGGTGCAGAGCACAAAACGACATCCTTTCCTAATCCATGCCGGTAGTGTTTATACCATCTGCGTTTTGTTTATTTTAAGGCCCTAGACACGTCTTTGGGCTCTAAATTGAGTGTCCTGCTGGGGGGAAAATATAAAGAAACTGATCAGTCAGCTTGTTCACATTGATGTTGTAGCGTGGAAGGTTAGGTCGCCAAGAGGTCCACATTTTAGGTGCGGAAAAAAGTTAGCGGCTTTTCTCGGTCAGCTTAGGGCACTGGTCACGAACAACTCGGAACTGCCTTCCGAGTCATAGTGCTACCTCCACTCTTGTAGTACCTACTACTGACGTATCACACTGTTGGCAACATTTTAAAGGCAAACTCTGTTGTTGCAGTCATTCCTGGGATAGTTTTGGCTCTTTGATTGGTGGTGCCCCTGATAAGATTTATAGAATGCATCGTTTATCGTTTATCGACATGGATTGCTTGTCAATAAGACCTGCAAGGAAATCAGCGGCAGAAATAAACATTGAGGTGAGGTGGAAATGTGAGAAGTTTTGACAGAATGAGAGGGGATGTGCGCTGAGGACATCCTTTGCTGTGCTGTTGTGCTCACCCTGAACGTTTCCTTTGCTTAGGGCACTGTGAAACCCTCCAGACCATCCTAGGAGTGACAGGCACCATTTACAGGAGCCATACAATTGACAAACTGTACAGCCTTGGAGTAAGGTCTGCAAGTCACAGCACTCATGTAAATCTCGTTTTTTTGTTATAAGCTTACAACAACAAAAAATGAAGCGACATCGAATGCAATTCTCAAAATTATCTGAGCAATACTCCTGGTATGCAGGCCTTTGCCTCCAACCACCTAGTCCCATTGAAAAGCCTTCCTCTTTTATTCTTTAGGTGGGATGTTGTGTGGCAACTGAAGGTGATGGTTCAGCTGACCAAGTGTTTCTCTGGATGCACTTGGGGACCCAGGACTCCACGCAGCAGGTCTAGCACAGACGTGTTAAGCATGTAGCATGTAACGTGCATGCTGTGCCGGTCTGAGTAGGAGGGGGCAGGTAGGCATGTTGATCTGATTTTGCAAGTATGACCTGATTCCATTCTGCGAAGAGTACTTACCTCATTGGACAGTGGTGCAAGGACGTGCTCCTCAAAGACAGGTAGGGAATCAACAGACCTGACCACCAGCCAGGCCTGTCATGTTAAGCTGTCAAGTCTGAGACATAGGAAGTGCTTGTTCAAAGGCAAATCTACGAAGGTAAGCAACCACCCGCAGTCCCACCCCAAGAGCGTACATTTTCAAGGGCATAGTCGAAATCATTTTGAGCCTTTTTCTTAGGGAAACCATGTGAAAAGAACAATGACCAAGCAGCCAGGGATGCGCTGGAATGCTGTAAGCAAGGGGGGAAGGTCTGTCGGGTGGGGCAGGTCCATGTGAATCGTAGCAATGCGTACCCAGCTAACAAGCTTTGATCATACCAAATGCAGGCTGTGCTCAACCATGCATGGTGCGTGGGAAATAACAGGTACAGACAGATGCGCACCTTTTGTCGATCCGTCCCAGCAAGCAGCAGTCAAAGCCTTGGCTTCTACGCATACATCTAGCTTTTTAAGCCAGATCTGCAAAAAAGGAGGGTTTTCATAACCATTTTGGCAGCTTTCTTCTGCAGTTGTGGGCCTTGACCTCTTGAGCCTCTGCCGTGATATTTATATTAGCAAAATCATGATCAACAGGAAGCCGAGTCCGGTGTAAACAGACTTGATTCACCTGCGGAAACTCGAAAAATAAATTATCAAAACGTTGTGATTTTATTGTGCTTTTCAGGTGCTCTGCGTGGTCTGCTCGGGGAAGTGCAGTCGTCACCTGGCGGGGGGCTTCGCCTCTCCCCTTCTTATACTATCTTTATTGAACTTGCATGAGGGCTCGGAGCCGAAGGAAAGCGCTTAACTGTGTGGGGAAAAAATCTCGAGAGCGCAATGCTCTGCCATGGTTAGGGAAGACGTAGCAGGATGCTGTGTATTTTTATACATAAGGGATTGCCGATTTTTCAGACTTTAAAAGAGAAGGGTTCTCAACAAAAAATTCCCTTCAAAGAGTCTCTTTCTTCAATTTGTCATTAGCCTCTGGCTTTGTCCAAGACAGCACCACCAAAATGGTGAGCATGCACGCTGTCCTGACACCTGCTTTCAGGATGCATGTAGCGCACATACAAGGTTGCATGTCCTCTGTGTTTTCCCACCGGGGAACACACAGCATGTGGACAAAGCTGTGTGTGTTTCATTCATGCCTTGGCGCTGACGGCACCTATGCTCCTGCCCATTTCCTCTCCGCAGGTGCAATTCACCATCGAGGAGGTGAGCCCTACCCAGACTTTCCAGCACAGCTGTAGAAAGAGACAGAGAAAGCAGCCTGAGGCAGCACACATACACACAGCCAAAGCTTGCTTTGCTCCTTTTGGGCCTGCCCCTGGGCTCACCCCCTGTTCCCCTTCACGCAGATTCGGGCGCTGATGGACAAGAAGGAGAACATCCGTAACATGTGTGTCATTGCACACGTCGACCACGGTGAGAAGGGTAGCATTCCTGTTCGAGTGCCTGTGTGCGGGAACGAGAGAGCAAGCTCGGGAATTGGCTGCGCACGTCTGTATGTTTCGTTGCACCCCCAGCACGACCAAATGCATTCCTCCCCACGCACAGGCAAGTCCACGCTCACGGACTCCCTGGTCGCTGCGGCGGGTATTATGTCGGTGGAAAAGGTGCGTGTTGGGGGGCCATTTTGCAAGTAAGTGGGGGCATCTTTTCTGGCGGACGCAGCAGAGAGCAGAGAGAGGGCAGCAGCAAAAAGAGCAGCAACAGCAGTCCAGCAGCCTTGCACCCAGGAGGAGGAAGGAACCAGTCACCCTGATGACCAGACACCCAACGCTGTGCCCCGTTCGTTCCCCCACGCACACAGGCCGGGGATGCGCGGCTGACGGACACGAGGCAGGATGAGCAGGACCGTGGCATCACCATCAAGTCCACCGGCATCTCGCTGTACTTCCAGCTCTCCGACCAGGACATCAAGGGGTACGCCGGCCTGCGTGACGGCAACGACTACTTGGTGAACCTCATCGACTCGCCCGGCCACGTCGATTTCTCCTCCGAGGTCACAGCCGCGCTGCGTATCACAGACGGAGCCCTGGTGGTGGTAGACTGCGTGGAGGGAGTGTGCGTGCAGACCGAGACGGTGCTGCGCCAAGCCCTGGGTGAACGCATCAAGCCCATCCTGACCGTCAACAAGATGGACCGCTGCTTCCTGGAGCTGCAGCTGGACGGAGAGGAGGCCTATGCCAACTTCAGCCGTGTGATTGAGAACTCCAACGTCATCCTGGCCACCTACCAGGACGAAGCCATGGGTGACCTGCAGGTGGGTTGTGTGTGTGCGTGCGCGTGTAGTGCGTGCATAAGTGCATACGTACGTGTGAGTGCGTGCTTGCATGCGCGTGCCTGCGTGTGCGTGCGTGTGTGTGAGTGCGAGTGCGCACGCCATGTTCAGATGAGCCTGCTTTTGTCACAAGGACTATTTAAGGATGCCATTTGCACTTAATGTGCACGTCCTCCTAACTGTTACCTCAGTTGGGTGTTTTGTATATACAAAAAGCAGGAGCCCGCTGCATGCCAGAGTGCAATTGACAACATAATTGCCCATACCCTGGACAGGTCTACCCCGAGAAGGGTACTGTGTGCTTCTCTGCCGGCCTGCACGGCTGGGCGTTCACCCTCACCTCATTTGCTCGTATGTATGCTTCCAAGTTCGGTATTGACGAGGACAAGATGATGCAGAGGTGAGCAGCCCCTCTGTTGTTATCCTAAAGGGTAGTGGTTTCAATAAGTTTTGCACCCCCCAATCCACTATACTTCAAAACAGATCCGCCTGCGCAACAATTGCTGTCCTTGCTTGGACTTGCCCGTTTGACCTGAGTCAAATTGCGCTTCCCGTTCTGCAGGCTGTGGGGTGACTCCTTCTTTGACCCTGCCACCAAGAAGTGGACCAGCAAGCAGACTGACTCCAAGACCTGTGTGCGCGGTTTCATCCAGTTCTGCTACAACCCCATCAAGCAGGTATGCATTATTTGCACATATGCGCATACACACACGCATATACACACATGCACACACACATGCATGCATGCACACAAACAAGCTACATCATTGCGAGCAGTGACAAACGCAGCATGTGCAGCACTTGAAATTATTAGCCTCTCAGGGCTGACCGTTGCTCCCTTTCATTGCTCTTTCCTCCCCACAGGTCATCGAGATGGCCATGTCAGACAAGAAGGACAAGCTTTTCCCTATGCTGGAGAAGCTGGGCATCAGCAAGAAGATGAAGTCTGACGACAGGGAGAAGAGCGGCAAGCCCCTGATGAAGTGCATCATGCAAGCATGGCTGCCCGCCAACACTGCACTCTTGGAGATGATTGTGTACCACCTGCCCTCCCCCGCACGGGTAATTGCGCAATTACACCTGCACTTACACACACACACACACACACACAACGAATGGGAAAAAGCCACAGTAGAGAAGCTGAAGATTGTCGACCTGTAAACACTACTAAACACTACTGGAAGGAGGCCTGTGACACACACTCAATATACACGCACGTGCAGGCCCAGCGCTACCGTGTGGACGCCCTGTACGAGGGCCCTCTGGATGACCAGTACGCCACTGCCATCCGAAACTGCGACCCCAATGGCCCGCTCATGATGTACGTCTCCAAGATGATTCCCACCTCCGACAAGGGCCGCTTCTTGGCTTTCGGCCGTGTGTTCTCTGGCAAGGTCGGCACTGGCAACAAGGTCCGCATCCTGGGCCCCAACTACGTGCCAGGTGAGATGCACTGGAGATCGCGTAAAGACATTTTGTGACTGGATGAACTGAAAGTCAAGGATAAACGGCCTGGGAAAGAGCATAGTTTAAGATCGATAAATACTTGGCCCTGCTGTCCGAACCTGACAGAGAAATATTTGCCTTATTTCAATTCAGTCTCAGCTAATAGCCGCAAATCAGTCAGTTTGCTCAACAGTGAATTTGCGCACCCTCCCCACACTCTTTTCATACAACTCTCACGCACGCGCAATTATTACAGGTGACAAGAAGGATCTGTCCATCAAGGCCGTGCAACGTACCGTGCTGTGCATGGGCCGCAGGCAGGACGCCATTGAGAATGTGCCCTGCGGTAACACAGTGGCCCTGGTGCGTGCATACTTTTTGCGAGCGAAGAAGGGTATAGATGCCGGATGAGGGCAGAATCTTAAAAAGGGGGAGTGGTGGAGCGGTGTGCGTGTTGAGTTAATTGAAGCTACCTTAAATTATGCCTTTTCCCAGTGTTTATATATAAGCTTACGCTGTGCATGAATGCAGTAGGATTTCAAGGTCACGCTGCCCTTGTCCCCAGGGAGTGCTTGCTTTATTTCTGTGTGCTTCTGTCTGCGTGCAGGTGGGTCTGGATCAGTTCATTGCTAAGACGGCCACCCTCACAAACGAAAGCGAGAAGGAGGCCCATGGCATGAAGGCTATGAAGTTCAGGTATGCGTACGTGCGTGTGCATGTTGGTGTGTGCGTGTTTTAGTTGCGCTAGTGTGTGGCTCACCTATTGCCGCACACCCAAGTGCATGCTAGAGGTGTCCAGACAAGCACACTATGGTGAGCAGACCTCCCTCACATCGACGTGCAGAGTACATATTGTGGCTTTGCAATCTGACGTCCCTTGCCTTGCCATACTCCCCTGCTTACAGTGTGTCGCCTGTCGTGCGTGTGGCTGTGGAGTGCAAGGTCGCCTCAGATCTGCCCAAATTGGTGGAAGGTCTCAAGCGTCTAGCTCGCTCAGACCCCATGGTTCAGGTGCGTGGTGCAATTCGCTGTGCCTCTTTCTTGCCACCAGGGTCACAAATCCACCTGCAACTCTGTTACTGTTCTACTTCTGGGCGAACCCTTAATCAGTCTGTGTTTTGGACTTCCAATAAGAGTGGCAGGGATGCAAGCAATGATCATGTAACTACCCACCTCTAATTGAAAACATGAAAATGTGTAAATGTATAGATGCCTTTTCGCACACATTTCCACAAAACGGCTTTCTTCAAGCAACTCTTTACCAAGAAATTGTCCATATCCAATTCATCGTCACCAACTTTGCTTTGACCCCTGGTGCCTGCAGTGTATGATTGAGGAGACCGGTGAGCACATTGTGGCCGGTGCCGGTGAGCTGCACTTGGAGATTTGCCTCAAGGACTTGCAAGACGATTTCATGGGTGGAGCTGAGATCAAGGTGGGCTGCATGACATGTATATGGTTCTGCATCTCAAACTCGCTGTACGTGTCAAAATTTCCCTTGTTCAACAAAGTCCTGGGAAAAGCGAATTGGCATTAATATCTGGAAGGTAGTGATGGAGGTGCCAATGGACACATCTTTGAAAATCTTTTTACCACTTGTGTGTGCTTCCACCCTCGTGGATATGTTCACCACCCTTTCAAATATATGATATCCATATTTACAAATGTGATGTACATCCCTACGTGTGCGAGCAGGTGTCTGATCCCGTGGTGGCCTTCCGTGAGACCGTGACTAAGATGTCTGACCACATCGTCATGGCAAAGTCCCCCAACAAGCACAACCGCATGTACTTGCAAGCACGCCCTCTGGAGGATGGTCTGCCAGAGGCCATTGATGATGGCAGGGTGAGTGTGGTGTGTTCCTTGGTCAAGCCATCATCGCCTCTCTCTGTCGTGTGAAGGGTTGGCCAAAACTGTACTTAGGTATGTACGTATTTACGGCAGGGTTGTTCAAGTTCGAGTTTGCAAACTTTCACGCATTTTTATGAACTCTAAAAATGTCGTTTGCTAGCTATTAAAAGTTCGTCGAACTTAATGCCCTTTTTTTGAATTTCAGGTCCAAAATTGTAGCCCAAAAATGCAGGAAAGAGCCTTAGATCGTCGCCAAACGTTCTAATTTTTTTGTGCACTCATTAATTGTATTGTATTATATACTTTCAAGACAACACAAGCATGGACGAGTAGGACCACGGAAACCAGCAAATCCTCCATTTTTGAAATTGCACATCGAACTGCACAAACCCTTGCTCCCAAAAAATCGAACTGAACAACCCTGATTTACGGTGTAATAATTTTTAGCAGGATAACTTTTTGCATGTACGGTCATGCATATACGGCATGTTTATGCAGTCCTGGCCAACCCTAGTCACGTGTGACTCGTCACTTTGTGAAACTCAAGTCGCTTTCCTCTGGTGTGCGTTCACTTTGAAAAGGGAAGAAGAACCTCCCTGAGGAGGAGTAGAAAGTTCAGTCACGATGTGCCACAGTGCGTGACAGATGCCTTGGTAGTCGGATCAGCTGTTGGCTAGTGCTTTCCTCCAGATTTTAGTTAATGACCAAAACAGGTTTTACAGGGGTGAGGAGGTTGCATGATAAAGCTGGCCAATAAGGCTGGTCTATATCACATGCTTGTCAAATGCACAAGGATACGGCACGTGCATGTTGTTGTGACTGCACAATCTGTTGGTGGATTTGGTGCTTGATGCACGTGCACGAATACAGTCACACTCACATATGCACATGTCATTTGCTTGCCGCAGCTCAACCTGCGTGACGACCCCAAGGTCCGCTCCAAGATCCTGGTGGACGAGTTTGGTTGGGACAAGGAGGTGTCCAAGAAGATCTGGGCTTTTGGCCCCGACACCCTGGGCCCCAACTTGATGTGCGATGTCACCAAGGGTGTGCAGTACTTGAATGAAATTAAGGTGGGTTAAGCATAGCGAGAAGGTGCCGTCGCCGTACGTGATCTGTGCAGCCTACAGGCTGCTATTTCTGTTCCTTGAGCTTAACGGAACATGTTCCCTTATCCTTGGCTCGTGTCCCTTCTTGTCGCATTGCATCAAATGCTAACTGACTGCGCTTCAACAAGTAATTTTTTTTCTCTGCGGATCTCTCTGATTCGTCCAGGGCCGGCCATGCAATCGTTGGTCATCGTTCTGTTTCTTTGCCTGATTTGTACTTTACCCAAACACGACAAAATAATCCTGCAGATCTTAGTTGCTCTAGTCGCTGGCTGTTTAGGATGTGCACTCAGTACACAACACATACGCATACATGCACGTACCCACGTACTTGCAGGACTCAGCAGTGGCTGCCCTGCAGTGGGCCACCAAGGAGGGCTGTCTAGCAGAGGAGAACATGTAAGTTTGAAAGCGTTGCAGTGTGAACAGCTGTGCCTCTTGCTTCACTGCTTGCACAGAGCAAGAAATGGTGCACACATGCACGCACACTTACATACACATGTACGCACACTTACATACACACACACACACATACACACGCACAGGCGTGGAGTGTCCTTTGAGGTTTGCGATGTGGTCCTCCACACGGATGCCATCCACAGAGGAGGTGGCCAGATCATCCCTACCACTCGTCGTGCCATGTACGCTGCCGAGCTCACTGCCATGCCTCGCCTTATGGAGCCTGTCTACCTGGTGCGTGTGCCTTCTCACATACGTATTGTTTGACAGGATGGTACCTGTGCATTGCAAAGCCAGGTTCAATGAAAACAGGCATGGCGTGAGTTTGGTCTTTGACAACACTGTGGCACACGTACATACCTCAAAAACTACAATTGGACACAGGCACTGCTACTGATGCATTGAGCCTACACGCACACATGCATGCAGGCACATATGCACATAAGGCACGCTCACACACACATGCACATAAGGCACGCTCACACACACACACACACACACACACACACACACACACACACACACACACACACACACACACACACGCACGCGCACGCACACACACACACACACACACACACACACACACACACACACACAGGTGGAGATTCAGACACCAGAGCAGGCACTGGGTGGCATCTACTCAGTGCTTAACCAGAAGCGCGGTATGGTGTTTGAGGAGATGCAGAGGCCTGGTACACCCATGTACAACGTCAAGGCCTACTTGCCCGTCATCGAGTCTTTCGGTTTCACCGGCACCCTGCGCGCTGCCACCTCAGGACAGGCCTTCCCACAGGTAAGACAATGCATGTGTGCGTGTGGCAAATCATGTATGTGGGTGTGATTGCAGGTGTAGGTGTAGGGTTTTGGGCGTGTGTAGGATTGTAAGGGCGTGCAATACACGTGTGAAGGGGATATTATAGCAACCAACATGCTCAAAACTTTTATAACAACCAACATGCTCAAACTCTTATCAACTTATGCCACCGCGCAGTGTGTGTTTGATCACTGGGAGTGCATGATGGCCGACCCTCTGGCCCCCGGTAGCCAGACCAACACCCTTTGCATTGACATCCGTAAGCGCAAGGGTATCAAGGCTGAAATCATGCCTTTGAGCGAGTATGAGGACAAGCTCTAGACATGCTTGTCAGAGATCAAAGCTGTGGTTTGTTAGTGTTATACAACGGGGTAGGTCTGCTGTTATGTGCGCCTGGATTCCCAGCCCAACCCTGATTAACGTGCCCAATGAACTTAGTGGGAGGTGCGCTTAGACTGATTTTTTGATAAGGCTTCTGCATGTAAAAGATGCTATCGTGAAAACTGTTTATCAATCATGCTACAGAGTTGCACACTGTTATCTGATTGGCGGAGGAGGGAAATATGAGCGACATAGGCAGTGTAAATCACTTCCAATTTTTACAGAAAAAGAGCAAGCCACTACGCTTCAACGGGTTCCAAAAATCTTGTAGACCTGCCAGAAAGAGCAGAATAGAGGAGCAAGGGTGTCATATGGCTTGGCCGAAAAATCTTCTCTCATGAGAGTAATGGCCTTATGGAGAGAGTGTGCCTGATTTGGACACGGTTTAAGGGTAAGGGTAAGGTTACATCGCTATATATGCCTCTGGTGGGCATCTGAGCGGAAGCTTGGTTTAGTTTGGATTGCAAAGGCCTCCAGCCTGGCATGGCTGCTCAACCTCTAGGTCCCAACAAATAAATCAATCAGAAAGATCGACAGCTGCACTAATAAATTTGTAAACTTCTGATGTTGAAAAACAAAACCTTTGATATCACCTTCAGAATTATTATCAAATAAGTGGATGAACTGGTGCCGTAAATGTTCGGTACCGATACATGGGGGGTTACAAGGGGTTACAAGGATGGCCTACAGCCCGAGTTTCTGGCTGATGGCAATTGGCTGGTGAAACAAAATCAACCAGTGTCGAAAATTGAAACTAAATCTGACACAAACTTGAGGAGTCTGTATGAGTCTTGATTCAGGAATGCATTGATCTCAAAATCAGT
>Ga0307968_1000899_pt1 | contig 23186 bp, 24 predicted proteins | sample OrgLakmetagen650_FD_201834 | JGI IMG/M metagenome (GOLD analysis project Ga0307968, IMG submission 201834) | Saline water microbial communities from Organic Lake, Antarctica - #650 | ecosystem: Environmental > Aquatic > Non-marine Saline and Alkaline > Saline | place: Antarctica: Organic Lake...
GTGCGTACGTTCGCTCTTTCCTCTGACTGTGAGTGCATCATTCAAGGGGGTTTGTCTTAGCGTCCCGTTCAGCAGAATGTGCGTGTGTTTGACCTGAGGTGCGTACGTTTGCTTTTTCCTTAACTGTGAGCGCGTCATTTGAGGGTGTCCGCCTTAGTGCCCCGTTTAGCTGAGTGTGTGTGTGTGCGTTTGACCTGAGGTGCGTACGTTCGCTTTATTCGAGGGGGTCTGTCTTAGCGCCAAATTGTCTCTAGCCTTTCTCTTCCCTTTGCCATGCATCCAATGCCACTGTAAATCATTGAATTCACTTTCCAGATGACTAAGCGAGTGGATTGATAGCATAATATTGAGACCAAACTTCAAACCAGCGTTGGATAAAAAACAAAGCTGCGTGTTCTGGGCAATGTTCTTCGAGCTTTTTTTGTGCGCTCTATTGATAATATCTCGTCAAATAGCAGCAAAGTGCCTGCACAATAATATAGGTCGTAAAGCAAAAGGCGTAAAATGAGCTTGCGCAGGGATAAACAGCACCTACCAACTCTTTGCCTCATTGAAAATGCTGCTGCGTGTGTTTGCGCGTGCATATCTACTTATGCAGGGACAAACAGCACAGTACGATCATTTACGAGTGCCCTGTGCCCAACACGCCACTTCTGCGCTTGAGCTGGAACAAACAGGTGCGTCTGCTCCTCAGTCATCTTCTTTCATTATTATTTGATATGTCTATATAATTGATATGTTTTCTTTAGTCGTTTGTCCGGACCAAATGAATCATTTTGAGCAGTCGTGCAGATTTTGTGTGAGTCTAGCGCATCAGTGTACACACACACACACACACGCACGCACGCAGGACCCTCGTTATATGGCTACTGTCCCCATGGACTCTTCTAAGGTCATTGTGTTAGATATCAGGTAAGATGATGTTGAGCGCTGTGAGCTTGAACTTTAAAGGATGGACATGAGGCTCTAGCAATCTACAGCAGTGCCTGTGCAAATACTTGCTAGTATCGAGTTGTTTTAAAGAGCGTGTGAGGGCCTGCAAGTTTTTACCGTGTATTGCGAGAGGAACTAAAAGGCAGACCGTGAGTGATCTCGGTGAGTTTCTGGAAACACCACACACTACTATTATTCATTTCTCCAACTGTTTGCACCACCCATCCCAAACTTGTCCCTTACTCCCTTCCCCTTCTGTTTAAAACCGCATGTGCATTTCCATATACATGATCAATTCACCTCTCAATCCCTCCTCCTATCCGCCAGCAGGTACCCCTCCCTCCCCATCACTGAGCTCACTCGCCATCATGCCCCTGTGAATGGTTTGGCCTGGGCCCCTCACAGCAGCGTACACGTGTGCACAGCAGGCGATGATTCGCAGGTGACTTTGTGTGTGTGTGTGTGTGCTTGGGTATGGACTATGCATGTATGATTGCATATACCTATGTGTATGGGGAAGGAGCGGGTGAGACATTTAAGTCTTTGCTCTTTTTTTGAAATGAGTAAGTGCAAGCAAAGGCACTAGCTGACAGCATGGCTAATGCTTTTCCTCAACCACACCATTCCCCAATCAACGCCTCTCGTGTTATATTCCAAATGCATATTTGATAATAAGAATAATAAGACTGACACGAGATGGGTCCGAGAGGTGCACTATTTGATACGTCCATCAAATCTGAGTACAAAACACATGTGAGCTTACTACGCGATTTACCTTGCTGCAAATTTTCTGCAGGCTCTAATATGGGACTTGTCTGCATTGGGAGCAGGTGCGATGTGAGAACTCTTGCCAAACCCGTGCCAGCAAGTTGGTTGTTTAGAGTATACTCTGCTTGAATGTAATGTTCATGTCATACCAGTGTTCTTTTTTCGATTTTGAATAACCTTTGTTTAACGTCACGGCCAGATTTTGCCATTCTGAAAACCTTTGCTTAACGTCTTTCACCCTTTATGCCCAGCCCGCTCGGAAGCCCTCGGCCTCCCAGCATTGTTCGTGCACGTGGTATTATAAATGTTTCAGGCATGGCCCTAAAACAACAAATAAAGCATATATGAACCCTTTAACGTCTTTAAGCCTACGGGTCCAACACCAATATAACTGCGCAGCATCCATACCCCCATCTGAAAGCCACTTATTAAACCATGGCTGCTGCGTCTGCCCTGCTGTCTCACTGTGTATGGCTATTGTGTAATCTGTAGGTGCCAGCTTAAGCCATGCAGGCTGCATGGGGCAGGTGCTGCCATACACCCTTTCAAGTATGCTCCATCACTCTGATTCATTTTTGCCCTTTTGCGCGCATTCTCATCGCTCATCGCTCTATTTAATACAACTTGAATTTTTGAGAAATTTTTTGATTCCAGGCCAAATTTCGACCCTCGGATGGCCCTCGAAGGGCCCACGGGTGATTTTGCCGGGGAGTCCCCTGAAGCCCCAAATGCTCACTTAACGTCTTTGCCCAACACCTAAAAGGACATGTTTAACGTCGGAAGACGTCAACGTCTCGAAAAAAGAAACACTGTGTCATACATATCCAAAACTTGCACTTCTTGCCTACGTACGGTTATAACACAAGCAAAGCCTCAATTCGAAGCATAGATTACATGACTTGAATTGGCTGCAGAAGCGATCTTTTAAAGCGACCACTTAAACATACCAGCAGGCTAGCCTTTGCCAGCCTGTGCAAATATGATGGACACTTGTCAACTCAATAAAACTCAACTGTCAAACTAGAGAACCAAAGGGAAAGCTTTGGATACGACAAACCCTTGATCGCAATGTCCTGCAGCAGAGGGCTTCCTGCCTTGCATCAAAGATTGACAGCTTCTGCTCCCTTCTGTGCACACAAAGTGTGTTGATTGTTTGGCCACTACTATAAATATCCTGCCACTGGTTCCAGTTTCAACCAACATTGAACTGATGGCAATCAAACCAACATTCTGAACAGCAAGTTCCTGCTTTGCTTTGCCCGCGTGCAGGCGAGGATGTGGGGCTAGACCCCATGCTGGCGTACAGTGCAGGCGCAGAGATCAATCAGTTGCAATGGTCCTCGGCACACCCAGACTGGGTTGCCATCTGCTTTGCCAACATGTGCCAGATTTTGCGGGTGTAAGTGACGCTATGTGAGGGTCTGGGTCGGCTGTTCCTAGTTTGCAGCTTCCGCCGCTCCCTCGCAAATTGATCCCTCACACCAACAATCATGTAATGTCGTGCTCAGTCCTGTTGGAGCGTGTAATCCGCGGGTTGCCAATGCTAGCGTCTGCTAGATGTTGGGTGTATGTAGTGCCAGTTTGATGTCAACTCTTACTTAGAGTAGCTACCACTCAAACATGTGTGGAATGTCCTCAAAGGTGCAAGCTGTACTCGTGTGCACGCACAAATGTACAAGAATGCATGAGCCTGCGCGTCTGTGTTCGGCAACAATGTGCATGTGCAGGTCCAGTTCAGCAAAGATGCAATTCCGAGGTGTTTGTATGCCTGTGTGTGCGCTTGTGAGTAAGACAAAGTGTATATGAGTGCAGCACTGCAATGGACGTTATAAGGGTCTGAGCTGCTTCTACCTAGAGCCACAATCTAGCTGCCGTCTTACGTGGTGCAGTGCATGTTTGTGAGCGTATGTGTGTGCTTGTGGGGAAAATTTCATTTGGCTGGACTTCCTAGTGGTGGGCATCATTTTTGAATAGAGTCAAAAGTGCTCACGGCCGTGCACGCTTTTATCTTTGAATTAATGATCCCGGAATAATTGTAGGTTTTTATTGCACGCCCTCGCATTTGCTTTGTTTGTGTTTCCGTTTCCCATCCATTTACCAATTGGGCAAAATCATTTTGGTCTCCAATGGGGCCGTGTACGCTGTTCATTCTAGTTGGCATGGAATGCCTTCCTGTATTTTGCAAGTTTGTAATACATGCCCTTGTCTCTTATTCAATGTTCCTGACACCAAGATAAGAAGCATCTCACGATTGTAATTTTCCCTTTTTCGAGTGCAGCCATCGGTTTGACGTAAAGAGCCAATTCCTCTAGACTCAGATTTCGACCGTCGAAATAATATTCTAAGAATCTAGGCATCGTATAAACACTAAAGGAGAAATGCAAGTAAATCCTCACGGATCTTTCTTGACCCTGGAGCAAAGAAATGCCCTGGATGCTGCACTTGCCCAGAAGGCTGTCGGTAGGGTTATTTGCAGCAACGTCCTCGTCAGCATCATGATGCAAACGCTTGTACACACGCACGCGCGCGGACACACACATACACGCACAAACACACATACACACACATACACACGCGCATGCACAGGAACACACGCAAATGAGCATACACACGTACAAACGCACGTACACACACCGCACAAACATGCACTTGCGCAAACACACACACACACACACACACACACACACACACACACACACACACACACACACACACACACAAACATCAACACACACACATCAACACACACACTCACACACACACACATCAACACACACAAACACACTCACACACACACACACACACATCAGACATACACAAATACACGCACACACACACACACACGCACACACACACACACACTTCAGACATGTGCTTGTGGAAAAACACGCGATTTACAAGCAATTACACACAAGCCTTGTAAGGACACACACGGTGCACATTGCACATTCCTGAACTCACAAATTTGAATGCACCACGTACTGCACAACTCGCGTGTGTGTGCAGAGGATGCTGCGCGTGCCAAGGCAGTTGCCAATCAGACAAAGGCAGCCAACCTAAAGGCACGCGGCGCGGCGGGGGGAGCTAAGGAGCCCAAGGTGACGGGATTAACTTTTTGTCTCGGACGTGGTGTTTCACTGGTTCTAGACACCTCTCCTAATTGAAATTGTGCTTTTGTACACCCAAGGTGTGCACGTCCACGCACACGCAAGTCCCTTGCTTGCATCTGTGTTCACGTGTACCTCGCGCGCAAAAAATGCTTGCAGTTGCAGGTGTCTTGCATGGAGCTCAAACTGCAAGTGCGCGAATCAGCTTTCATTGCAGCACCTAGTCATGGAGTATGATAGTATGACAGTGTGATATGATTGTCTATTCTTTGTGCCAAACCAGTGTTGAGATAATCTGCCACGTGGTGGCTTCCTTAACTATACGACGTGGATTTTATGGGGCAAAATTTCTACATTGCAACGCACCCTTGCTGGGAACAAACATTTCTGCTGTAATTGCTTGGACTTCCAAAGCCAGTGCACAGCACTCCCAGCACGGAAGGTCGATGACCACTTCTACTCGCTGCTGCGCTTTGTGTTTCCTTGCCACGTTACTCAGGCTCCACTGCCCTAGCCCATGTTCCACTAAGCACTGAACTCAGGCTTCACTGTCATAACCTGTGTTTACTTGGCACTACTTTACTCAGACTCCGCTGCCACAACTCCTCGTGCCATGCACGCCCTTGCTGCTCTAGTGCTTGCCTGCATGTGTGTGTAATTGTATGTCTGTGTTATTGCATTGTGTAAATGTTTGCATTTGTCTGAGTGTGTGCGTGCGTGTATGAGTTATGAGTGTATATGTGTATGTGTGCTGTGTGTGTGCACATACGTGCGTACAGTCTTACAATTCCTCGTCAGATGTGCAAGTTTGTGTGCGTGCTTGCTCGGATGGAACAAACATGTGTGGATGTAAGACCGCACACTCCTACATAGCATGAGAGCATGTCTGTGTGTGTGTGTCTTTACGTTTGCAGAAAGGTGGCGGCGGCGGCAAGTTTACTTGGGGCACAATCATGGACGGTAAGGCAGTGATGATTCCACTAATACTCAGCTTGCAAATTTGATTTGCCATGCATGCGCTGTCACACTATCCTCAAATCACCCTGCAAATTTGTTTTGTCTAGTAAGGGCATAGAGAGGGTTGTCTTTTTGCTACGTCCATGCATTCACGTTGACTTTTTGCCACTGCTCAAGTCCGTGCACCCACGCTCTGTTCTTACATAGGAATGGCTAAAACCGTATATGTACACTGTATGTGACCGTATATTTGGTGATTTCCCTGCCCAAAATACTGTGTATACACCGTATACATATGGAATGGCCAACTATATTCTTACACTTTACACAAGCAGCTATAGCTCGTTAGCAACAGGATTACAGGAATGCAAGTAGTTCAGTGTGTTTTAACCAAACGACACAAAAGCGGCTTCCTCACTACGAGCTGTGTCTTTCAACCAAACGACTAGTTTCTGTGTCTTTCAACCAAATGACAAAGAAGCAGTTTCCTCACTACAAGCTGTTTTGTGAAGTGGCTTAACTTGACTGTTGCTGACAACCTTATCTGAGTTTGCTCTTTTCTAGATTGCTGACGCCCACACATTTAACAAGAGCAATTTTGTTTGCGTATGTTGGTTGCGACATGCAAGTCCACAGTCAAAATTGCTTGACGGCTGTGCGGTTTTATTTCCAAACTACTATGTGCTTTGTACCTTGAGGTGTTAAATGCACAACTGGGTTATTAATATTATTCTCTTCACACTCGCAAAGAGTGTGTGTGCGCTTTCAAACCTGCGAGCTCTCCCCTCAACACCTAGAAACATTATATAGACAAGCTTCAATACCTGAAAAAGGACAGGGCACATAGGTTTAGGCATTAGGGTCCATGTGCACCAAAACAAACGCTTTCCAAGATGTATGTTTGTGCGTGTGTGTGTGTGCGCTTGTCTGTATGCGAGCAGGTACTCGGCCCGACCTGAAGGGGGCTATGGACAAGCACGACCCCAACTATGAGTCCGATGAAGAGCGCACGGTGGTGCTGCACACACAGCAGCAGCAGCAGCTCAAAACAGAGCTGCAGGTGTACAAGGAGAAGGTGGGGGCCGTGTGTGGAGGGTGCATTTGATGGGCATTGTGATGCTGCCCTGCGTATGTGTGTGTGTGTGTGTGTGTGTGTGTGTGTGTGGAGAAGGGGTGCAGACCAACGAGAAGAGAAGAAAGGGCTGATACAGGCACAGACACACTTAAGCACATGCACATACATGCACGCACGCACACAAATGCATGTCCACGCTCAGCCACACAGGCACGCATACACAAACAAACATATGCCCAAACTCACACATGCGCACGCATTCATATAAACATGGACACGCATACACACACTAACGTGCACACGCAGGTGGAGGCCGTTGTGTTGGAGTACTTTTCGTCCGGCGATGTGACAAATGTAGCAGAGAGCTTGGAAGACCTAGGACTTGCGGTAAGCAGTCCAGGGCTGGTTTGTAGCTGCTCAAAAGCACGATTCCTTAGATGGAAACAAGAGCTGGTTTGTAGCTGCTCAGAAGCACGATTCCTTAGATGGAAACAAGAGCTGGTTTGCAGCTGCTCAGAAGCACGATTCCTTAGATGGAAACAAGGGTTGGTTTTTAGCTGCTCAGAAGCACGATTTCTTAAGTGAGAACAAGGGCTGGTTTGTAGCTGCTCAGAGGCACAACTTTTTATAGGGAAACTTGACAAAGCTGTCGAAGGTTGAAGGAAGGTGAAGTAAGGTCAGGATTTAGGGTTTAGGGTCAGGGATTAGGTGTGGCGTCATTTGCGCATGTGTGTGGGTGTGTGGGTGGGTGTGTGTATGTGTGTGCGTGTGGCGTCATTTGCGCAACACGTGACAAAGTTTGAGGAAGGGTACCCGCAACACGTTCAATGGAGGGCTGTTTGTATGGTCGTTCAAAAGAGTGAGTCACCATTACCTCAAGGCGTGCGCACTCCCTTTAAAGCCTAAAACAAATTCGTTATCATCAAAACATGCATCCACACACACGCACAAACGCACAGGGCTACATGTTTTACTTTGTGAAGCGCCTCATCACCACGGCCTTGGACCGGAGCAACAGAGAACGGGAAATGGCCAGCACCGCGCTCAGCAGCCTGTACGCAGATGTAAGTGCAAGCACACCAAACACTGGTGCTGTTCTCGTGGGACCTATTATGTGGTGGTTGTGTGTGTGCGTGCGCATGTGTGTGTGTGTGCTTGTGTGTGTGTACCTGTGCGGTGGTGGATGATAAAACGAGCTGCTTGAAAGCAATTCTAAGTTTGCATACCGTGACAGGATATCATCCCTGAAGAGTTGTGTTCTCCGTCGCGGTATAATCCTAGTCTAGTCATGACCTCCCCCAGTCGTGACCTCCCCTCCCCCCCCCCTGGACCCCGAAACCAGCATATTTGCATACTCACCATAACCACCCCAAAACAACAGAGAAAGCGTCAGAGCTCTTTGGCAAGGTCGCAGTCTCTGCCTCCACCACCAAACGTTTACTAATCAGGGGCAACAATGACTGATCAGGGGAGGGGGTATCTTGGTGTAAAGAAGAGTGGTGAAAGCACGGAAAGCAGCGCCTTTGGCAGAGCCTGTGCGTGATGGTCTTTAGCACAAATGATGGAGCGGTGCCAATTGTTTGGGGGGGGGCGTAGGCTGCTTTCGCCAATAGTGAGTTGTGCAGTTGCATTAGAAAGTTGGGTTTAGGGTTGCGGTTTGGGTTAGGCTGGTTTTGCCAACAGTGAGTTATACAAAGCCCAGAGCTTCTCTGTTAAGGCTTGCCAAAACGCCTGTGCAATCCACACACCACTTAGGCTGATTTTGCCAACAGTGAGTTGTACAAAGCCCATAGCTTCTCTGTAAACGCCTGCCAAAACGCCTGTGACACCCACACACCACAAATCAAGCCCCAGTTACTGAAAACGTCATCCATCTTGCGTTTCCAGCTGCGGTTTTTTTGCTGGTATATGTGCGACATATTTTGAACGTGCAGCCTTTCATTGAACGAATGCTGACTGTTTGCTTGTTTATGTATAGGCGACGTGCATTATGTGTGTGCAGTCTTTCCTTAAATAAACGCTGACTGTCGGCTTGCAACTGTGTAGGCAACGTGGGTTTTGTGTGTGCAGCCTTGCATTAAATCCACACATTCTTGTGTTCCCACTATGCAGACCATTCCCTCGGAGCTTGTCCAAAAAGGCTTCGCCAGTCTCATCGATAGTGTTGGTGGGTGTTGAGAGTGGGGTCACATGCTTTGTCTGGGCTGTTGGGCAATGTTAGCGTGGGGTGCTTGGCTTTGCCAACCAGAAACTCACAGTGTATGCGCAGAAAGGTGTTGTAAGGGCTCCTAAATGCCCATATTTTATGGCACTGCTTCTGGCTGTCACTTGTTAAGGGACAGGCTGTATTCACTTTCTAATGCATCTTACATACTTGCAATCATTTCTTTTTGTGCTTCACGCCCAGGTCCCTTCCCTGACAGCTTGCTTTGTATGTACTTGAAACTTAGGTTACCCCACATGTGTGTGCATGTGTGTGTGCATGTGTGTGTGCATGTGTGTGTGCATGTGTAGGCCTGCACCTCCTCCTCTTTCGTGCCTGCTGTGTGGTGTTCGGTGCTTCATTGCTTCATTGCCTGATCGACCCTCCCCCCCTCCTTTGACTTGATTGCCCAATCAACCAACTCTCCCTTTGACGGCTTTGCCAATGTTCATGATGCATCACGCACACACACATACACACACGCACGCCTCCCTTGATGGCCTTGTCCATGGTCATGATGCATCACGCAAACACACACGCACACACGCACGCCTCCTTTGATGGCCTTGTCCATGGTCATGATGCATCACGCAAACACACACACGCACACACGCGCGTCTCCTTTGACAGCCTTGGCCATGTTCATGATGCATTAAGCACACGTGCCTCTCTTCTTGTTGGTACAGGCGACCTGGCGCTTTCGGGGTGAAGGGTCACAAGCACACATCTACAAATTCAAACGCTCCAACACACACACTCACACTCACACTCACAAGCGCACTCACTCCCACACCCACATGTGCACACAATCATGCAGGCGACCTGGTGCTCGATTGCCCAGAGGCCCCTGACCTGCTGGCCATGTTCATCGCGCGTGCTGTTGTTGATGACGTGCTCCCCCCAGCTATCGTGCACAGGTGGGTGCCAAACACAGCACGATGGATGAACTGTACAATTCCAGTCCCCTTCAGCCACCGCACACAGGGGCTCAGTGCACGTGCCTTGCAGGTGTGACCTTGCTACCCTTAAGGGCATTAACCATCGTGCGCTGGAGGAGGTTGGAGATTGCTACCAACGTTTGCACCCAAGCGCTTGGCTCCTTTGCGGCCTCAAGCACACGCACATACACACACATAAATAAACACGTGTAAACACACACACATGCACGTACATGCGCACACATACACACACGCACATACATGCGCACACACACACACACAAATGTACACATGTGTACTGAACACACTTGCACATCAACAATGTGCAGGGTGCCTAACACACCACCTGCTTCTGCGGCGCTGAAGCACAGGCTAGAGCAGCAACTGTCGGCACGCCATGGGGCGGAGAAGGTGCTGCGATGCTGGGGATCAGGTGAGCTTGCTCATATGTGAGCTTGCTCATATATATGGTCTCAAAAATTGGAGGGGGGGGACGCAACACATGTGTGTGTTTGCGTATGTGTGTGTGCATATGCGTGCATAAGTGTGTGCGTAGACAAAGGAGTGTGCATGTGTGTGGGTGTTAAGTGTGCGTGTGCATGCATGCTGCTGTAAAGTATGCTTGTTTGCGCATGTGTGTGTTGCTGTGTGTGCTCTTAGTGAGAGCCTCGGAGCTGCTCAGTGCTTGGACGCAAGACCACGTTTCAAACGCCACGCCCCCTTTGCTGAAGAGAAGATACGGAAAAGGGGCATCTGCTGTTGGCTTACAATCCAGCAGCTTGCACAAAATCTTTATGCTATTTGTGTGTGCTGGTGCAGACCCGGCATGTCAGCCTTGCTTGCCTCCTTCCAAGCGCAGATTGAGTTGCACACACACACACACACACTCATGCACACACGTGCATCACGTCTTGTGTGCACACAAGTACATTCCGCCTTCTCAGGAGTGTACGAAATAAGCGGAGACTGAGTATCAGCACACACACATGCACACAAACTCACACATGCACACATGTGTGTCACATCTTGCGTGCACACAGGTACATTCCCGCCTTCTCAGGAATAGTATGAAATAACTGAAATTCGAGTGCCCCATACATACACACACGCACACGCATGGACACGTGTGATGTACCTTGCACACACACGTATACACACACGTGCAATGTACCTTGCACACATGTACTCACACACACACACACACGTGCATTGTACTCTGTGTGTGCATAGGCGCAGGCCTGGCATACCAGCAGACCAAGGAGGCCATCAGCCGCCTGCTGCTGGAGTACGAAGCGAGCAGGGATGCAGAGGAGGCACGAGCATGCCTGCGTTCTCTGCACGTGCCCTTCTTCTACCATGAGGTGTGTCAGAGTAATATAATACACTATTGGAAGAAGAGGTCTCTTAAGATGCACGGGCCAAAACCTGGAAGTTTGTGTGTGTGTGTGTCCATGTTCACGCATGAATCCATGGATGTAAACACCTACAGGCAGTGGTTGGTTGTGCGGCAAGGGGCACACACATCGTGGGCTATCATCAGCCTGAGGCTTATGCATGCTCACAGACAGTGCTGCAGCCACAACAGACGCCATCTGGGAATCGTACGTAATCAAACTCTCCTTCAAACACACACGCACGCGCACACGCACACACACACACACACACACACACTCACACACACACATGCACACACACACGTGCGCGTCCACTTACACACATGCATGCTCACAGGCTGTGAAGCAGGCTATTCTCAAAGCCATGGACGCCAGCAGCGCCAACCCCGGCCTGGCCCAAGCGTTCATAGGCCTGCTTTCCAGGTAGGGATACTGATGCCATAATGTACTAGTAGTACCGGTTCAATGTACTAGGATGCATGTTGGGTGTAAGGTGTGCTGTTTTGATGCAGTTTGCTGGGATGCTGCTGCTTAATATTATCGAGTGTTTTCAAGTGCAAACCTGTCAGTTTCAGAGTGCAAATCACTCCAGTTTACTAGGAGCTGGGTCTCACTTTCATGTATGTGTTTACCCTTTAAATTTGATGCTGTCATGTGTTTTTAGAGTACGTGTGACCCTTTTATTTTGATGCTGTCATATGTGTGCAGGCAGGCTGAGGCTGCAAAGTTGCAAAGCTTTTCAGCCTGCTGAAAGGCTGCTTTTGTTATGAATTATGAGTGCATGTGCTGATACCACAGCTGTTTTGACACTCTTGTGTGTATGTGTATGTGTGTGTGTGTGCAGGCCGGTCGAGAGTGGACAGCAAATCAGTCTGCTGAGGAGTTGGGTTTTAAATGTGAGAGCATACGCCAACACCGCCAATACCGTTCTTTGATGGTCTCATATGTGTGTAGGCTGGCTGAGAGTGGTGAGGTCTCTCAAGGGCAGCTGCTCAAGGGGCTTAGCCGAGTGGCGGACCAGCTGGGGGATCTGTGCCTGGACAACCCTGCAGCACGGGAACAGCACGGCAAAGTCATGGAGGTGTGTGTGCACGTATGCTGGTGTGTGTGGGTGTGTGTGCGTAAGTGCATGTGTGTATGGGTTTGTGTGTGCGTGCGTGTGTATGTGTAAATGTGTGTGTGCGTGCGTGTGTATGTGTAAATGTGTGCGTGCGTGTGCATGCATGTATGTGCATGCGTGTGCGTGCTTGTATGTATAAACATGTGTGTTTGTGTTTGTGTACACATCAGGGTTGTTCGGTTCTAGGTTTGGCCAAAAGTTCAGGTTTGCAAACTTGCACGCATAAAAAAAATTCTAAAAGTGCCGTTCGGAGTTCGGTCAAAGTTCGACGAATTTTCAAGAGTTTGTCGAACTATACAGCATGCGTCTGTCAAAATTGCAAGGGACAGCAGCCCCCCCCAGTTCAGTCCCAATCTTTCCTTGCAGTAAAAGTAATATGTTCAATGATTTATATATCAAACATGATCTGTAATTTGTATCAGGCAAGGAAGTTTCCTTGGTCTTAAGGCCAAACTTGTCACACATTTCTAAACTGCTAAGGATTTGTACAACGCGGCACTTGCACTGCACCTGAAGGTTCTCCTTTTTCTGCTCTACGATGATGACATGGTCCCATTCTGGCCCCTCTTCCCCCCTAAAATTATTTATGAACATACACAACTAATTGGGAAGATTTGAAGGTGGGGGGAGGAGCCCAAGGGCCCGTTTCCCAAATTGCACATCGAACCCTTCGAACAGTTCAAGGGTCTAGGAAAATTCCCGAACTTTATCGAATCCTTGCTCCCAAAAAACGAACTGAACAACCCTGGTACGCATGGTGTTGCGTTTGTATGCCTCAACGTTTATGCTTGAGGGGACGTGGTTGTTGTAGCGCTGTATGTGCCTGACCTTGGTATGCAAGTGGTCATTGCATATGTGTTTGTTACATACGCGTGTGTGCACGTGAACGTGTGTTGTGTATGCCCTTGAAAGAATGTTTGTGTGCCTGGATGCTAGTATGCATGTGCTCAATTAGCTGTGTATGTACGCATGTGCATTGTGGCTCTTCTTTTTTTGCGTGGGTGGTGACGCTGCTGTGTTTGTATCAGTGGCATCACACCTATGTGCCTGCATGTGCCTCGGAGGCCTTCTTTTTCACCATAGAATCAACCCATAGCTCATGTTTTTAGTTAGGAAAGCTTGCCCTGAAAGTCTAGAGCTATGTTCTCTGCTGTCAGGGCAGGTTCTTAGGGCTAGGGGGACTCAGGTTCGAACCTGCCTGGTGGGATACGGGAGTATACTGCCACCTGGGAGTACCGGTCCCTCTGTTCTATTACGTGTGCATTGTGAGATGGCGGTGGATTGTTTACAAATAAATCACTTTGCTTCACTGAACTGGAGTTCAAGCGTTGCACACTGAACTGAGCGGCTTCCTCAGTCAAGCAAGGCTTTTGAGGTGACAGCATTGCCAGCGTATTGATTCCTCATTTCACTATGGGTAAGAGCAGGGAGCACACACACATACACACATTTGCACACACAAAAAACATACGCACACACACACGCACACACATACACACATACATACACACACACTTTACGAGGTATCGCGCCACAGAAGAGGCACTGTTCTATTTTTCATGAGCAATAGGCCACTAGTAGATTTAGCCAGGACCGTATATTCGTCCGCTGTAAAACTTCATAAACATATTCGCGTACAAAACATTTTCCTGCTTAAATGCCAAATTTGCACCATGTATGTACGAAGGACTCAGGTTTCCTTCTGCTTGAGTTTTGCACTTTTTGTATGTATGTAGCTCTGGCCAATCTTCAACGTCTGTGCTGCACATGCAGGGGGTGGACTTTTTTTTGGGGTGCATGGCAAAGCCATGTATCAAGTATTTAGATGTGTAAGAACATGTGGTCTGGCTAAATCAACTAGGGGCGTATTGCTCATGAAATTTGCCAAAGCACGGGTGTGTTGATAATGCAAAGCTTTGTGCCAGAATGGACACAAAGCTTTATGACGACCATGCAAGCTTCTACCAGCATATAAATTCTTGCAGACGCACATAGGTACAAAAGCACCTACGCACAGACAGAGGGAGCACTCGCTCTGGCGCACCTTCACACACACACACACATACACACACACACACACACACACGCACGCACGCACACACACACACAAGACACACACACACACCGCATACTCTCACGCAAGCACACACGCATCAAAGTAGACTTTGCACACATGCAAACACACACACTCAACACACACACAAACACACTCACAGATGGTGGAGGCTGCAGGCCTCCTTGAAGCAGATGACCTCGTGCGTGCTGCTCTGGGCGAGCGGCGCAGCATGCGCAGCATGACGAGTGCCAGCGTGGAGGCCGCCTCTATCACCTCCACTCATGGGACGAGCTCTGCGGGCACTGATGAGGAGAGAGCAGGTGAGAGCGGGTGTGTGTGTGTGTGTGTGAAAGGCATGACGTGGGACTGTGTGAATTGCGTGTTTGTATATGTGCGTCATGTGTATGTGATGAGTACGTATGTGTGACGTGTGTATGAGATGCTTTGTAGGCACTGATGAGGGTCGAGCAGGTTTGTGTGAATGAGGCATGTATACATGGGACTGTGTGGGAGGTGTGTGTGTGTGTGAGACGTGTGTGTGAGTGTGAGTGTGTGTGAGTGTGTGTGTATGTGTGAGAGGTTTGTGTGAGTGTGTGTGTGTATGCGAGGCGTGTACGTGACAATGTGTGAGACGTGTAAGTGTGTGTGTTGTTTGTGTGAAATGTGTGTTCGTGTGTGTATTATTTAAGGCAGACAAATAATGATGCTTTTTTTGCGTTTGTATGTGACGAGCTCTGCAGGACTTGGTGTACGTGTGTATTTGTTTTGTAGGATGCAATATGTATGCAGTATTTGTAGGGTTGGCCAGAACGGCATATATGTACCGTATATGTACCATATATTTGGTGATTTCCCTGCCAAAAATATCGTATATGCATCGAGTATATATGGTTCTGGCCAACCCTAAATATATGCTATGTTTCTGGTGTGATGGTACGTAGAAGATACAAGGTACGAGCAGAGTGGGTGGGTGCGTACGTTGTCTGCGTTTCCTTTGTGCGCTTGCGCCTTCATGCGTGCTTGGGACTTCATGCGTCCAGCTACCTGACTGCCTAGATTTTGTATTGGCCTTATGCGCCTTGCTGCAATCTCATTTTTCCCTTGCCCTCTTTCTGGCTCATACTGTGGATAACGCGTCAAGCACACCAGCTGAGTGGCATTGGGTACTGTGCCCACATTTGTGGGTAAGCTGTGTTTCATTCGGGTAAGGGACGAGCTAATGTGTAAGCTCTGATCCATATAGGCAAGTGATGCATGAATCATATAATCATATATCATATATATTTAGGCAAGTGATGCATGAAGGGCAAGTAACCACCAAGCTGTACTCCATGGGGCAAATGATGTGTAAAGGCAATGCAGTTGTGTTTCAGTTGGTCGACTTACATATATAAGGGCAAGCAACACTCTCGTATATGGACGTTCACTCGCTCATGCACATACGCGCATGCTTGCATGCACACGCCTTACGCAGGCATGCCACGCACCCTTGGGGCATTTAAAGCGGAGGGCCTCTCTATCATTCGGGAGTACTTTGACTCCAGTGATGCCGGGGAAGTTGGACGAAGGTGTGTGTATGTATGTGCACATGTTTGTGTGTGTTGATGGAGGCGTGCGTGCATCTTTGTGATTGTTTAGTGTGTTAGTCGTGTTGATGGAGGCGTGTGTGCATGCCTGTGTATGTATAGCACTGGTAGTGTGTTGGTTGTGCTAAAGGAGGCGTGTGTGTGCATGTTTGTAATTGTGTAGCACTGGTGGTGTATTTGGTTGCGTTAATTAAGACATGTGTGCATGTTTGTGAGTGTATAACACTGATAGTGTGTTTGTGTGTGTTGATGAAGACATGTGTAAATGTTTGTGTGTGCATGATACTGATAGGGTGTTTGTGTGTGTGTGTGTTGATGAAGACGTGTGTGCATGTTTGTGTGTGCATGGCACTAAAAGTGCTTTGAAGGCACAGCACTGCCCTTCTTTCCCCATGACAAGATGCACCTGTGTGTGTGTGTTTGTTTGCGTCGACATTGGCCTTATCAATAATGAAAGGAGCAGCCGAGAAGTGCAGGGGCTGCCAGAAATCAAATCATTGCATCCATTCCCCTCAATCTAAAGTAACGTGTATTTAAGTTGCATACAGTTGATTTGCACTTCATGTTTGAGCTATGGTAAATTATCTGCAGGTGTGAAAGCACAGCCGTCACAGAATCGCAACCACACAGATACACACAAACACACACACACACACAGACACACAGACACACGTGCGCATGCATACACATACACACACATACACATACACACACATACACATACACACACAACCTCACACACACACACACATACACACACATACACACACATACACACACACACTCACACTACTTCATACACACACACAACCGCACGCAGGCTTCTAGAATTGCAAGACCCTGGCCTGCTGCAGGTGTTTGTGAAGCAATCCGTGGTGCAAGCGCTGGACAGAAAAGACAGGGAGAAGGAGCTGGTGTCGCTGCTACTGGCCCAACTACACCCTGAGGTGGGTCGACGCCTGTTTAGGGCACGTGTGTGTTCTCAAGTGAGTGTGTAGCTTGCAAAACGCTGATTAAACACTGTGAGGTAGGTGCTGCCGCGGCTGCTGGCCCAACTACACCCTGAGGTGAGTCAAGGCTTGTGTAGAGAAGACGTGTGTGTTGTGAAGAGAGCGTGCAGTTTGCAAAAAGAGGACTGGCTGCCAGAGTCGCTGGCCCCTCTACACCCTGAGATGGGTTGAGATGGGAGTGAAATGTGCACCAAGGCAGTGATATATGCACCAAGGCAGTGATATGTGCACCAAGGCAGTGATATGTGCACCAAGGCTATTCAGTAAGCAGCAACGAAAAGCACTAGACCAGATTTGTGTTCAGCATGCAACAAGGAAAGGTACCAGACCAGTTTTGCTTTGAAGCTTGCGTGTGAATGTGATTCACAGTGTGAATGTAGCTTTAAGAAGGGAGGGACTAGATTAGTAGTGGGCCCATCTGTGATTGGGCAAGGCTGGTTGGGCACAGGGTTGTGTTCTGAGTGCGTAGCTTACAGACGGCCGAGAGAGGGAGGGCGTTACAGCTGCTGCCGCTCCAACATTGCGATTGGGAATGTTCGTCGCAGGGCGCCTTTGGGCAGTGCTTATGGTGCTGCCTTATGGTGCATCGCACACTCTACAGCACACAGGCATTTGCGCTTGCGCACTCATGAACAGGCATACGCGTATGTACACGCTCGTGCGCATGCACACATCGCATGCACGCACACACGCACACGCATCTACACACACACGCACACACCCGCATAAACATGCGCACACCCTTGATGCAGGTTCTGAGTACCGACCAGGTTGCAGCCGGTTTCGTACGTCTGCTGTCGGCAGCTGATGACCTGGTGCTGGACTGCCCAGATGTGGTTCACCTGCTGGCCCTGTTCTTGGGGCGAGCCATCGTGGATGAGGTGCTGCCGCCTGCATTCTTGACGCAGGTGTGTGCCTGTGTGTGTCTGAGTGTGTGTATGTGTGTGTGTGCTGCCGCCTGCATTCTTGACGCAGGTGTGTGCCTGTGTGTGTGTGAGTGTGTGTGTATGTGTGTGTGTGCTGCCGCTTGCATTCTTGACACAGGTGTGTGCCTGTGTGTGTATGTGTGTGTGAACCCTATGTGCAAATGCTGTGAGTGCATGTGTAGATTCTGTGTGTGAACCCTGTGTGTGACTTTGCGTCAAGCTCATGCTAAGAGGCTCTTTTCCTTTGATGCTTGTGAATCCAAACACGTTCTGATTGTGCGCAAACTCTGTATCAAACACGCACGCACACACACATACACACACAACACACACACACACATACACACACAGTGCACGCATGCCCTTCAGTATTATGCAGATACACATGTACACAAGTGCACACACTTTTCCTTCACGCACACTTACGCACCCACATACACATAAGCAGGTTCTAAGCTCCCTGCACAGCCATCAGCTGGGTGTGGCCATCGTCAAGATTTGCGGGTAAGGACATGTTGGCCGATGTCAGTTTGTGATGGTCGATTGCTCAACTGCTGGGAAACGTCTGCAGCACTTTTGTTGCTTATATCAAAAGGATTTGCAAAGGTGTACGTACTGCTGGTGCTCTTTTGGGACGACATGCACACACACAGATTTGCTGACATGCATGCATGCAGTCTCGATAGAACGTACAAAAATCACATACTGTGCGATTATTCACACCTGCAAGGCCTCACATCACACCAATTGGACACATGATGTCGCACATGATGCCACACAATTGGACACATGATGTCACACATCACACCTTCAATTCTTCTGATATGCACACATGCACAGACACACATGCACACACGCACACACACACATAAGCACACACACATGCACTCACACACGGACACATGGACACACACACATAAACTCACACGCACACATGTACACACGCACGCATACACTCACACACGAACACATGGATACACACACATAAACTCACACATACTCACACGCGCACGCATACACTCACACACGGACACATGGACACACACACACACACGCACAGTGGTCTGCTCAGTGCACGACACGGAGCCGAGCGCCTGAGCAATGCATGGCATGGTGGTGCCTTAACAATGGAGCAGGTGTGTGGGCGTGTCTGTGTGTGCATCTACACGTGTTTGCGCATGTGTGCGTGTGTATGCGTGCGTGCATCCGTGTGTGGGTGTCTTTGAGGTGCTTTCTGTTCGTATGCATGTGTGCATTTGTGTGTATGTGGGTGTGTTTGAGATGGTTTGGGTTCACAGTTGTTCACAGAAGTGTGTGGGTGTGTTTGTGCAAGCGTCCATTGGTTCAGGTGTTGTCCATTCGCTGTGTGGGTGATCAGAGTTTGTTTTATTTTTCATTTACTGTCCGTGGCCCGGTTGTGGTTTGATATGATGGGCAGTCTTTGATTAAATGGCCTCACTGGATGCATCACGTGAGTTTGTACGAGTCTGAGCATGGCAAGATAAGCGCAGCACCTTTTTTGGAAGCAAAGGTAAGGTCGTTCGAGAGGAGCAGGTGAGGAAATGGCATTTGGTAAGCTGGCATGCCACGTCTCAAAGTCTGTATTCAAATACCTATCAAATTGCTTACAATTGATCTAGCGTCCTCATAATAGAAGCAGTTGGAGTTGGCTGCGCAAGTCAATATTGTTAAGTTGTGGCCATAAGCTCGCTCCGTTGCATGCAACGCAAAGACGCACCAGCAGCCGCAAGCATGTTTATTATTTGTGCACAATTATGTGTACGGCTGCCCAATAGCAAGAATGCGTAGTGCCTGCCTGCAAATGTGCACACGCATGTATGAGAACTCCGGTGTCACGCTTTGTCCTCCATGCTTCACAGATTACAAGCCAGTTCAAAAACTTGCTGCGAGAGTATGCAGGTATGCGTTTGTTACATGTGTAAAAGCATGCAAGTGCCCCATCGTACAAATTGAGGCGGTATGCGTTTAGTACGTGTGTTTAAGCATGCAAGTGCCCCATTGTACAAATTGAGGCGGAATGTGTTTATTACGTGTGTGAAAGCACGCAAGTGCCCCATCGTACGAATTGAGGCGGTATGCGTTTAGTACGTGTGTGAAAGCATGCAAGTGCCCCATCGTACAGATGAAGGCGGTATTTGGTTTTTTCAAAACGACACGACCCTCCTTGCTGCGTTGGCACGTTTCCACGACTCACTTTTGCATGTGTTGCTGTTGATTTCATTCAGGGGGCGCAAGGGACGCATCAGAAGCCTCTCGCTGCCTAACAGAGCTGGGCGTCCCGTACGCGCATCACCTGCTGGTTAAGTCCGCCATTGAGCTAGCATTTGAGGAGGGAAAGGTGTGTTTGTGTGCGTGCACAGTGAGTTAACTCACTGACTTCACAGTTGTGTATGGTGCCCTTGCTGCCTCTTTTGCACCTTTGCATGCAGCGGCATGTGCACGGTTGTGTATACGCAAGCGCACACACACACTCACACACACACACACACACACACACTCACACACATATACACACATGTATACCTACACATACACGTACACACGCACAAACACACACACATACGCACATGTATACACACACGCACACACATGCAGTCAGAAGCTGATATGCTGCAGCTACTGGGACAGTTGTCTGCAGCTAATGCCATCACAGATACACAGATGAACAAGGTGTGTGTACGCGCGTGTATGTTCAGATCCGTTTGTGATTTAAGGTGTCTGAATCCAGAAGCTCCCGTGCAATCCAAAACGTGGAACATATCCAGAGGTTTCAATGTTGCGGTGCATTATTATATCATTAAGTTACACCTGGCTCCACTGCAACCCTGCTTGCTGATGCATGCCCTGTCGCCATGACCTCTTCAATTTCATATAGTGTTAACAAAGATATGAGTTAAAGCAGGGCATGATAAGGGGGTTGGGGCAATTGTACACAGAATGCCTCTATATAGGTATATATAGGCCTATATAGAGAGCAAAACTGGAAGTGCGTGCAAGCTTCTCCTCCTGCCCATGGCAGGATTGCAGCATCAATGACAGAGGAACAACAAGCTTTATCCTATAAGAGAAAAAGACACAGCACAAGGGGGTGTTTACCTTATGCTGGGCGGCGCTTGGGGCAGTGGGCCAGCCCTGCATGGCGCAGGATGTTCAGCAAGTAGCCGCTGCACACTGTGATGTGCAGCGCGTTTGCGACGAACTTTTTTCCTCGTATAGGATATAAAGTTGCCACGCCCCACTCGTCAGGTATAACACAGGACTTATGCCAGATGAGAGCGTGACTCCTTCTATTAATGGAGCGTGAAAGTCCTTAGAGGAAACAAGCATGTAAACCTTCTTCAAAGTGGCCTGCACGTCATAGAGCTTGGCAGACCAATCAGTGATGCTGCTTTTTTTTGTACAGGGGTTCTCTCGCGTACGTAGCGTGCTAGCAGACGAGGCACTAGACTATGGGCCACGCGCACGGGATGTGTTTTCTAGGATGGCACAAGCTGGGATGATACAAGGATGGCTTATTTTGGACCCCGAAAGCTAGCTAGGCAGCTAGTTAGGGGTGGTCCTCAAACTGTGCATAATTACCAGGGTCTTGGGTCGTTAAAGCCTGCTATTCACTGTGGTTAGAAATAATTTGTGGTTAGACACCGTGTTCTGTTCGTTTATTTGTCAGATTTCTCCATAGGTTATGAACGTATGTATTGTCACGTTCAGCTCTAGCGCTTTTTAGAGTAATGCTCACACAAGCACGGAGGATGTAAGGGAGATTCACACGAAACTCAGACAGGTAATTCATTCAGCATAGATCTCACCAAATCTTCATTCAGCATAGATCGCACAAAAATTCACACACAGTCTTCTTAGCACAAGGTTTGACAAAAGAACGGGTTTCCTCATGTCTGAAGTCTGCAACATTTGAACCAAGGTACCTGCCGTACTCGGAGCTGCGACAGTAAACAGTGTGCTCAGCCAGTTAGGTAAGGTAAGGTAAGGTTACATCGCTATATACGCCTCAGGGGCATCTGAGCGGAAGCTTGGAAAAAGCCTGTGACCACACTTATCTATATAAAAGGGGAAGCGCCTAAGATAAGCAAGAGAAAGAGTCGGAAAGAAAAAGTCTAGTTACGAGAAGAAAAAGAGAGTCAAGTATAGCTTAAGAACTAGCAGAAAATGGTTTGGTCTGAGCACAGTGAGTTCTGAAGGAAGCATTGCTAGTGCTCCACAGAAGACATGAAAGTCAAGCCAGCAGCTCTAGAACCCAGAAGCAAGGCAGCAGGCGCCTAATAAGAAGCATCATGAGTTGGGCTTCATAAACAGGCTGGATCTTTCTCAGCGCTAGCAGAGAGTCAAACCTGATATCCACTCGAACCAAAAACCCATCCATGAAAGACTGAAGGGATTGCAACTTTGCCGCAACTTGCTCACGGCTGGCTGCATTGCTCCTCCCTGGTGCTGCTGGCTTGGGAGGTGCTGCTGGCTTTGGTGCTGCTGCTGGTTTTGGTGCTGCTGACTTTGGTGCTGCTGGCTTTGATGCTGCTGGCTTTGGTGCTGCTGGTTAAAAAGCGGGGTATACGGAACCTGTCGAGCTGGGGCGTGTGATAGTATGCTCGTCTGACCTAGCAGTTTGTGTGTCTGTATATCCTCTCAATGTGATTTATCGTGCTTTGTCCGCCTCGCTGACTTGTAAGTTGTGGATATCGTGTTTCAAAGTAAGACAGAGTGGTTTGACAGGAGCTGATATGATTCTTGAGCCTCAGCATGTTTGTCACGGTGGCTGTCCGAAGCACATATTGAAGTGGAATCCTGACAAAGCATTTCATTACGCTGAACACCTTAAAAACAATACTGAAGGCCACAATTCTTTTATGAAGGCTATTGAGAGAAAGGACGTAGAAGCAGCTAACAATTATTTACGGGCTATGATTATTTCAGCTGCTTGCACTTCTGGTATGGGGAAGTTTTCTCCTTGCGTTTTTTATCGGAAGAATCAAAGGGTGGCAGCTGGAGCCAGAAAGGCTCCTTGGTTTAATGATGAATGCAGGAGAAAGAGAAGGGATTTTTTACGCTCTTTGAGGGACGGTAGAGAGGATTTACAGGA